>ENA-ORLY01004343-ORLY01004343.1-human-gut-metagenome-genome-assembly--contig:-NODE-4343-length-10259-cov-3.278531_pt1 | contig 10259 bp, 3 predicted proteins | sample MGYA00243071_ERZ508832 | MGnify/ENA primary metagenome ERZ508832 (study PRJEB26277, sample SAMN04329777) | human gut metagenome | biome: human-associated habitat | host: Homo sapiens | place: USA...
AGGTATCCTTTTGTACGGACGCCCTTCTTTGCATTTTTAACGCTGCATCTTAGTGTCTTTTTCTTTTCAGCACGGTTACAACCGCCCCTGCTGCCAGTATCATCAGTGCAAATGCTCCTGCGATCGGTGCAGTATCTCCGGTCTTGACTGCTCCGTTAGCGGATGTGCCATTTCCTTTGCCCGATCCATTTCCATTACCTGCTGTATTTCCATTATTCTGACCATTGTTGGAATTACCGTTCTGGTTATCCTTTCCATCATCAGACTTGGATTTTACAACCAGGTTGTTGATTGCATCATGAATCGCATCTGCATAAGCATCTACTTCTGCCTGCTTGGACAATGGCTGATTTCTGTCGACCTTGGCGATCGCATCTTTCAGTGTCTTCACAGTTGCATCTGTATAAATACTCAGATCAGCCGGTACTTTTGCAAGTGCTTCATCCACTTTCGTGTAATCTGCCTTGATCATTTTCAGTGCTGCCTGTGCATTTTCAAATCTTGCTTTTGCTGCCTGGAACTCATCTGCTGATACATTTCCTGTACTGCTGTCCAGTGCCATCAGTGCATCGTAAGCTTCCTTATACTCTGTATAAGTCTCTTCTGTGTAATCTCCTGCTTCAGACTTGAACTGAATCTTATCTCTGTAAGCATCCATATCTGTTGCTCTTAATACAAGACCATCGATTGCATTGCGGATAGACTGTACTGCTTCTGCAATCTGTTCTGCTGTACCGGATGTCTTCAATGCATTCATGTTATCCGCATTTACAGTTGCTGCCAGAACTGTATAGGAATCTGTTGTATAATTAGCTGCTTCATATTTTGCTGCATCACTTAATGCTGCATTCAGTTCCACGATGCTGATAAGATTTGCTTTCGCATCCTGCATAGCACGGATATTGGCATCTGCCTTTGTCTCATCATCAATCTGGCTTTCAGCCTGTGCGATAGCTGCTTTCAGGACTGCATAGCTGTCGCTTGTGTAATTTTCCGCATTGACTTTCTTCATCTCATCAATGACTGTCTGTACTGCGGATGTATCTTTCAGTACAAGTGCTCCTTCTGCTGCCCGCAGAGCTGTCTCTGCTTCCTGTACACTTTCTGTTGTTCCATTTGCAAGAACAGCATTTGCTGCATCCAGTGCATCACTGTAATTCTTCCAGCTTGCTGCTGTATACTTCTTTTCATTTCCCTCATGCCGTTCATTGCATTCTGCGATCACGCTCTTCAGACTTCTCACATCAACTAATGCTGTAATACTGTCTGTATAAGCTGCTTTCTTTGCTGCGATCTCTGTCGGATTAACTCTTGTAGTATTATCTGCTTCGATCAGATCACTCAGAGCTTTCTTTGCATCGGTATATGCTTTGGCAGATGCTGTCGTATAATCATCTGCATTATACTCAACTCCTGCCTGAAGCTCCAGTTCAGCAAGTTCTCTTTCTACTTTTGAATACTCAAGAGCTGCTTCTTTTTCTTCAATCTGAGTCTTCAGCTTTTCTGCTGTATCCTGGGAAAGATTATCTGTATCTTCCAGTGCTGCCACAATCTTATTGAGTACAGTTTCATATGCTGTAAATGTCTTGGCTGTATAAACTTCAACCTCTCCGTCTTTCTGGCTCTTCTTCTCTGCAACTGCCCTGCGAAGTGCCTCAAGAACTGTAGCATTTGCTTTTACTTTTGCCTTACTGCATGCAGTCTTCAATGCACCTGCTGCTGTATCAACTGTATCCTGTGTAGCATACTCATTCGTTTTCAGTTCTTCAGCAACTGCTTTCGCTTTATCTACTGCTGCTTTAGAATCTGTTGTCCAGTTTGCTGCATCACTGCTTCCTGTTGCCGCAATCGCCTCATCCAGCTTTGTCTTGTCAACTGTAGCTGCTGCCTTACTGCTTGTCTTGATCATTGAAATTTCCGGAATATTTTCACCCCAGGTTACTGTTACATCCAAAATTCTTTTATCTGAAACTACAGCAAATTCATTGATTGCCTGGCTCAGTTTACCAAGTGTAACTCTCTGGATATTACTTCCATCTTCATTTGCAATTCTTGCAGTTACAACTGCATCAGATGCTGCTCCATTCTGGATCATACGGATCGTTCTCTTTGCCTCCAGATCAGAAATGCGATAAGTAAATGATCCATTTGCTTCTGACGGCTTGTATACCGTACGGTAATCTTCTTCAAATACATTGGAAGGTACTTTTCCTTTTTCTTCGATCACGGTCGATACGATATCTCGATTTGACTCTGTAGAGATATAGGCTCCACCATTGATCTGGATCTCATAGAAATCAACCCATCTGTAACTGTATGTCTTAAGCGGTACAACTCTTAAGTAACGTCCGCTTACATTCAGCCCTGTCTGCTCTGCATACATATTTCCAGGATTCTCACTGTCATGTGTCAGAGCTGCATAATCTTTTGCTGTATCTGTATTGGCTGTATTCTCGAAAGAATTATTTCCTACAGTCAGCACTGTTGTCCAGTTTGCTGCATCAGGATCATTTGCTACTTCAAATTTTGCATAACGCAGGAAATCAAGGCTTGTCTCTTTTACATAGTAACGGATGGACTTGAAGTCGATCGTCTGTCCAAGGTCAAACACGATCTTCTTTCCGCTATCCTGCACACCTGTGATCGTTCCATATGTTGTAAGGTCTCCGTCAAAAACATTATTGACGTTTCCACTTCCACGCATATCACGGCTTGCATCGTTCTGTGCAAAATCACTGGTTACTGTCTTTTCACCAATAAATTCATACGTTACTGTGAAAGCATCCCAGCTTACATCCACTGCTGCATCTGTATCATTATAAAGTCTGATATAACGTGCATCGGCTGCCTTGGACGGATCTGTTACCTTTGTCCACTCTACCCCATTCATAGAAGTCTGTAACTTCAGTGAAGTTCCTGTCGGACTGGTAATTCCTGTCACCGCCTTGATATGTCCAAGATCGATTCCGATATACTTTCTGGCTCCTACGCTTAAGGATGCTGCATTCAGTGATACATTTCCTTCTGCTGATGTTCCAAGAACATCACAGTTCTCGATATTTGTAAATACGTTATCTTTTGTTCCTGTATTATTTTCTCTTTCTGTTACCGTAAATTCTGAGAATCTCGCCCAAGTCTGTCGATATTCCAGATTGCGGATACGGATATACTGTGCAGAAAGTCCGTTTAATTCAATATCCAGTACATCAGTTCCTGAAGTTGTTCCTGTATGGGATTCATATCCCGGAACGGCTGTCCAGCTCGTTCCATTTACAGATGTCTCAACTGCATATTTTACAAACTTATCACCATTGGACGGTGATCCTACTGCGATATGTACACTTTCCAATGTTGCAACCTTTCCAAGATTGTATCCAAGGAAATCATCTACATTTACAGCATCACCAGTACCTGTATTAAACCAGATAAATGTACTGTCATTTCCGTCACGAAGGAGTGATTCTGATCCCTGGTAAACACTCCAGCGATCCGGCTTCATTAATGTATAACTGAGTTCGCTGTCGTCGCCGTCATCTGTATTCTCATCTTTGTTGATCGTGATCTCATTAACCTGCAGCCATGCATCTGCTGCATTGTCTGCTGTTGCGATCAGGCGGATACCCATTGCTTCAAAATCTTTCGGAAGATTTTCTTTTGCAACACTTACTTCCTGGTTCTGGTTTCTGACACCTGCAAAACTATTGTTCATGCCTGTAAGCTCCAGATCTTTCCAGGTCTTTCCATCGGTTGTGTACTGCAGCTTTGCCTGATCCATATGATCTTTTCCTGCTCCAAGAAGGAACCGGATATCATTGATCTTGATTGCCTTACTGTAACTTACTCCGATATAGGTACCTGTTGTAATCTTATTCGGTGTCTTATAAATCGCACTTGTGCTGTCATCTCCGTCAAATAAGTTATCCGCAGAGCCTGTCGGTGTGTCTGTACGGCTTGTGATGTATTTACGGATCACTTTGTCCGGATTCAGGGCAAGTTCTGCTTTGCCTGATACATATTCAGCCAGTTTTTTAATAAACGGAACAATATGCTGTACTCCGACTTCTGCGACTTCCTGATAATTTACATACAGGAAATCATGCGTCTTGGACTGTGCGAATGCCGTTTCTCCTTCTGTATTGTATTCCACAACTGCGGATACATCTCCGTTCAGAGAACTCTTTACTCCATTCAGGTATGCAATCGCTGCATCTGTTGTATCTTTCCAACAATCCAGCCAGTAAACAATCTGATTTCTGATTGCCTCATTACCTGATTCTTTATACAATGCTGCTGCATCCTGAAGTGTCTGGAATTCCTGGATCAGATCATCCACATCTGCTTCTGTGACCGTTTCCGTTTCCAGTTTATCTTTAAATGCGTTGAGTTTTTCCTTCAGTTCTACTGACTCCTGAAGCTCAGTTACACGGCTGTCCATATTCTGATTGATCATATGCTTGGACAACTCTCTGAGTGCATCACTTGCTTCTGTCTCTACTGCCGAATTATGATCTACAAATGAAAATGCGTCTTCCCATGTCTGATCTGCATCGGCATCTGTATCCCAGATATTCCATCCATAGGATGCATTTGCAAAAATAGCTACTTTACTTGGCTCTGACTGCTGCATCGGGTTCAGCATTATTCCCTGAATCTTAGACGCATCAACACCACCATGAAGGAATGTGCTGTTACCACCCATGATCAGATGCTTATGTGAGTTATCTGAACAAGGCCAGTTGATCCACATGAAAGGACCTCTTCCTACATTATTTGTAAATGTAGTAGTAAAATTATTTGTAACCTCACCCCAGACACGTCCACCGGTCATAACGATCTGTACATTTTCCGGTACACTCTTCAGGGTCTGAAGTTCACTGGAACTTCCATTTCCCATATAATCATACGGAACGAACGGAAGTGTCATCTTCATATCAGGGTATTCCTGCTTCACCTCTGCCAGCCAGGTACTCATATCGTTCAGAAGTCTTACTTCATTTGCTGCTCCCGGATTTACAAAGTCATCCGCAAGAATCGCAATCTGACGTACTCCTGCATCAATTACCTGCTTAAACTTTGCTTTCAATTTTGCAAGATCTTCATTATAGTGTGCATCTGTATCAAAGCGGAAGTTATTTCCACTCGGAAATGGATGCAGGGCATACACAAATCTGCACTTGGAAGCATTTCCAGCTTCTGCAAGTGGTCTGATCTTACTCTCTAACTCTTCATCTGTATAGAGTTCATCCCAGTTTGCTCTGTGTTTCGGATCATCCTTTGGTGCATAGAAATAAGCATTTAACTTATAGTATCCCCCCCATGTCATCAGATTCACACGATCCTCTGTAGACCATGGATTTCCATAATATCCTTCAATAAATCCACGGCTTACAACATCTGCATAATCTTCAATCGTAAAATTTCTGATCGACAGGCTCTCTGTCTGTGCAAGTACATGATACAGTGTCGTCAGTCCATAAAAACTTGCATCTGTATCTTTTCCCAATACAGCAATCGTATTGTTGTCACTTTTCAGGAAATAGGAATCGGTATGATCAAATAATGAAGTATCTACAGCATATTCATCTACGATCTGATCATCTACTGTTCCGTCCGATCCGTAAACTCCTACATAAATGTTCGTTGCACCACTCTTTTCTGCATCTGATTCTGTCACATTCAGACCTTTCAGTTCTGCAGTCTCTTCAAGTCGTGCTTTTGTTGCATCGTCAATATCCTCATCATAAATGACATTGACATTCTTTTTCAGGATGTAGCTTCCATCCTGATACGTCATTTCCTGAGGATTCGGATAAAGCTTATATGTAACTTCTTCCGCTTCCTCAGCCTTTGCCGGTATTGCAGTCATCGGCAGAACCATTGCCACCGCCAGCACTGCTGCAAGTACCTTTTGGACTCTTCTTCCTTTCATGCTTTTTCCTCCCTTGCAAAATTTAATTTTATTTAACTATCAAATAAAATCACGCAAGTATACAAATCTATTATAACATTACAAGATTTTTTTTCCTTGTCATTACCGTTACTATTCTTCCTTATTTTTGTCTAATATGGAACTAAAAATCACCGGATTTTCAGATACTTCTCTTTAAAATCCGGTGGTTTTCTCCATCTTGAAACTATTCTTTTAATATTCAAATACAGCAACGCCATAAGCAGGGAGCGGATATGCAAAAGAATATTTCTGACCGTCGCACTCTTTCTTCACCGGCTTATAGATCTCTTTTCTCTTTTCTCCAGAACCTCCATACTCTTTCTCGTCGCTGTTCAGTACCAGCTTACACTGCCTCTTCGTCGGCACTCCAACCCGGTAATCTTCTCTTGCTACCGGAGTAAAGTTGCACACAAACAAAAGATTCTTTTTCTTTCCCTTTGAATGTCTGACAAAACTGAAGATACTTCTGAAAATATCATCTTTATTGATCCATTCAAATCCGGCCGGATCATTATCCAGCTCATACAGTGCAGGATTCTTCTTATATAAATGCAGAAGATCTCTGTACCAGTTCTGGATCTGCTGATGTGGTTCTTCTGAAAGAAGGAACCAGTCCAGTTCTCTCTCCTCGCTCCACTCACGCAGTTGTGCAAACTCCTGTCCCATAAAAAGAAGCTTCTTTCCCGGATGTCCTGTCATAAATGCATATGCTGCCTTGAGATTAGCATATTTGTCAAAGCCTTCTCCCGGCATCTTATTCAGCATGGAGCATTTCAAATGAACGACTTCATCATGCGAAAGAACAAGGATATAGTTCTCCGAATATGCATACTCCATGGAAAATGTCATCATATGATGTGCATTTTTCCTGAAATACGGATCCAACTTCATATACTCTGTAAAATCATGCATCCATCCCATATTCCACTTCAGGCTGAATCCCAGTCCGTCATCCTCCGGGTTTCCTGTAACCTTTGGCCATGCAGTGGATTCTTCTGCGATCATCATCGTCCCCGGATTTCTTCCAAGTACAACAGAATTAAGATGCTTGAAAAACTCAATCGCCTCAAGATTCTGATTGCCACCATACTTGTTTGGGACCCACTGTCCGTCCTGCTTTCCATAATCAAGATAAAGCATGGATGCCACTGCATCGACACGCAGTCCGTCCACATGGAAATGCTCGATCCAGAACAATGCATTTGCAATCAGGAAATTCCGTACCTGCGGCTTTTCATAATCAAAGATCTTCGTTCCCCAGTCAGGATGCTCTCCCTTTCTCGGATCTGCATACTCAAAAGTCGGTGTTCCGTCAAAATCAGCCAGTCCGTGAACATCCTTCGGGAAATGTGCCGGAACCCAGTCAAGAATCACACCAATCCCATTCCGGTGCAGATAATTGATCATATAAGCAAAATCTTCCGGTGTTCCATATCTGGAAGTCGGTGCATAATAACCGGTTACCTGATATCCCCATGAGCCATCAAATGGATGCTCCGCGATTCCCATCAGTTCTACATGCGTATACCCCATCTTTTTCACATATTTTGTAATCGCTTCTGCAAATTCACGATAAGTATAAAATCCCTCATCTTCCCTTCCCGGATGCCTCATCCAGGAACCCATATGCACTTCATAGATGGATAACGGATTTTCTTTATTATCCCATTTTTTTCTGCTTTCCATCCAACGGTCATCCGTCCATTTTAAATGAGAAACGTCCGTAATCCTGGAAGCAGTTCCCGGCCGAAGCTCTGCATAATTGGCAAATGGATCTGCCTTATAGATCAGCTCTCCGCTCTCTGTCTCAATACAGTATTTGTACATCTGTCCGTCTTTCGCTTCCGGTACAAAAACTGTATAGATTCCTAATGGCTCCTGCCGCTCCATCCTGTCCGCTGCAGCATCCCATCCATTAAACTCTCCGATCACTGAAACACTCTTTGCATGTGGAGCCCATACTGCGAAATAAACACCCTTTTTGCCTGCTGTCACTTCATGTGCACCAAGCTTCTTATAAATCTCATAATGATTCCCCTGCCCGAAAAGGTAGTGATCCAGTTCTCCTATCTCATAAGGCTGCAGTTTTTTCACTGCCTTCTTCTTTGTAACCATAAATCCACCTCACTGCTCGAATTCTTTCATTGCTTGGGATTTTGCTCCCAACATCATAGCATCATTATACTTGATGTACCTGAAAAAAGAAAGAGAAAACATATTTTTGCACAAAAATAGACAGCCTTTCCCAAGACTGTCTATTAATTCTGACTAAATTTTGTCGTTAAATGTTGAAATCTCGTTCGGAAAGAATAATTCTGTCCGACGAATCTGTATTTCTTCCGAATACTCTCTTCACCAGCTTCTTGGCTGAAGCTTTCTGTGAATGTGCGATTGCCTTATCCATTACTTCTTTTACTTCCGCAACAGTTACTGAATGATCTTCTCTCTGAAGAGAATCAATGCAACTGTAAAGAGCAAGAATACCCATTTCATCAATCTTGTAACCATTCTCCTGGGCATAAGTCTGACCAAATGTTACAAGCTCATCATTAATGAAGATCGGCACTTCCAGACGGGAAGTAAACTTTCTCCTGAACTCACGGTTGGAGGAAAGCAGACGATCTAACGGCTTTCTCTGTTCCTCAAGCACGATCAGAAGTTCTCCTGTATCACGCTCCATTGCCCTGTTCAGCTTGGCGACTGTCTTTTCATTCATCTTTCCTGCTTTTTCAATGATCAAAGCACCACCGTATAATTTATCGAAAATATCTCCGATCTTTTTCTTATTCAGGGACTCTCCTGTCACGATTGCTACCTTACCCTGACGGATCTCTCTCTGCTTCTGGATTGCTTTAACTACATCTACTGCAAGAACAGTCTTGCCATTTCCTTTATCTCCAATAATCAGGAGATTTCCTGTCTTCGACGTTCCCTTCCGGTTTGTACAGTTCTTATCCTGCTCCAGAACATCTACTAACTGTTCGCTCATGCCACGCACAGGAACAAAATAAGAGAATAATTTCTTCTGTTCTTCTGTCAGGCCGGCTCTTGTACCGATTCCGCTCTGAGTTTCCAGATCATATCTTCCATGTACTACAAATCCTGTATCCATGGATAATGCATCTGAAATTTCATCCAGTGGCAACGGAGAAGTCTTACCTGTAGCGATCAGCTTTGCAGTTTCCTTTCTGCTCAACGGTGTCGTAGCCGACATGATATCAATTCCATCATCTTCGTCCGGAATCTCCCGATCATCCGGCTCTTCACTGTGCTTCGGATCTACCTTGAATTCATCTTCAAAATCAGGTGCATCTTCCTCGTCCGGTTCTTCTTCGTCTTCATAGTAGAATTCCTCATCATCTGCTAACTCATCATCTGCTAACTCATCATCTGCTAACTCATCATCATCCGATTCTTCATAATAAGCTTCATCGTCATCTTCATATTCGTCATCATAAATTTCATCTTCATACTCATCTTCATCATAGGATGCATATTCATCTTCTGAATCGTCGTCTTCGTAAGATTCATACTCATCTTCTTCTGAATCGTCGTCTTCGTAAGATTCATACTCATCTTCTTCTGAATCGCCATCTTCGTAAGATTCATACTCATCTTCTTCTGAATCGTCGTCTTCATAGGACTCGTACTCATCCTCTTCATCCTCTGACTCTAAGAAGTCTTCATCTTCAAATAAATCTTCGTCTTCCTCCGGCAGATCATCTAAACGGAGAGATTCTGTCACTTCTCCCATATTTTCATGCGGTTCTTCCGGTGCTTTTTCTATCTCTTTTTCTTCTGGCAAAGACTCCTCTGCCGGAACTGCACCTTCAATTTCATCAATCAGCCGCTGAATATCAGGAGACAGGATTGGAGTATCTTCCGTAACCTCGTCTTCCGGCTCTTCTTCGTATATTTCCTCAGCATCCGCCTCAACGACAACTTCTGCTGATTCTTCAATCGGCTCTTCCTCGGCATCTTCTAATATCTTCTGCTTCGTCTTCGTCCGGTTCTTCCTCGTACGTTTCTTCTACCGACTCATCATATACTTCTTCCTCGGCATCCTCAAGCAACGCCTCTGCTTCTTCCGAATCCCAGTCAGATAAAATCTCTTCAAAACTCAGCTCCTCTGCATCCGCTTCTTCAAAGGATTCTGTATCATCTTCCCAATCCTCAGCAGGTGAATCCTCCAGGAAGTCTTCCGCTTCTTCCATATCGAAGATCTCTTCTTCCGGTTCAGCCGGTTCTGCATCAGCAATTTTTTGCAGTTCTTCTTCTATTGTCCCTGTCTGTGTTTCTTCAATCGGCT
>ENA-ORLY01004345-ORLY01004345.1-human-gut-metagenome-genome-assembly--contig:-NODE-4345-length-10254-cov-2.888671_pt1 | contig 10254 bp, 7 predicted proteins | sample MGYA00243071_ERZ508832 | MGnify/ENA primary metagenome ERZ508832 (study PRJEB26277, sample SAMN04329777) | human gut metagenome | biome: human-associated habitat | host: Homo sapiens | place: USA...
AGTTTATATTTAATATTAATAAATTAGCTATGTTATAAAAGGGCAAAAATGGAACCGACCCCAAATTGCCCTCAAATGTTCCTTTTCTAGCCTAATATTTTTTTAATTTCTTCTTGTCTTTTAACCTTTTTTGTTGTAGTTTTTATAAGTTCTTCATCTGTCAAAATCATATTTTTTATATATTTATAAGGTGGAAAAGTCTTATTAATCTCTTTTATCTTTTCCCAAATAACTTTTCTCAATTCATCCTCTGTAGCATTTGGGTACTTTTCTTTAGCAACATCTTTATTATAAACCACTTTAACAGACAATTTCAAATCATTTTTATCTTTTTCATCAGGCATTCCATAAACAATACATTCTTCTACTAAATCCAATCTATTTATTAATACTTCTAATTCCTCTGGAAAAACTTTTTTACCATTTTTCAAAACAATCATATCTTTTCGTCTTCCTGTTAAAAAGACAAAACCATCCTTATCAATATAGCCTAAATCTCCTGTATAAAACCAACCATCTCTTATTACTTTTCTTGTTTCTTCCTCATTATCATAATATCCAAGCATTACATTAGGTCCTTTTACACGAAGCTCGCCTATACCATTTTCATCCTTATCAACTATTTCTAATTCTATATTGTCCATAGGAAATCCGATTGAACCACTTCTCTTTTTATATGCATTTTCCGCTGCAATTACTGGTGATGTTTCTGTTAATCCATATCCTTGAGCTAATTCTATACCTAATTCATTAAAACCTTGAGCGACTCTTTTATCTAATGGTGCTCCTCCTGATATAATAAATCTCATGTGGCCACCAAGTGCATCTAACACTGGTTTAAATAATTTTTTTCTTATATCTATATGGAATTTTAATAATATATTACTAATCTTTTTTGCCATATTGATTAGTTTCGTTTTTCCTTGTTTTTCAATCTCTTTTTCTATATTTCTATAAATCGCCTCAACTAAAAGAGGAACTCCAACAAATAATGAAACTTTATATTCTTTCAAGTTCTGAGCTACATATCTTAGTCCATCTGGAAACGCTGTTGCTAATCCTGATGCAAGCATAACTATCATTTCTGTTGAACCAAATATATGATGAAATGGTAAAAATGCTAAGTTAACATCTGTAGGTAAAAATTTTTCTACTAATAACATTGCATATACATTTGATGCAATATTGTGTTGTGATAACATTACTGCTTTTGATTTTGATGTTGTTCCTGATGTGAATAATAATATTCCCATTTCATTTTCATCTATTTTTGATGATATGTATTCCTTATTACCTTCTTCTAGTAATTTTTGCCCTTCTTCTTTCAATGTATGTATATCATCATATCCAGCCATTTTTGACATACAAATATATTTTTTGACGTTTGTATTATTTCTGTTTTTAATTTCTTCTATTTTTTCTATATATTTTTCGTCAAAGTATATGGCATCTGCTTTACTTCTTATTAGTGAGCTTTCTAGTTCGTCTATTTGCAAATCTTTGTCTAATGGTATTGATATTATTCCTCCTAATAGATTTGTTAAATGAGCTAGTACCCATTCATATCTATTTCGCCCTAAAATGGCTATTCTTTTATTTTTTAATTTCATATCATATAATTTAGTACCTAAAGCATTTATTTGCTTTAAAAACGTTTTATATGTTATATTTTCATATGTTTTGTTTTTGCCTTCTTGGTGTTTTATTATAAAAGCTATTTTATCAGAATATTCTTTTTCTGAATTATAAATTATTTCTTTTATATTTTTAAATTCTTTGATGTTTTTTTCTTTTTTCATATATATTCTCCTATCTTTAATATGTTTATATAATACAGTATTTTGTTTAAAATGTCATTAGTCAGATTGGTCAGTTTTCTGAACTGTAACGTATAAGGTATATTTTTAAGTCTTTTTTAATACTTTTTATAAGGTGAAATGATTTTGAGAGAAAAAAGTAAATTATTTTTAATAAATGGAACAATTTTGACATTAACAAGTTTGTTTATGAGATTTGCTGTTCTTATTTTTAACATATATATTTCAAATAAAATTGGTTCAGAAGCGGTTGGAGTATTTAGCTTAGTAATGGCTGTGTATCTGTTTTTTATAACTGTTGCTACATCAGGGCTGAATATTGCTGTAACAGTTATCGTTTCTGAAAAATTTGCAGTGAATAAAGATAAAATTGCGATAAAAGCTATTAGAACTTGTATTTTCTTTAGTTTGTTACTTGGAGTTATATCTGGTTTATTGATTTTATTTTTTTCTAATTTAATAACAGATAAGTGCTTACATAATATGGTATCTTCTAAACCATTATTTTATATCGCTATGGGGCTTCCTTTTATTGCTATGTCTTCTTGCATAAATAGTTACTTTTCATCTGTTAGAAAGGCTTATAAAAATGCAATTACACAAATTTTTGAGTTTGTAATAAAAATGGTTGCAACTGTTATTTTACTTAGAATTAATATTTCAAGAGGAGTCGAATATATTTGTATTGCATTGATTTTAGCTGATGTGATTTCTGAAGTGTGTTCGTTTACTTTAATTTTTATTTTATATATATTTGATATTAAATTTAAAAAATTGAATAATGTGCGTTCTTTTGGACAAAGAATAAATATTTTGAAAATTGCTTTTCCTGTTGCTGTAACTTCATATATTCGTTCAGGACTTTCAACTTTAAAGCAATTAATTATTCCAACTCAACTTGAAAAATCTGGCCTTTCTTGTAGTAATGCTCTTTCTAAATATGGAACTATTAATGGAATGGTAATGCCTGTTGTTATATTTCCTACTGTTTTAATTAATTCTTATAGTATGCTTCTTATTCCTGAATTTTCTACTTATGTGGCTCAAAAAAATTATAAGGCAATTAATTATATTAGTAATAAAATTTTTAAATTTACATGTGCTTTTTCTATTTGTATATGTAGCATTTTTTTATTTTTTTCAAATGAGCTTGGTTTGGTTATTTATAATAATATAGAAATTGGATATTATTTTAAAATTTTTGCTCCATTAATATTTTTTATGTATATGGATAATGTAATTGATTGTATATTAAAGGGATTAAATAAACAATTTGGTGTTATGTGTTGTAATATTTTGGATTTAAGTGTTACTACGTGTTTTATTTATTTCTTACTTCCTGTAATGGGGATTGCAGGTTATGTGGTGTCTATTTTTATTAGTGAATTGCTAAATTTTTGTGTTAGTCTTTTTCAAATGATTAAATACTCTAAATTAAAACTAAATTTTCTTGATTGGATATTGATTCCTATGGTTTGTAGTTTAATATCTTATTTTTTTACATCTATTTTTTACTTTAATCAAGTTAATTTGATTTCTAATTTGATTATGAATATATTGATATTTTTAATTTTTTATATTGCTGTTTTTTTTATAGTTAATAAATTTGTAAAAAAGTTTTCGACATAAATTGACAAATTTATATTTTTTGAATATATTAAATAGGAAATGTTTTGTTTTAACCAATTTTTTAATTAAAAGGATGGTGAAATTATGAAATTTCCTACTACAGAACTATGTGTTTCATTACCAGAACAGCTTGGTATTATAGAACATGTAAATGCTGTTATAAAAATTATTGGTAAGGATTCATTTTCAATTCCTTGCAAACATGTATTGCGGTACCATTCTGTGAATGGTAGTGAATGGCCTGAAGGGTTATTTGATATTAATTCAAACTTGATTAATCTTAATTTTGAGTTTGATAATACCGATCAACCAAATACTAGTTATTTTGTTGGAAATTACGTTTTTTATGATGAAACATATCTTAAAGGAGAATTATATTTTTGCTTTGATTATTGTAAAGATGATATTTGGCATACTAATATTAGAACTAATTTATTACCTTTTAATCAGGACAAGGAAGATTATTTTGACCTTAAGAAAATGTTGAATGAAAAATAGCTACCTAATAAATAGGTAGCTATTTTTTTATTTTAACCATTCAGGATTTGCTAAATACCAATCAATAGTTTTTACAATTCCATCTTCAAATTTTGTTTTTGGATACCAACCAAGTTCATTTTTAATTTTAGTTGGATCTATTGCATATCTATAATCGTGACCTTTTCTATCAGCAACATGTTCAATTAAATCTTCTGATTTGCCTAATCTTTGTAAAATTAATTTAACAATTTCAATGTTTCTTCTTTCATTGTGTCCACCGATATTATATCTTTCACCAGCAACACCATTATGGAATACTAAATCAATAGCTTCGCAATGGTCTTCAACATATAACCAGTCTCTGATATTTAGTCCTTCACCGTAAACTGGTAATTTTTCATTATTTAATGCTAATTTAATCATATGTGGAATTAATTTTTCATTGTGTTGATATGGTCCATAGTTATTTGAACAGTTTGTTACATTTACATTCATTTTATATGTTTCACAATATGCAAATGCAATTAAATCTGAACTTGCTTTTGATGCTGAATATGGACTGCTTGGTTTAATTGGAGATTTTTCTGTAAAATATCCATCTTCTTTAAGTGAACCATAAACTTCATCTGTTGAAATATGAACAAATTTATTTGGACTGCCTTCTCCCCATACTTGTTTAGCTGCTTCTAATAAAGTATGTGTTCCTATTACATTTGTATGTGTAAATATAAATGGATTTTTTATACTGTTATCAACGTGTGATTCTGCTGCAAAGTGAATTACTCCATTAATATCATATTTTTTGAATAAATCTAGTACAAAGTCAAAATCACAAATATCTCCTTTTACAAATGTTATTTTATCCATTACTTTTTTTAAGTTGTCTAAGTTTCCTGCATATGTTAATTTGTCTAATACTATTACATTATAGTCAGGGTGTTTGTTTACAAAATATTCTGCAAAGTTTGCTCCTATAAATCCTGCTGCACCTGTTACTAATACATTTTTACTCATTTTTAAATACCTCTTTCTTTTTGTTAATTTATTTTATTTTAAATTACTAAATAAATCTGTTTCTTTTAGTTCTTTAAGTGATGGCCATTTTCCGTCTTTTTCAGATGTTAGTAAATCTTCTGGTTTTAAATCTCCCATAGGCCATTCAATTCCTATGTCTGGATCATCCCATTTTAGTCCACCTTCTGCTTCGTGGTTATAAACATCATCACATTTGTATGCAAATTCAGCTTCGTCTGATAATACTAAAAATCCATGTGCAAATCCTTTTGGTATCATAAACATTTTTTTATTTTCTTCTGTTAATACTACACCTTCCCATTTTCCATATGTTTTACTTCCTGGTCTTAAATCAACTGCAACATCGAATACAGAACCTTTTATACATCTAACTAATTTTGATTGTGTATTTTCTTTTTGGAAGTGTAATCCTCTTAAAACACCTTTTTTTGATTTTGATTGGTTGTCTTGTACAAAATCATAATGTAATCCTAATTCTTCAAAATCAGCTTTGCTGTATGTTTCCATAAAGTATCCTCTATTATCACCAAAAACTGTTGGTTCTATAATGCATACACCTTCAATAGATGTGTCTATTTTTTTAAATTTTCCCATTTTCATTATCTCCATTCTTTTTTTTGATATTATTCGACAAAACTTTTGAGACAAATTTAGACTGTCCCACTTGTCTCATTTTGTTAAAGCTTTTAAATATTTTCCGTAGTCTGTTTTCATGTATTTATCAGCAAGCTTAGATAATTGTTCTGCTGTTATCCATCCGTTTTGGAATGCTATTTCTTCTGGACAACATACTTGAAGACCTTGTCTTTTTTCTATTGTTTGAACAAAACTTGCAGTTTCTAGTAATGCGTCATGTGTTCCTGTATCAAACCATGTCATTCCTCTTCCAAATGTTTCTACATATAATTTATTTCTTTTCATATATTCTTCGTTTACAGATGTTATTTCTAATTCTCCTCTTGCTGATGGTTTTACATTTTTTGCAATTTCTATAACATCGTTTGTATAGAAATATAATCCTGGTACAGCGTAATCTGATTTTGGATTTTCTGGTTTTTCTTCTATTGAAATAGCTTTTCCGTTTTCGTCTATTTCTACTACACCATATGCTCTTGGGTCTTTTACTTGATATCCAAATATTGTTGATTCATTTTCTCTTTCATTAGCTCTTTTTAGCATTTCTGATAAGTGAGAACCATAAAACATGTTATCCCCTAATATCATTGCTACATTGTCTTCACCTATGAAATTTTCACCTATTATAAATGCTTCTGCTAATCCATTTGGTTTTTCTTGTATTTTGTATTCAAATTTCATTCCCCATTGTGAACCGTCACCTAATAATGTTTTAAATGTTTCATTATCTCTTGGTGTTGTTATAATTAATACTTCTTTGATTCCTGCTTCCATTAATACTGATAATGGATAATAAATCATTGGTTTGTCGTATACTGGCATAATTTGTTTTGATATTGCATGTGTTAGTGGATATAATCTTGTTCCACTTCCTCCGGCTAGAATAATTCCTTTTCTGTTTTTCATTTTTACTTCCTCCCTAAAGTTCGTCAAAAGATTGGTCTTATTGACAGTTTTTTTCTTCTTCTAAATATCTTTTTAAAGCATCTTTCCATTCTGGAACATTAATTCCACATGCTTCAAGTTTTGATTTTGACATTTGTGAATTAAATGGTCTTTTGGCTTGTGTGACTTTCATCATTTCGATATATTCTTCTGTTGTTACAGGATTTACTTTACATTCAATTCCTTGTTCTTTTAATATTTCTTTTGTGAATTCATACCATGTTGTATATCCATTATTTGTTGCATTATATATTCCATAAGGTATTTTTTTATTAATTGCTTGATATATTATTTCTGTTAAATCTTTTGCGTATGTTGGACTTCCATGTTGGTCTGCTACTACATTTATTTCATCTCTTGTTGAACCTAGTTTTGTCATTGTTTTTACAAAGTTGTTTCCTCCTATTCCGTATAACCATGCTGTTCTAAATATGTAGTATTCTTCCATGTTTTTTTCTATTCCTTCTTCACCATGTAATTTTGTTTTTCCATATACTGTTACAGGATTTTTTGCATCGTCTTCTTTATAGTCTTTTGATACATCTAAATCTCCTCCAAATACATAGTCTGTTGAGATGTGTACTAATTTTGCTCCTGCTGCTTTTGCTGCTTTTGCAAGATTTGTAGGTCCATCTCCATTTATTTTATCTGCTAATTCGTAACATTCTTCAGCCTTATCAACAGCTGTAAATGCTGCACAGTTTATAATATAGTCTGGTTTTAAGTTGTTTACAAAATCAAATACTGCTTTTTCATCTGTTATGTCTAATTCGGCAACATCTGTAATTGTAAGTTCATTTCCTTTTGCAAACTTTTCTTTTACTTCTTTTGCTAGCATTCCATTTGCTCCTGTAATTAATATTTTCATTTTCATCCTTCTTTCTATATTTGTTTTTAGAAATTTTGAGTAACCTCAAAATCCCTATTATAATATCATTAAATAAAAAAAAGTACAAGCTTTCTTGTACTTTTTTTATTTATATATTAATTTTTTTATCAATTATATATTGAGGTCTTTGTTTTGTCTCATCATAAATTCTTCCTACATATTCTGCAATAATCCATATAGACATTAATTGAATTCCTGCAAAGAATGTGATAACAACCATTATTGATGTCCATCCTGCAGATAGGTTTGGAGAATGACATGCAAAAGAAATTAATGCATAAATTAACAATATAACTGATATTACTATTGATATCATTCCTAATGCTCCAACTAGTTTTAGTGGTTTTGTAGAAAAACTTATAATACCATCTGATGCTAGTTTTAACATTTTCTTTAGAGGGTATTTTGTTTCTCCTGCAAATCTTTCTTTTCTTTCATATTCAAATGGTATTTGTTTGTATCCAACCCAACTAAATAGTCCTCTTAAAAATTTATTGTGTTCAGGTAATTGGTTTACTGTATCAACAACTTTTCTATCTACTAATCTGAAGTCACCTGTATCTTTTGGAATTTCAACATCTGATAGTGCATTAAGTGTTTTATAAAACATTTTAGCTGTAAATAGTTTAAATGCACTTTCTCCATCTCTTGATTTTCTTTTTCCATAGATTACTTCATTTCCTTCTTCCCATAATTTTAACATGTCAGGTATTAGTTCTGGTGGATCTTGAAGGTCAGCATCCATTATAACTATTGCATCTCCTGTTACATATTGAAGTCCTGCTGTTACTGCTGCTTGATGCCCAAAGTTTCTTGAAAAAGATATTATTTTTACTTTTTCATCTTTTTGTGCGATTTTTTCTAATATTTCTAATGTTTTGTCTTTGCTACCATCATTTACAAATATTATTTCATGGTCATAATTATCTAATTTTTCTAAATTTTCTTTTACTCTTTTATAACATTCGTCTGCTACTTTTTCTTCATAGTACATTGGTATTACTAGTGTTACTTTTTTCTTTTCCATTTTTATTATCTCCTTTTTGAATAAGTATATTGGTTTACTTGATTTTAATTTATTTGAGTTTTAAAGTCAAGATTAACTTTTAAAAAGTTTTTTCAACTTATTGAAGCTGTTGGCTATTCCATATGTTCCAACAAATATAAATATTGGTAAATGATTTATTAAATATCTTGCTCTTCCTTCAAACATTAATAAAAATAATATTATTCCGATTAATGTTAGTTTACTAATACTTATACTTTTATCTTCATTTTTACTTATTGAAAATATTAAACCTATTGTTAGTATTATCCATGTTATTTGCATTATATTAGCAGTTATTTTTTTATATGTATTTGATTTTTCGTTTATAAATGCTTGTGCAATTCTTGCAATTTTACTTTGATTAAAATAATCTCCAACTTTCCAAGTTCCCTCTTGTCCATAGAAAAATGTTCCATCTGATAATATCCAATTTGCTTTGTTATATAAAAAGTTGATATACCCTTTAACTCCAAAATTACTTAATCTTTCTTTTATTATTGTAATGTTATATTTTTGTTTTTCTTTATATCCTTTAACTGCTACTGTGTTAACAACATCAAGCCCATTATATGCTCCATATAATGTTTGATTCTTTCCTTCTTCTAGTGAGTCGTTTTGTCTTTCTTGCATTCCCATCATTAGAAAATGTGTAAATGATACTTCATTATTATAGTAATCTTCTTTTGAAATAAGTTTTCCTAATGTTTTTTCTTTTAGTTTAGAATAGCTCATATATGATAGACTAAAACCAATTGAAAATAAGATTGCTACTATTATTAAATTTGTGAAATTTTTTATAAAAGTTGTTTTGTTAATATTTTTGATTTTTATGTTTAAAATTTCAAATATAACAATTGATATTGCTATAATTAATACTGTTGGTTTTAATACCATTCCAGTTGCAAGTAATATACCTTCTATAAAAATCAATATGCATCTTTTTATACTTTTTCTTGGTAATTCTTTTATATTTAAGTATAAATATAGTATTGTTATTGGAAATGCCATTGTCATTGTATCTGTATAAGGTATAATTATGTATGGTGTAAAAACTATAAAAGGTAATATAAATATTAATGAAAAATATGCACTTTTATTTCCTAATACCTTTTTAATTGTTAAAAAAGTAAATAAAGCTGCAATATCTACCATAATTATATTAAATGTTATAACTGCAAAAAATGCGTCAGAAATTGCTGGTATACTTGTAAAAGCTTTTGCTATTATTAATATGTATTTTACTAATAATAGCATTCCTATATTATTAGTGTATTGAGAATAATATGAAAAACTAACATTTTCTCCTTTTAATAAATTATAAATATTTCCTATTATTCCTCCACAGTCCCATCCGTTATTTGCATAGGTTAATGATGCAAATATGTATTGGATTATAAATATGATAAAGAAAACACATAATAAATCTCTTTTTTTAGGACTATAGTCTAAGAAATTTAATTTTTTCTTTTTATATATATAATATATTCCAAATAAAATGAGATACACTAATAATGTTCCTAATATCATTACAGGTATTTTAAAATTAATAGCAATTGTTCTATTAAAAAATATTGTGTTAAATAAAATTATGATAAAAAATATAGAAAATAATATAGATATAATCCTAAGTACTATTTTACCAAATCCTTTATTTTCAGTCTTTTCTGTTATTTTATTATTTTCTTCTTTTTTAAATACAAATAATTTACTAAATACATAATTAGAAATTATTATTATTACTTGAGATATTAATTTAACAATTTTATCATTTAAAT
>ENA-ORLY01004348-ORLY01004348.1-human-gut-metagenome-genome-assembly--contig:-NODE-4348-length-10236-cov-7.299734_pt1 | contig 10236 bp, 10 predicted proteins | sample MGYA00243071_ERZ508832 | MGnify/ENA primary metagenome ERZ508832 (study PRJEB26277, sample SAMN04329777) | human gut metagenome | biome: human-associated habitat | host: Homo sapiens | place: USA...
TCCCACATCGTCAGCGACTTGGAAAAGCTGTGCGATACCATCGCCTTCCTGCACAAGGGCAGGCTGCTGCTCTGTGAGGAAAAGGACGCCCTGCGAGAGGAATACGCCTTGTGGCACGGCACGGCGGCGCAGCTGGCGGCACTGGATGTACGGGTGTACGGCAAGCGGGTCACCCCCTACGGGGCAGAGGCGCTTGTGCGCCGGGACGCAATGCCCGCCGGAGCAGAGCTTGCCCCGGTAAGCATTGAGGAATTGTTTGTGTTGATGGTGAAAGGGGAGTGTGCAGAATGAAAGGCTTGCTGCTAAAGGATGCTTATCAGATATGGCACTATGCCAAAGGTGTCATTGTGGCCGCCGTGGTCATGATGGGCGCAGGCGTGGTTACCATCATGAATGGGGCCAATTTCTTTATTGTATATGCGGGCTTTCTGATGGGCATGATGCCCATGACCCTGCTGGCCTATGATCAGGCCAGCAAATTCAGCGAGTACAGCGGCGTGCTTCCGGTGACAAAAGAACAGCTGGTGGGCAGCAAATACATCATTGGCCTGTGCGGGCTGGTGCTGGCGGAACTCTTCGCCGCCGCAGCCCTTGGCGTGGCAAGCCTGCACTGGACAGCTGTGGACCATGCGCTTGTGGTTTCCACGCTGGTGCAGGTAGGCATGACAACGCTGCTGAACAGTGCCGTTCTGCTGCCGTTGAATTACCGTTTTGGCTACGAAAAGGCAAAATATGCGTTTTATCTTATGGTCGGCCTGGCTGCGGCTCTGATGGGGTTTGGCGTGTCCGCCAATGAGGACGGCCTGGCCCGGAACCTTCTGCCGCAGGGCGTTCCGCCACTGGCTCTGCTGGGCATTGTACTGATCGTTCTGGGGCTGTACTCCCTCTCTTGGCGGCTGTCCGTTGCCTGGTACGGAAAGGCAGAGCAGTAAGATGAAGAAAAGTCAAATCGCGGGCATCCTGTTCGGTGTTGCTATGGGTGCTTTGTTCAGTGTGTCGCTGGGAACAGTCGGTTTTGCGCTGGGAGCAAGCCTTGCAAACTTGGGCATGGTGATGTTTGAAGGGCTGGATGACCCACTGGATAAAAAGTAAGGCATAAAAAGTGCGCCGCCCCTGCCGGAAAATGCTCCCGGCAGGGGCGGTGTTGTTTGTGTGGGTTATTCCTCGGGTTCTTCTTCATCCGGGTCCAGCTCAATGGTGAACACAGCTTTTTTCAGCTTGCCGCAGCCCTGGGCCTTCAGGCCGGATTTGTAAGGCTCCCCGGCCAGATACAGGGCAAAACGGCCCTCGCACAGCATGCCGGCGATGCTGGTGCCGGCGGTGCCCACAGTGGTGTCGGCGGCTTCGTCGGTGGGCTTGGTGGGAGTCAGCTCGGCCAGGCTCACCTCAAACAGCTCGCTGCCCTCCAGGTCGGTCTCCAGCACGATGTGGGCATCGTGGCGCTGGAACAGGGCCTTGTCGGAGCTCTGCGGGGTGACGGTGCTGACGGTGACCACAGCCTTTTCGCCGTCGATGCGGGTGCGCCCGGCGGGCAGGGTGGTGATATCGCGGGCCATGATGTACTCGATGACGGTGTCCAGGTTGTCGCTCACGCCCAGATAGTTGGGCAGGTTGTTGAGGGTATCGTAGATCATGGAAAAGCTCCTCCATAAGCGGCCTCGCCCTCTCCGTCACGTTCCGTGACACCTCTCCCAAGGGGAGAGGCGTTGGCAAAACCGGAAACTTTATCATTCTGCCAAGGGCTCCCACTTTGGGGGAGCTGTCGAACGAAGTGAGACTGAGAGGGCGAGGAAGCTATTTTTTATAAAACTTCTTTACTCGGCGTCCTTGGGGTCGGTCATCAGCTCTTTGATGCTGGGCACCACGCCGCCCAGGTTCTGCAGTTCCGAGGGGATGATGATCTTGGTGGCCTTGCCGTTGGCCACCTTGGCCAGAGCCTCCAGACTGCGGATGGCCAGAACCTTGTCGGTGGGCATGGCCTCGTTCAGCAGACGGATGGCGTCGGCATTGGCCTTCTGCACGGCCAGGATGGCCTGGGCCTCGCCCTCGGCCTCCAGGATGCGCTGCTGCTTGACGGCGTCGGCGCGGAGGATGGCGGCTTCCTTTTCGCCCTCGGCAGCGGTGATGGCGGCCTGCTTTTCACCGTCGGCTTTCAGGATGACGGCGCGCTTTTCGCGCTCAGCCTTCATCTGCTTTTCCATAGCCTCCTGGATCTCACGCGGGGGAATGATGTTCTTCACTTCCACCCGGTTCACCTTGATGCCCCATTTGTCGGTGGCTTCGTCCAGAATGGCCGTGATCTTGCCGTTGATGACGTCACGGCTGGTGAGGGTGTGATCCAGCTCCATCTCACCGATGATGTTGCGCAGGGTGGTGGCGGACAGGCTCTCGATGGCGGCAATGGGCTGGTTGACACCGTAGGTGTACAGCTTTGCGTCCATGACCTGGAAGAATACCACCGTGTCGATCTGCATGGTCACGTTGTCGCGGGTGATGACGGGCTGAGGGGGAAAGTCAGCTACCTGCTCCTTCAGGCTCACCTTTTTGGCAATGCGCTCAATGAACGGGATCTTGACGTGCAGGCCGGCAGACCAGGTGTCGGAGTAGCTGCCCAGCCGCTCGATGACGTAGACCTTGGACTGCGGCACGATGACGATGTTGGTGATGATCACCAGAAGGACAACAAATACCAGCGCGAGGATCACAAAAAACAGAACCATAGTGCATCTCCTTTGTTGATGGGGTGGTCAGGCCTTGCGGCTTTCGGTGAGAATAGGCTCCACCAGGAGCAGGGTGCTGTGGATCTCGGTGACGCGGCAGTGGTCGCCGGGGTTCAGGATGTCGCCGGGGGTCACGCAGCGGGCGTTCCAGTCCACGCCGTCCAGCCGGACACGGCCGGGCTCCTCGGCGGTGACGGGGGTCAGCACGGTGGCTTCCCGGCCAAGGTTGCGGTCGCCGTTGGTGGCGGTGGGGTTTTTGCGCAGTTTTGCGGCCAGCGGCCGGAAGGCCAGCAGGCACAGCACGCTCACCACGATGAACAGCAGCGCCTGCACCCGGAACAGATCGGTGAACAGACAGCTGATCAACGCGGCGGCCGCGCCGATGGCAAACCAGATGGAGGTCATATTAAAGGTACAACCCTCCAGCACCAGAAAGCCGACCGCGGCAATGAGCCAGAAAAATGGGGCGGTGTTCATGGGCAATTCCCTCCTTATGGCCCTATTATAGGGCATCCCCTTGGGGGAAGGTCAAGTGTTTTTTACTGGAACGTTGCGCAGAAAACAAAGTTTGGACAAAAATGCCAAAGAAAAATCGGAAATCCCACGGCAGGGGGGTGCCCGAGATGCTGCCTGTCTGCCGCTGCGCCCCTCTCTGTGAAAAAGTAAGCTGGGAAGATCCGCAGATCTTCCCAGCTTACAGATCAAAATCAAATTCCGCTAAGGATGCTCAGAGCGCAAGCGGAGAGCATTTTAAATCGTTATGGCCTACAGGCATTACTGGATGTCGTAATAGCTGTGGTTGGGGTTGTGGCCGTTTTCCTCCACCACGATGGTAAAGCCCATGGGGTTCACCTCGGTGTGTTTGCCGCTGGCCAGCGGCTCCACGATGATGTGCTCCGAGCGGTTCACGATGATCTCGGCGGTCTCGGTGGCTCCCACACGCTGGTAGTGCAGCACGCCGCCCTCGGCCCGCAGTACCCGCAGCGCACCGGTGCGGAAGGCCTCGCAGCTGTGACGCAGCTGCGCCAGCTGCGCCAGCACCGGCTTGAGCCGCTCTTCGTGGCTGTCCCAGCAGTAGTACCCGCGGTTGAAGGGGTCACGGTAGCCCTGCATGCCGATCTCGTCGCCGTAGTACAGGCAGGGCAGACCGGGCAGGGTGTAGATGATGGCATAGGCCATCCGCAGCCGCAGCATGCCTTCCTCGTAGGCTTCGCCGGACACGTTGCGGCCGCTCTGCCACTCGCGGCCTCGGCCGTTGGCGGGTTCGTCCGCAATGACGGTGAGGGCGCGCTCGGTGTCGTGGGTGGACAAAAAGTTCAGGGCCATGTTCAGGGCCGGGGCAGGGTAGTGTTCGCAGATGGACAGGATCTCGTTCATGGCCTGCTGGGCGGGCTTGCCCTTGACAAAGTCCAGCACGGCGTTCTTGAAGGGGTAGTTCATCACGCTGTCCAGCCCCTTGCCCAGCAGATAGGTGCGGCGGTGGCCGAAGCCATACTTGGTGGTGGCGTCCTCCCACACTTCGCCCAACAGGAATTTTTCCGGGCTGACCCGCTTGACGGCAGCACGGATCTTCTCAATGAAGGCGTCCGGCAGCTCGTCGGCCACGTCCAGACGGAAACCCGCCGCACCCCGGCGCAGCCAGGTGTCGATGACGCCGCCCTTGCCGGTGATGAACTCCACAAAGGAAGGGGTCTCCTCGTTGACTTCCGGCAGGGTCTCGAAGCCCCACCAGCTGCGGTAGCCGCCCTTGTACTTAGGGTCAAAGTCGTACCAGCTGCGGTAGGGGGAGTTGGGGTCGCGGTAAGCGCCGCCCTCGCCGTAGCGGCCCTCGCGGTTGAAGTAGCGGCTGTCGGAACCGGTGTGGCTGAACACGCCGTCCAGCACGATGCCGATGCCATACTTAGCAGCTTCCTTGCACAGGGTCTCAAAGTCCTCGTTGGTGCCCAGCAGCGGGTCCACGTTGAGGTAGTCGGCGGTGTTGTAGCGGTGGTTGGAGTGGGCCTCGAAGATGGGGTTCAGGTAGAGGTAATCCACGCCCATCTCGTGCAGGTAGGGCAGCTTGAGCTGGATGCCCTTCAGGTCACCGCCGAAGTAGTCCTCGTTCAGGTGGCCGCCCGTCTCGTTGGGCTGCCAGAAGGGCTCGGCATGCTTGTCGGCCTGATACAGTCGGTCCGGGAAGGGCATGGGCTTGTTCTCCACACCCTCGCAGAAGCGGTCCGGGAAGATCTGGTAGAACACCTTGCCCTTGAAGGTCTCCGGGGTGCGAAAGTCTGCCTCATACACGGTGATCTGCCATTTTTCGCCGTCCTGCCAGCTGACCACGCCGCAGTTGTCCGGCCCGCGCACGATGCGGCGGAAGTCGGTATACAGGTCAAAGTAATAGAAGTACAGGCCCACATCGTTCAGGGTCACATCCACCGAAAAGTGGTTCTGTTTGGGGGTCTGACCGTCAAACTTCATGCGGTAATACACCGGTACGTCGTATTTGCCCTCCTTCTGGATCACCAGATGGGGGTCCACATAGCCCAGCTCTTCCGGGATGCAGAGGGTCAGGTGCACGGACTGCCCGGCCCGCACTGCACCAAAGGGCTGCTTGAAATAGGGGTCGTAGCTATTGAACAGACAAGACAAAACTGGGTCGTCCTTTCTCAAAAAAGCCCCGGCGGGCGAAACGCCACCGGGGCTTTGCAGATTTACAGGGAAAAATTACTTGCCCATGGGCACAGTGGAAGCGTGCCAGATGTCGCGTGCGTAGTCCAGCACGGCGCGGTCGGCGCTGAAGATGCCGCTGTTGGCGGTGTTCTTCAGGCTCATGCGGGCCCATTTCTCACGGTCGGCGTACAGCTTCTGCAGGTCGGCCTGTGCACGGCGGTAATCCTTGAAGTCGGCCATGACCATGTACGGGTCGCTGGTGCGCAGGTTCTCGGTGACCTCGTGGAAGTTCTCGCCGTTCCAACCGCGCTCCAGGAAGTTCAGGGTGTAGTTGGCCACGTCGTCGCCCGTGATAAAGGCGTTGGGGTGGTAGCCCACCTGCTTGAGGTTGTTCACCTCGGGGGTCAGCATACCGAAGATCAGCTCGTTCTCCTTGCCGGCAGCATCAGCGATCTCCACGTTGGCACCGTCCAGGGTGCCCAGGGTGATGGCACCGTTCAGCATGAACTTCATGTTGCCGGTACCGGAAGCCTCGGTGCCTGCCAGAGAGATCTGCTCAGAGACCTCGGCAGCGGGCATCAGGTGCTCGCTCAGGGACACGCAGTACTCTTCCAGATACACCACGCGCAGCTTGTCGCGCACGGCGGGATCGTTGTTGATCAGGTCGCCCAGCTTGCAGATCATGCGGATCATCTGCTTGGCCATGTAGTAGCCGGGGGCAGCCTTGGCACCAAAGATGTAGGTCTTGGGGATAAAGTCGGCGTTGGGGTTCTCCTTCAGGTACAGGTACTGGGCAGCGATGTTCAGAGCGTTCAGGTGCTGACGCTTGTACTCGTGCATGCGCTTGACCTGGCAGTCAAAGATGGAGTTCGGGTCGATGACCTGGCCGGTGCTCTTTGCCAGGTAATTGGCAAATTCCTTCTTGTTGGCCAGTTTGATCTCGTTCAGGCGCTTGAGCACGGTCTTGTCGTTCTCGTACTTGTTCAGCTTGGTCAGGTCGGAAGCATCGTGCTTGTAGCCGTCACCGATGGTCTCATCCAGCAGCTTGCACAGCTTCGGGTTGGAGGCCAGCAGCCAGCGGCGGTAAGCAATGCCGTTGGTCACGTTCTTGAAAGCCTTGGGCTTGAACAGGTAGTAGTCGTGGAACACGCTGTCCTTGATGATCTCGCTGTGCAGCTTGGACACGCCGTTGATGCTGTTGGCGGTGTAGGCGCAGATGTTGGCCATGCGCACCTGATTGTCGCCGATCAGTGCCATGTAGTCGATCTTGCCCTGGTCGCCGGGGAAAGCCTTGGCCAGCTCTTCGCGGGCACGGCGGTCCATCTCGACCACGATCTGGTAGATGCGGGGCAGAGTCATCTTGAAGATGTCCACGTTCCACTTCTCCAGAGCCTCGGCCATGACGGTGTGGTTGGTGTAGGAGAACACCTTCTGGCAGATGTCGAAGGCTTTGTCCCAGCCAAAGCCGCACTCATCCAGCAGGATGCGCATCATCTCGGGGATGGCCAGGGTGGGGTGGGTATCGTTCAGCTGGATGGCATTGAGCTCGGCAAAGCTATCCATGGTGCCGTAGCGCTCCATATGGGTGCGGGTGATCTCCGCCAGGGAGGCGCACACCAGGAAATACTGCTGGCGCAGGCGCAGCTGCTTGCCCTCCTGGTGGTTATCATTGGGGTACAGGATCTTGCTGATGGTCTCGGCGCGGGCGGTCTTGCGGAAGGCGCCCAGGTAATCGCCGTTATTGAAGCACTCCATATCGATGCCGGGGCTCTTGGCCTTCCACAGGCGCAGCACGCTCACGGCCTCGGTATCATAGCCGGAAACATACATATTGTAGGGCACGGCCAGCACCGTTTCGTAATCGATATACTGCTGCATCAGGTGGCCCTGGTCCCAGTGCTCCTCCAGCCGCCCGCCGAATTTGACCTCCACGGCGTGCTCCTCATTGGGGCGCAGCCATACCTCGCCGCCGGGCAGCCAGTAATCGGGCAGCTCGGTCTGGGCGCCGTTCACCAGCTTCTGCTTAAAGATGCCGTACTCGTACAGGATGGAGTAGCCGGTGCCGTAGTAACCATCGGTGGCCATGCCATCCAGGTAGCAGGCAGCCAGGCGGCCCAGGCCGCCATTGCCGAGACCTGGGTCAGGCTCGCAGGCAAAGAGCCGCTCCGGTGTGGTGCCAAAGGCGGTCAGCGCCTCGGTAAAGGGCTCCACCAGCCCCAGGTTATACAGGCTGTTTTTCAGGCTCTTGCCCATCAGGAATTCCATAGAAAGATAGTGGATGCGCTTTTTGCGTTCGGCGGTGGTCTTGGCGCGGTGGGCACGGCGTTTTTCCACCATCAGGTCGCGCAGCACCAGGGCCGCGGCCTTATACAGCTGGTCATCGCTGGCCAGCTGGGGCTTTACCTCCATCAGGTACTCCAGTTTATTTTCCATCGCCAGACGGATCTGTTCAGCAGTCATATCGGTATCTCTCCTTTGGTGTGAGAATAGAGTTTTCACCAAGCTTATTATACCTATTTTTTCGGTTTTTTCAACCGCTCCATTGTAAAGTTTGTTATTTTTCCATCAATACAGTTTTTCTCTTTGCAGGCCCGGCTTTTTGCGCTATAATGGAGGCATAGAAATACCTTAGGAGGAGAGTTATGAGCCGCTACAAGATCAATATTATGGAGCACCAGTATTATATCAATACCGACCGTGACCCTGCCTGGGTAAAAATGCTGCAGGAGCGCCTCAACGGGCAGATCGATGAGATCCGGGAGGGGTGCCCCAATCTTTCCGCCTTTGATACCTTTGCCCTGCTGACCATGAACCTGATGGATCAGCTGGCCAAAAGCGAGGAGGCTGCCGCCAACCTGCGCCAGCAGCTGACCAACTATCTGCGGGAAAGCAGCGCCGTGCGTGCCCCCGGCGACGACTACCGCCGGGCCGGACAGATGGACTTCCGGGACTATGACGAGAATGACGAGGAATTTTGAGCGAAATGGAAAAACACGCTGAAATACTGGCGCCTGCGGGCGGCGAGGCGCAGCTGCGCGCCGCCGTCCTGTGCGGCGCCGATGCCGTTTATTTGGGGCTGCGCGGCTTTAATGCGCGCGCGGGCGCCGAAAACTTTGACGAAAACACCCTGCCGCAGACCGTTGGCTGGTGCCATGCCCGCGGGGTAAGGGTCTATGTAACGCTGAACACCCTGGTGACCGACCGGGAGCTGTCCCAATGGCTCCATTCCCTGGATGCGGTAGCCGCCGCCGGGGTGGATGGCGTGCTGGTGCAGGATCTGGGCCTGGCTAAAATCATCCGGCAGCGGTACCCCACCCTGCCGCTGCACGCCAGCACCCAAATGACCATCCACAACCTGGCGGGCGCCCGCCTGCTGGAGGAAATGGGCTTTGCCCAGGTGGTGCTGGCCCGGGAGCTTTCCAAGGAGGAGATCGCCGCCATCTGCGCCGGGACAAGCATGCGGTGCGAGGTCTTTGTGCACGGGGCGCTGTGCATGAGCGTTTCCGGGCAGTGTTACCTCAGCAGCGTGCTGGGGGAGCGCAGCGGCAACCGCGGGCGCTGCGCCCAGCCCTGCCGGCTGGACTTTAAGAGCCACGGCCGGGGCTATGCCCTTTCGCTGAAGGACCTGACCCTGACCGACCGCCTGCGGGAGCTGGAGGCGCTGGGGGTGGCCAGCTTTAAGATAGAGGGCCGTCTGAAGCGCCCCGAATATGTGGCCGCCGCCGTGACCGCCTGCCGCCAGTCCCTGGCCGGAGAAGTGCCCGACCTGGAAACGCTGCGGTCGGTATTCAGCCGCAGCGGCTTTACCGACGGCTACTACACCGGGCAACGGGATCTTTCGATGTTCGGCACCCGCACCAGGGAGGATGCCGCCGCGGCCGCCGAGGTGCTGGGGAAGCTCTCCACCCTAACCCGCAATGAAGTGGGCCGCCTGCCGGTGGATATGGTGCTGACGATGGCCCCCGGAGAGCCGGCGACCCTGGCCGTGACCGACGGCACCCACAGGGTGGAGGTCGCCGGCGAGGTACCGCAGACAGCCCTGACCCGCCCCACCGATGAGGAGCTGGCCCGCCGGGCCCTGGAAAAGTGCGGCGGTACGCCATTCTATCTGCAAAACCTGACCTGTCATATCGGGGAGGGGCTGATGCTGCCCCTTTCCGCCCTCAATCGCCTGCGCGCGGCCGCGCTGATCTCGCTGGCGCTGTTCGCTGCCTGCTTCGTGCTGTCCTACGTCGTGTGCGCCCTGTCCGCCGGAAGCCTCCAGTTCTGGCACGCGTGGGGCTGGTTCCGGAACTGAGGTACGCACGTTATGTACGGTCTGAATGCGGTCGCGCTGGTGTTCTTCGGCTGCATCAATGTCGCGGCCTATCAGCTCTGCAAATGCCCGGAAGGTCGGCGCAGAACTGTCGTGCGCTGGCTGTGCGCCGTGCTTCTTTCCGGCAATCTGCTGCGGTATGGCGTTATTTACACGTTTGTCAAAGGCGCCGTGATGCTCCCCGTGGAGTTCTCGACTGTAGCGTATTTACTTGTCCCCGCAATTCTTCTGACATCGAAACGGCGGCTGCGCAGCTGAGCCGCGTATTCCGGGCTGATGGCTGGCTTTTTCTACTACCTGGCGATGATCGCGGCGGGCGGCGTGATCTACGGCGCGTATGCCCCGCTTGACATCTACATCTCGATGTTCTGCCACGGCTCCATTTACTTCTGCGGTTTCGTGACCATCGGCACGGAGCTATGCAGTGCAAAGGACGCGCCGAAGCTGGCGTTGGGCGTCGCATGGGTGGCCATCCGCGCCGCCATTCTTCGCCCGTTCTTCGTCGGCAGCGACCGGCTTCTGATCTACATTCTGCTGGATGCAGTCGCT
>ENA-ORLY01004349-ORLY01004349.1-human-gut-metagenome-genome-assembly--contig:-NODE-4349-length-10235-cov-2.844556_pt1 | contig 10235 bp, 7 predicted proteins | sample MGYA00243071_ERZ508832 | MGnify/ENA primary metagenome ERZ508832 (study PRJEB26277, sample SAMN04329777) | human gut metagenome | biome: human-associated habitat | host: Homo sapiens | place: USA...
GACCGGAAATGTTTCTGCGGTATTAGATGGTGATATTGACATGTTTATGAATGCCTATTTGAAATGGATTAACAGTTAGAAGGGGATAAGGTATGAAAGAAGTCGTTACATTTTTTTTAAGTGGCAAAGAATACGGAGCAGATGTTTCCGAGATACAGGGAATTGAAAATTACGTGGAATACGCAAAGGAGCCCGGGCTTTCCGATGGCTTTTTAGGCATTGTTTCAATCCGTGATGAGTGGGTTCCTTTGTTAAATCTGAAAAAGAAACTGGTTCTGCCGCCGGTGCCCGTAACAGGGGAGACCAAGTATCTGGTGTTTCAGCTGCCGCAGGGGAAAGCAGCCGTTTTAGTGGATGGTGTTTCGAATATTATTCAGGCGGATGGCGATGAAATACAGGATTTCCCGGCACTTGTGCACACGAAAAAGACGGCGTATGCCGACTTTGTGGTAAACCACAAGGGACGGTTGATTCTTAGTATTAATCCGGGAAGCCTTCTCACAAAAGAAGAGTGGCAGGAAGTTGATAAAGTGCTGAAAAGCAAAAGTGAAGAGTCTAACGAAGAGTAAGACTTTTGATTTGGAAATGGAGGAAAAGATGATTCGAATTGCAGTGTTAGGTTATGGAACGGTTGGTTCCGGTGTTGTTAAGGTGATTCAGACAAATGCAAAAATTATTGCAAAGAGAGCCGGACAGGAAGTTGAAGTGAAATATGTATTAGACCTTCGTGATTTCCCGGACGACCCGATTCAGTCCAAAGTAGTACATGATTTTAATGTTATCTTAGAAGACCCGGAAGTGGATATTGTTGTAGAGACCATGGGCGGAACGAAACCGGCTTATGAATTTGTGAAAAAATCTTTGTTAGCCGGAAAAAGTGTATGTACATCCAATAAAGAATTAGTGGCTGCTTATGGAGCAGAGCTTGTGCACATCGCAAAGAGCAAGACGGTAAACTTCTTGTTTGAGGCGAGTGTCGGCGGTGGTATTCCGATCATCCGTCCGTTAAATTCCTGTCTTACTGCAGATGAGATTGAAGAGATCACCGGTAACGTAAATGGTACAACGAACTTATACCGAAGGAATTACCAAAATTACGGCAGAAGATTTCAAATATGCCAAAGCACTTGGCGCCGCTATTAAAATCTTTGGCACAAGCCGTAAAGAAGGGAATAAATTGTATGCAATGGTTGCACCACAGATGATTCAGGCAGACAATCCGCTGTACGCAGTGAATGATGTATTTAATGCAATCTGTGTGACAGGAAACATGCTTGGTGATGTTATGTTTTATGGTAAAGGTGCCGGAAAAGAGGCAACAGCAAGCGCAGTTGTATCGGATGTGGTTGATGCAGTAAAACATATGAATGTCAATGTGATGACAATCTGGGAAGATGAAAAACAGGAAGTTGCTCCGATGGATGAAATGAAAAACCGTTTCTTCGTCCGCATCGGCGCAAGTGAAAAAGCAAAAGCAGAAGATTTGTTTGAAGAGGTTACACCGGTAGATGGTGGAATTGCAGATGAATTTGGCTTTTTGACAGGAACCATGTCTGAAAAAGAATTTAACGAAACCATTTCTCAGTTTGATACATTTATTACGAGAATTCGTGTTGGATTCTAACAAAAGAGAGACTCACTGAGAAGGAGGAAACTATGGTATCAACAGGACAAATGATGGGCTATGTAATGGCAATTTTGCTGCCACTGATTGCCGTTTTGATTCCTTTTTATATCTTATGGAAACAGTCCAGTAAAGTGGAGCGTGGAATGCTCGGAGCCATTGGTTACGGAATCATGGGATATTTCTGGCAGGAAATTATCTACAGTTTCTTAGGACTCCTTGCACTTACGAAAATGCGGGATGTTTTGAATGCGACCGGTGGAAATGCGGTTGTGGTTGCGTTTGTTGAAGCACTTGCGGGCAGTGTTTTTGTTGCAGCAGGATTGTACTGGGGTGTTTATTTGACAAACACCAAGCAGCGTTCCTTGTACCGCTCAACAACGGTAGGACTTGGTTTTGGTCTTGGAGCTGCGCTTCTTACTTATGGATTCCAGCTTTATTATGCGATACGGATTAACGTAGGAGCATTTACCGGAACTGATATGGCAAAAGCGAGTATTTTATCGACATCTACCGCATCGTTATATTTGGACGCCGTCCGCAACATTTTAGTTGTACTTGTTTACATGGGCGTTGCCTTTTTGGTTGGAAAGAATTACTTGGAAAAGAAGAGACTTGCCGCATGGCTTACGCCAATCATTGTGTATGTATTTATCCGGTTTACCGACGTGATTTTAAATACTTATGCACCGGCACTTGTCGCTAAGATTGTGTATATGGTTGTACTCGCATTCGTTGCCGCCGTATCTGTGTGGATGGTAAGAAACTGGTATCAATCAGAGAAACAAGTAAAAAGTTGAGATTTAAAATTAGCTAAATAATAACTATTCAGGACTTCTCCACCTATCAAGTTGAGATTTAAAATTAGTTAAATAATAAAAAAATTTAAAAAGAAGAAACGACAAATCAGCGAGAAATATAATTCGCATTGCGAATTCCCGATTTCGAGTCGATTTGCCGTCTCTTCTTTTTGTATATTTTGTTATTATTTTGTAATGTTTCCTATGACGCTCAAAATCTGGTCCGGCTCAAAAGGCTTTTGAACAAATTCGTTTGCGCCTAATTTAATGGCATCCACCATTTTGCTTTTCTGTCCGGCAGCAGTAACCATTACTGCGTGTGCATTTTCATCATAAGCAATGATTTTCTCCAATGCACCAAGACCGTCCAAAACCGGCATCGTGATATCCAGTGTTACAATATCCGGTTTCAATTCAATATACTTTTCAAATCCAATCTGACCATTCTCTGCTTCCCCGATGACTTCGTGACCATTCTCGACAAGAATGTTGCGAAGCATACGACGTGACGTACGGGAATCGTCAACAATCAATATTTTTGCCATAGTTCCAATCTCCTTTATCTAGCCTAATTTTACAATAAGGTCTGAATGTTTGCCGTCAATGTAAACCGGCAATACATAGAACTCGCCTTCTCCATCAATGGATGAATCAAATTTAAATTCCGGCGGCTGCATATCGATGGTTGTATCCTGATAACTTAATTCAGTAGCATACAGTCCGTTGACACAGTTTGTAAATTCACAAACCGAATCCAAAGCGTCTTCATCAACCGTATCAAAAGTTTCTTTTGCGTAACCGTCGGCAAGCGCTAAAATGCTGTCATCATTACAGGTGAAACCAAGAAAACCATCATAATCACCGGTTGTATGCTGGTAAGCAATATACTTTGCACTGTGAGAGGTGACAAACTGTCCCTTCTCGATGCGTATGTAAGAACTTACAAAACGTACAATGTTTCTTAATGTAAGACCAATCAACGACTGGTAACGAGAATCTTTCGCATCAACAAATGCAGGAATCATACCTTCGATATTACCATCCTGAATTGCTTTTAAAATTTCATCGGAGAAACCATTCTCCTTTTGGAATGCATCAAGAGCTGTCTCAATTTCATCACGGCTCATAATGCCGTTTTCTTCCAGCCCCTGAATGAAAATCAGGTACGGATTTCCCTGGCGACCAAGCAGATAATTCACATCTGCTTCCGTTAAGTAACCCTTCTCCACAGCCAAATCACCAAAACGTTTGTCTGTCTGCATTTGCAAATAATTCAATTCATTCGCTTGATTGCGAGTTAATAACCCCTCGTTCTCTGCAATTAACCCCAGTTTGACGCGATTGTCTTTAATGTATTTCATGCAGGAGGAAAATTGCTCAGCGGTGATTTTCTGGTTATCTAATAAATATTGACCAAAAAACTGACTAAACATAAAAATCTCCTTTCAATTGTTGTAAAATTATTATACAATAGAACGCAGAAAAGTTCAATGAAGAAATGTAGAGAAAGGAAGTGTTTGTCGTATGGCAGGTTCAGTATGGGGAGAAGTGTTTCGCGTGTCGACATGGGGAGAATCTCATGGCGAGGGAGTAGGAGTTGTTGTCGATGGTGCGCCGGCTGGCATTTCCCTTTCCGAAGAAGATATACAAAAATGTCTCGACAGAAGAAAACCGGGCGAGACGAAATATTCGACGCCCCGCAAAGAAGGCGATAAGGTAAAAATTATGTCCGGTGTATTTGAAGGAAAGACAACCGGAACACCGATTTCCATGGTTGTCGTGAACACCTCACAGAAATCCGGTGATTACTCCAACATTGCAAACGTATTTCGTCCGGGCCATGCGGATTTTACGTTTGATGCTAAATACGGATTCCGCGATTACAGAGGCGGTGGACGTTCCTCCGGACGAGAGACTATTGGCCGTGTGGCAGCCGGTGCCATTGCCATGAAAATTTTGAGCGAGCTTGGAATCACTGTAACTGCCTACACAAAGCAGATTGGACCATTTGTATGCGAGGAAGAAAAGATGTCTTTGGAGAACATTGAAAAGAGTCCGCTGCGCATGCCGGATTTGGAAAAGTCTTCTCTTGCTGAAGATTATCTGGCAGAAAAAATGGAGGCACATGATTCCGTTGGTGGTATGATTGAATGTGTAATCAGCGGCATGCCGGCAGGAATCGGAGAGCCGGTTTTTGGCAAGTTGGATGCTATGCTGTCCGCAGCGATTTTCTCCATTGGTGCGGTAAAAGGTGTTGAAATCGGCGCCGGTTTTGCCGTTGCTGATAAATGTGGTTCCGAAAATAATGACGGTTTCTATATGGGAGCGGACGGCAGGGTGAAAAAACATACGAATTTTGCCGGCGGAATTTTAGGCGGCATGAGCGACGGGGATGATATTGTACTCCGCGCCGCATTCAAGCCAACGCCTTCGATTTTCCAGCCACAGGAAACTGTAAACCGCGACGGCGAAAACGTAGAAATCGAGATTAAAGGCCGACATGACCCGGTGATTATGCCTCGTGCGGTTGTTGTGGTGGAATCCATGGCAGCCATTACGCTTGTTGATAGGCTTTTCGTCGGAATGACCGCACGCATGGATAAGATTCGTGAATTTTATAAAGGCGAGTAAGTAGAATTTGGGGGTGTGATGACTGCTATTTCAAAAGACGTAAAATAAGTCAACGATATTTGCGAGAAAGTTGACCTAAAAACAAGTTTTTGTCAAATAAGTCATCCCAATCATACATCATGGTTGACTGGTTTTTCAATATTATGGATTCAAGTCAACGAAAAAGGGCGAAAAGGTTGACCTAGTTGAGAAAAAGCTTAAAAGCAGTCAACGAAGACAGCGAAAAAGGGTGACCTAGTCAAGAAAAAGCTTAAAAGCAGTCAACGAAGACAGCGAAAAAGGTTGACTGCTAGAGCGAATTTTGAATTTTCAGTCAATTGCCTAGTGGATTTGAGGTGAAATATTTCAAGAAATAGGAGGCGGGTATGGATGAGTGAGTTAAAATGGGTGTTTTTAGATGTAGGTTCAACACTGGTTGATGAATCGGATGTTTATGAAAGCAGATGCAGTTATGTGATAAGTGAGAAGGGCTTGGAACGTGATGAATTTATGGAAAAAGTGCATCGGGCGGCAAAAGTAAGTCCTACACCGATAAAACAGGCGGCACAGGCTTACGGAGTGGGACAGTAGTTTAGAAAAGCTTTATTTAGGAACAGCAGATGTGCTAAAAGCTTTATCAGGCAAATATAAATTGGGCATTATTGCAAATCAATTAGCGGGGACAAAAAAGAGATTACATAATTGGGGAGTTTTGCATTATTTTGATGTTGTCACAGCTTCCGCAGAAGCGGGGTATGAAAAGCCGGATTTGAGAATCTTTAGGTTGGCGCTTGAGCAGGCTGGCTGTAATCCACAAAATACAATAATGGTCGGAGACAGACTTGAAAATGATATTGTTCCGGCAAGGCAGCTCGGTATGAAAACGATTTGGGTACGTCAGGGATTTGCAAAGTATCAGAGCGTTGAAAAAGAATATGAAAAACCAGATTATATCATAGAAAATATAGGTGAAATTGTGAAAGTGCTTATGGGTAGGACATAGTAAAATATGGCTTATTGAAGGAATGGAAGGCGTCAACTATACTGACCCGTGGAAGAAAATTTTGATAAAACGAGGACTGGCTACCATAATGGGCTTGGTCATCGGAGATGCTCTGGGAGTTCTGGTGGAGTTTGTGTCCCGTGACGAATTGAAAGAAACTCCGGTAACGGACATGATAGGATACGGAACACATAATCAGCCGGCCGGTACATGGTCAGATGATTCCAGTATGGCAGTTGCCACGATGGAGTGGCTGGGAGAGATAGAAACACAACAGCCGGATTACAAACGGTTGATGGACAAATTTAGTAATTGGATTTTATATGGTGATTACACACCGTATCAGGAAAATTTTGATTGTGGTATCTCTACCTGCAAAGCAATTATGAATTACGGCAGAGGAACAGAACCTCTTTTGTGTGGAGAAAAGGGAGAGTTTAATAATGGAAATGGCTCGCTGATGCGGATACTTCCGGCAGCGCTTTATTATAGTGCAGCTCTTGCCGGTGATGAAATGAGCGGCGCTGAAATCATTTACAATTTGTCTGCCTTAACCCACGCACATATGAGAAGCAAATTGGGATGTTTGATTTATTCTAAGGTAATAGCGGATATGGTTTATGGCACCGGCGATAAATTTGACACAGTGGAGTCAAGCATCTATAAATGCAAGCAGTATTTAGATTCTTTCTGTGATGAAAATGTATCCAAAGAAATGCAGCACTATTCACGTTTGTGGGATTTGCAGAAATTTAAAATGTTAGAGGAAAATGAGATAAAAAGCAGTGGCTATGTAGTTGACACTTTGGAGGCTGCTCTGTGGTGCTTCCTAAATACAACGAGTTACAAAGAGTGTGTGTTAAAGGCGGTGAATCTGGGAGATGATACCGATACGGTTGGAGCTGTAGCAGGAGGATTAGCAGCACTTTATTATGGGATGGACGCTCTTCCAAAGGATTGGCTCGCAGTTATTCCGAAAAAAGAGTGGATTATGGAACTTGCAGAAAAAATGTAATTTTTCGACAAAATCATACAAAAACATTACCGGTAGTTCCTGAAAATGGAGCTACTGTTCCTTTTCAAATAAACTTTTCTCTATTATAATAAAAAAATGAACGAATAAATAGAGAGGAGAGTTTAATTATGAAAATAACAGAAAGAAAATGCAAACAAATTGTTGGCGGAGCGGCCGCGGCGGCACTGCTGCTATCGGGAGTGCATTTACCGGGGGCGGCATGGAAAGAGGTAAAAGCGGATACCGTATCAGTCAATGCGAAGATTACCAAGGAGCTAATCAATAAGAGAAACCGGTTCCTTAAACAGTTTGCGTTATCCGATGGAAGTTTTACGGCAGTTGCATATTCGATGCCGGTTCACTATAAAAAGAAAGGTGTCTGGAAAGAAATTAATACGACACTTGTGAAATCAGGAAAGAAACAATATAAAACAAAATCTACAGATTTATCGATTAAAGTGTCCAAAAAGGCGAATAAAAAGTCAATGATTTCCTTAAAACGAGGCTCTGCTTGCTTATCCTGGTCATTGAATGGGAAAAAGATGAAAGCGGTGAATGTAAAAATCAGCAATCCAAAGAAAACCAAACAAACTGATGTATTAAATCAAAATGTGGTTTCTTATCCAAAAGTGTTAAAAAACACAAGCATCACCTATAACATTTTCCCGGAACGTGTGCAGGAAGTTATTACGGTGTCGAAAAAGCAGAAGGCAAAGAAGTGGACGTTCAAAATCAATGCAGGAAAAATGAAAATCAAGGTAAAAGGAAATCAAGTATATTTCAAAACGAAAAAGGGCAAGAAAAAATACCAGCGTCTGCATACAATTGTAACCGATGCCAATGGAGTTTCTACTTCTAAAGTAAAAGTGAAATATAACAAGAAGAAAAAGACACTTACCGTGACGCCGTCAAAGAAATGGTGGAACAGTAAAAAGAGAAAATTCCCAATGGAGATGCGAACCAGTTATCTGACGGATAAACACAGCAGAAATGTAAAAGTGGGAGCAGCCTACAGCGGAGCACCAAACGGAACATTTACCTATGATAAATCACTGCTTTTACAGGCAAATAAATGTATTGGATTTACTAAAATGACAAATTTGGCAGAATTTAGTAATCCAAATGTGCAGATACGAAGTGCATCGTTACATATTCTAAATAAAAAGATATTAAAAATGGGTGCGGGCAAAACGTATGATATTGATGTGCACAAGGTAAAAGAAAACTGGTCAAGTAAAAAGCTTACTTATAATAATCGTCCGGCATACGAAGAAGTGTCCGGGGCTAAGGTTAGCATCCAGAAAAAGGGCAGTTATGCTTGTGACGTGACGGATCTTGTGAAAGCATGGCAAAAAGGAGAGGCAAACTACGGTGTGGCACTGGTGTCTAACAATGCCAACCGCACATATCAGGCGGAATTAGACAGAAATCCGTATTTTACCGTGAATTATGAAGTGGTAGGATTTGATGGAGCTGTTCAGTTAAAAGAAAATGCGCCAATTACCAGAGACATTATCAAAGAAGGTCAGGAAAACTATTTCTACTTTGACACGAAACCGGGCATTGCGTATGAGGTATATACCGATTCTGCCATTGATACGCAGGCAACCATGTATGATGAGAGTAAAGAGCGGGTTGGTTATGCGGATGATACCGGAACGAACAAAAACTTTTCTTTTGTGGGCAGTTACAACAAAAGACGTTATATAAAGGTTAGTGCGAAAGACAAAGCAACCGGCAGTTATACGCTGCATTTGAAAAAACGTTTTGCCATTCCGGAAGTAAACGGAATGAAGGGACAGGATAAATATACACTTACATGGAATTCGATAGAGAATGCGAAGGAATATCTGGTATGTGTGTATGACGGTGGAAAGAAAATCAGCGAAACAGTAGTAACCGGTACGAGTTACGAGTATGTATATACGAATGCAACAAGTGGAAAGATACTTGGCTTTACTGTTACAGCTAGAGAAAGTGAAGCCTTAACAGGCGAGAGTTCCAAAATGATTTACAGTGCAGACAGTCAGTCCGAATGGGTCTATCAGACACCAATGTTGAAAACACGGAAGAACGCATCTTCGGTAACAGTAAATGATAAAATTTATGTATTGGGTGGTGAAAATGAGCAAGGTGCCTGCAAATCTTTCGCAGCATATGACACGAAGAAAAAGGTATGGGAAGAACTGCCAGAATATCCGGGTTCGGAAACCGGAATCTGCAAAGCATCCCTGATTTCGTATAAGAATGAAATATATGTTATTGGTGGTCAAACCGGTACAGGTGCGAATGCAGCAGCACTCAAGCATATTTATGTATTTAATGCGGAATCCAAAAAATGGACAACAAAAGCAGATATGAAAGAAGCAAGAACCAATTTGGCAACAGCTGTTTGCGGAGGCAAAGTATATGTTTTTTCGAAGGCTGGGGCAACGGATAAATTAGATGTATATGACTTAGATGCGGACACATGGGAAAGTGCTGTTATGCCGGGAACCAGTACGATTCTTGGTGCAGTTTGTGTGGATAACCGTATATTTGTGTTGAAGGAAGAAGGGGAAGGCATATATTGGGTCGAGTATCTTCCGGAAGATAATGCTTTTGAAGAAGCCGGAATAGTATGTCCTTATACAACTTCAGATCACTTTGCCACACCGGTTGTCATCAGTGGAAAAATTTATATGGTAAAGGAAACGGAAACAAAGAATGTTTTTGTTTATGATGCTTATTCCGATGAATGGAGCGAAATTTCAGCAATGAATTTAACAAAAAAAGAATCGCTGCTTTCTGCCTGCGAAAATGAACTTTACAGCATGGGTGGCGAAATGACAGGCTTTGGTGTGTTGGATGTGGTAGAGCAGTATACAATCAAAGGTCAAACGATAAAAAAGCAGATGACAATTAATCAGGGAGAAATTTACGAACTACAGGTAACTGCCGGAAAGTTAGCGAAAGCTCAGAGTCAGATTGTAACATTATCCGTTGATCCTGATAAACTGAACTTTCAATCCGCATCTTCTTTTGAGGAAGAAGCGGATTTGAAAGAGGGAGTTGATGGGGTAAAACTCTTAAAATATCAACCGAAAAAAGGCGTTATGGTTCTAAAGTTGACAGGAAGCATGGAACGAGGGAATTCTTGTGAAGCCTATCAATCGGTTCCGGTAGAAGCTAAAATGGATGGAA
>ENA-ORLY01004353-ORLY01004353.1-human-gut-metagenome-genome-assembly--contig:-NODE-4353-length-10230-cov-17.582192_pt1 | contig 10230 bp, 9 predicted proteins | sample MGYA00243071_ERZ508832 | MGnify/ENA primary metagenome ERZ508832 (study PRJEB26277, sample SAMN04329777) | human gut metagenome | biome: human-associated habitat | host: Homo sapiens | place: USA...
ACGATGGGCAGGTCATGGCGCAGGCCGACCTCAAAGTCGTTGGGGTCGTGGGCCGGGGTGATCTTCACGACACCGGTACCCTTGGTCATGTCGGCGTGCTCGTCGCAGACGATGGGGATCTCCTTGTTCAGCAGGGGCAGGATGACATGGCAGCCGTGCAGATGAGCATAGCGGGGGTCATCGCCGTTGATGGCAACAGCGGTATCGCCCAGCATGGTCTCGGGACGGGTGGTAGCCAGTTCCAGCATCTCGCCGGTCTCCTTGACCGGGTAGAGCAGGTGCCAGAAGCTGCCGTCCTTTTCCTCATACTCCACCTCGGCGTCGGAAATGGAGGTGTTGCAGTGGGGGCACCAGTTGACCATGCGGTTGCCGCGGTAGATGAGGCCCTTGTCGTACAGGCGGACAAAGACTTCCTTGACAGCCTCAGAGCAGCCCTCGTCCATGGTGAAGCGCTCACGCTCCCAGTCGCAGCTGCTGCCCAGCTTCTTGAGCTGGCTGACGATGCGGTTGCCGTACTTGGTCTTCCAGGCCCAGGCGCGCTCCAGGAAGCCGTCGCGGCCCACCATTTCCTTGGTCAGGCCCTCAGCACGCATGGCCTCCACGACCTTGGCCTCCGTAGCGATGGAAGCGTGGTCTGTGCCAGGCACCCACAGGGCGGCATAGCCCTGCATCCGCTTGGTGCGGATGAGGATGTCCTGCATGGTGTTGTCCACGGCGTGGCCCATGTGGAGCTGGCCGGTAACGTTCGGAGGGGGCATCACGATGGTGTAGGGCTTCTTGTCGGGGTCGGCCTTGGTGTGGAAGTAGCCGCCATCCAGCCAGAACTGGTAGATGCGGTCTTCCACCTGGCTCGGATCATACTGTTTTGCGAGTTCTTTCATAGTATCCTCCCAGATGAATAATTGGAGTGGGACGAAAAAAGCCGCCCCACGGAGCGTTCCATGGGACGGCTGTAATATAACCGCGGTACCACCCAAATTGCACACGGCTTTCTGCCGTATGCCCCTTGATGCCCCGATAACGTGGGGCAGACCCGGAGGCGACTACTCCTGTTTCCCCGCCTCTGCTCAAAAGCGACAGCACGCCGCACCGCCATACCGGGTTTTCAGCAGCCCCCGGCTCTCTGGATGGCGAAAACGACGCACACTCTTTTTCCTTGCATTTATAAAAAGAATATAGCGTTTTTTGTGCGTTTTGTCAATCTCTTTTTCATCGGAACAAAATTTTCACAGCTTCCGTTCAGCGTACGGGCCGCGCTCAGACCGCCGTTCTTCTGCCGGATGGGCCGGACGTGGCTGTCCCGCCCGGCCATTCAGCTTTCCCTCCTTTTCAGAACAGCCGTGACACGGTCCTTGAGCCGATTGAACTCCGGCGCGTTCCGGTGGAGCACCACCATGACAGCCCCGAACAGCAGCGTATACAGCACACCGTCCAGCAGAAACCAGCCGATGTTCTTCGCCGGGCAGAAGCTCACCCATCCGTAGGACACAGCAGCCAGCGCCGCGACGACAGCAACGCGTTCGGCGTAGCGGACAAAGTAATCTTTCAGCTTGCCCTGCCAGTCTTCCCGGATGCCGTAGCGCATCAGGATGTAAGGCTCCATCCAGAGGCAGGTCGTCACGGTGCTGATGACCGTTCCGCCCAGAATGCCTGCCACGCCGAACTTCTGCACCAGCAGCAGCGACGCTGCCAGATTGATGGCCGACTCAAACAGCGGCTTATACCGGTCGTACCAGAACAGGCCCTTGGCTTCACGGAAGAGCAGGTTGACCTTCCGCTGACCCGAAACATAAAATTCCGTCACGAGGACGGCGACTGTCGCCGTGGAGAAGCAGTATTCCGCGCCGAAGCAGAGGGTGATAAAAGCGTTGAACAGCGCGAACAATCCCGCCGTCCAGTAAGCGTAAATGACGAAGAAGAGCAGATCCAGTTCCCGGTAGATACTGTACACCCGCGTCTCATCCTCGATGGCTCCCAGATTGCCCAGACTTCCGGTAAAGGCATTCGAGAATTTATCCATCAGGTTGTTGATGCCGGACAGAACGAGCTTGTAGTTGGAGTAGATGCCCACTGACAACAAACCCACGAAGCTGGACATCAGCAGGCTGTCCGTGTTCCGGACGATGACCGTTCCCAGTTTGTGGAAGCTCATGGCACCGACGTTCCGCAGGATGCCGTGAAATTTTTCTTTTTCCGGCAGCTCCCTGCACTCTTTCAGGTAGGGAAATTCCTTATCCACCTTGACCGATACGATGATGTTCGGGATGAACTGCATCACGAACTGCACCGCCAGATAAAGGATAAAGTTTCCGGTCAGCACGATGAGGACGATTTGGAACAGAGTCTTGACCGCGTCGCAGAGCTGCGCCCAGAGGTTGCGGACATAGGCTTTCTGGTAGGCCAGATAGATGGAGTTTTTATAGCTCAGCAGATAGGAGCAGACCGAGTTTGCCACATACATCAGATAGATGAGCCGCAGATGCTCGATGCCGCTGCTGTCCTTGATGAAAAAGCCCAGAAACGGCATCAGTGCAAGGCCCACGAGCAGCACCACGACCGCCACGATACGGTAGAGGAGCCGGTAAAGATTCATCAGCTGCGCCAGCCGATGCTCATCATTCTTCGCAGCCGGCTCATACAGGCTGTATATCATCGCCGTGCCGACGCCAAGCTCTGCAAGGTTCAGGATGCCCAGCACATCGGTGAACAGTCCGTTGACACCCAGATATGCCGCCGACAGATAGTGGATGAACACCATCCGGCTGATGAACAGCAGCACCTGATTCATGAGCTGTCCACCCACATTGACGACCATATTGATAAGGGTATACCGTGTCCGCATTTTTCTTATGTCCCTTCCTTTTCGAGTGTGGCCCGCTGCATTCGCTGCAACAGGGTCCACAGGGACCCTGTTCGTTTTTCTTTATTATAATATCATCTCATTGCGGCGCTTTCAACGATTTATCTGTATTTCAGCCTTCCGCGTCCAGAAGCTCCGTTTTCAGCCGGGCAATGAGCCGCTCCATCAGGGCCACACGGTTGAAGGGGGTCATGAGATAGAAGCCGTCGGCGTAGGGCAGAGCCTCCCGGGCCATCTGCATCGACACCTCAAGGCCCAGCGCCTCGCCCTGCTCCCGGTCGAGGCCCGCGAAGCGCTGGATGATGTCCTCCTCCACATGGATGCCGTTGATCTCGTTTTCCATAAAGATTGCGTTCCGCTGGCTGACCACGGGCATGATGCCGGCCAGAATTTTAGCCCGTTCGCCCAGTGTCTGCCGGGCCTTGCGGAGATTTTCCACCGCCTGTGCCGACAGCACCGGCTGGGTCAAAAAGCCCGACATCCCATTTTCCAGCTTTTCCACAGCCCGGCGCAGCTCCACGTCAAAGTTCCGGGCGTTGAGATTCAGCGCACCAAAGACGGTCATGGCCGAGGGCATCTCCCGGCCCTCCCCGGCCAGCGAGACGATGTACTGGGCCAGTTTGCGGGAGTTGAACTGGTAGACATTCTTCACCTCGTCCCGCTCTGCGGTGGGGATAGGGTCGCCAGTGATGGCCAGCACCTCCCGCACGCCCTCGGCGTAAAGGCCCAGCAGAAGGGCCTTGGTGGCGTTGAGGTTGCGGTCGCGGCAGGTCATGTGGGGCAGAGCACACATTCCCAGTTCTCGGTGTACCCGGCAGGCCACGAGGGAGGAATCCATCCGGGCCTGTGCGATGGGGCAGTCGGCGATGGTCAGCAGGTCAGCGCCTGCGGCCTGCAGCCGCCGTGCGCCGTCCAGATAGCCGCTCAGGTCGGCCACCCGGGGCGAATCCAGTTCAATGGCGATGACCTTCTCACCTGCGTTCAGTTTCCGCAGGAAAGTGTCGTCTTTTTCCACCGCCGGTGCAGTCCCGGTGGAAAGTTTCGCTGCCGGAGCGGCTTCGGTCTGCTGGGGCAGGGCATCCAGCTCTGCACGCAGGGCCGCGATGTGGGCGGGCGTCGTGCCGCAGCAGCCGCCCAAAATACGGACGCCCGCAGCGGCGATCTGCCCCATCTCCCGGGCGAAATACGCGGGCTTGCCCTGATACAGCACCCGCGCCCGGGTGACCACCGGATAGCCCGCGTTGGGCATCACCGACAGGGGCAGCAGCGTCTCGCCAAGGCTCTGCACCAGTTTCTTCATCGCGCCGGGGGCCGAGACGCAGTTCAGGCCCACGGCGTCCACCACGCCGCTCTGCTCCATCCGGCGCAGCAGGTCGCGGAACAGCAGACCCTCGCGGGTGTAGCCGTCCGGCAGTACCGCGAAGGACACCATGACAAAGGCGTCCGGCACGGCCACACGCAGTGCCTTTACCGCCTCCACAATGCCCACATCGGAGCTGAGCGTCTCGAACAGAAAGTTCTTTGCACCCAGTGCGGCGAACTGCTGCGCCACAAGGCCGTAGGCGCTGCTGGCCGGGGCAGCTTCAGTGTCCGGGGCAGGGCCGAGGTCAGCAAAGACGGCGGTGTCCTTCTCCGCAGCGGCATCACAGGCCAGCTTCCAGCCCGCCTCGGCCAGCTCTTCCCAGCCCGGCATCTGGGCCGCCGCCATCCGGGGCAGACCGAAGGTGTTGGTCTTGATGGCCTGCGCACCTGCGGCCAGATATTCCGCATGGACCTTCTTCACGCCCTCGGGGTCGGTGAGGTTGGCCATTTCGCAGTCCGCGCCCGGTGCCGCTTTATAATAGGTACCCATGCCGCCGTCGAACAAAAGCGGCTTGCGGGCAAGATACTCTCGGATGTCCGTCATAGAAAGGTTCTCCTTTTTTATTTTCCTTGATTTTATAAAGAAATTCAGGTATAATTTTTGTATGAAAGTGAGGTGCTTTTGGATGCCCAAGATTCGTTCCAGCGCAGACCTGCGCAACAACTACAATGAGATCTCCACCTTCTGCCACGACTACGCCGAGCCGGTGTTCATCACCAAAAACGGCAAAGGTGACCTTGCCGTGATGAGCATCGAGACCTACGAGGCCCTGACCGCCCGGTTCGATTTGTATGCGAAATTGCAGGAAGGTCTGGATGACGTGGCGGCGGGAAGGACGCGCCCGCTGGATGAGTTCATGCAGGAACTGCAAAACAGAAGGAGTCTTCGATGAACTACTTTATCGATGTTGCCGCTTCTGCTCAGCGTGACCTTGCAGATGCCTTCGACTATATCGACCTGACCTTGAAAAATCCCTCTGCTGCCGACAAGTTGGTTGCCATCGCATGGAAGAAATTCCGTTCTCTCGACACCTTCCCACAGCGTTTTTCACTTGTGAATGACCCATTTCTTTCCTCTTTGGGAATCCGGCTCATTCCAGTTCAAAACTATCTTGCATTTTATAAAGTCGACTCTTCCACCCAGACCGTCCACATCCTCCGCTTCCTGTATGGTCATAGCGACTGGCAGGCTATCCTGCGGGCGGATGTTCTTTCAACCTGAGCATTCTCCCCGGCCCTTTGCCGGGGAGAATTTTTATGCAGTCATCTTCAGTTTAATGAAGTTTGCGCACTTGTCAAGCATTTTTGCCCCGAAGCAGCCCATTTTGCTTGCGCCGAAGCCGGTTTTGTGCTATTCTATGCATATTTACAATGGTTGGGAGGAATGTATCATGCGCCACGCCGGCACACAGGAAATCGAAACGCCGCGGCTGCTTCTACGCCGCCTTATGCCGTCGGATGCCCCGATGATGTACTCGAACTGGGCCAACGACCCGGAAGTCACCCGCTGGCTGCGCTGGACGCCGCACAAGGATGTGGCCGAGACGCAGGAGCTTCTGAGCGCATGGGCGCTGCTCTATCCCAACGAGGACTACTACCAGTGGGCCATCGTGGAAAAGGCCACCGGGCAGGTGTTCGGTTCCATCAGCATCTACAACAGCCTGCTGGGAGAACCGGCACAGCGAAATGAATGGCCGGGATTCGACCTCTCCGAGGGCATCTGGGAGCCGGGCTACTGCATTGGCAGAGCATGGTGGGGCAAAGGCTGCACCACCGAAGCTCTGAAAGCTCTGGTAGAATACTGGTTCAAGAATACAGACAGTAATTGGCTTGCCTGCTCCCACGCCGTGGAGAACCCCGCCAGCGGCAAAGTCATGATGAAAGCAGGCTTTGTCTACGACCACGAGGCCGTCTACCATAAATTCGACGGTACAGCGATACCCTGCAAGTGCTATGCCCTGACGCGAGAACACTATAAGGAGCAACCTCTCCGTCAGCGCTGACGCGCTGCCACCTCCCCTATTGAGGGGAGGCCTTGGCATTTCGTAGAGCTTTTTCTCTTCGCCAGAGGCTCCCCTTGGTAGGGGAGCTGTCGAGCGATAGCGAGACTGAGAGGTTGGCTCCACTAACAGAAAGGAATCATTTTGAGCGAACTTTACGATATTTTAGTCGAAACTCCCCCGACGAAGGTCATCCTTCTCGCCCTCGACCAGGGCCTGTGGGACTGCGAGCGCAGCCTTGCCGAGCTGGCTGCGCTGTGTGAGGCCAACCACATGGAGGCCGTGGCCGAAGTCACCCAGAAGCGCCAGACCCCTGAGACCGGCATCGTGCTGGGCAGCGGCAAGCTGGAAGAAGCCGCTGCGGCCGCAGCAGAGCTGGGGGCCGAGTGCGCCGTCTTCGACGGTGAGCTGACCGGCAGCCAGATCCGCAACATCTCCACGGCCCTCGGCGGCCTCGAGGTCATCGACCGCACCATGCTCATCCTCGAGATCTTCCGCAGTCGCGCCGTGACCAACGAAGGCAAGCTGCAGACCGAGCTGGCGCTTCTGCGCTACCGTCTGCCCCGCCTGCAGGGCATGGGCGAAAGCCTGAGCCGTCAGGGCGGCGGCGGTGGCGGCGGCGGCGGCGCCCGCCGTGGTGCCGGTGAAACGAAGCTCGAGCTTGACCGCCGCCACGTCCACGCCCGCATCGACGCACTGGCTGAGAAACTGGCCGAGATGGAAAAGCGCCGGGGCGAGAGCCGGAAAGCCCGCGCCAAGACCGGAATGCCGGTGGTCAGCCTCGTGGGCTACACCAACGTGGGCAAATCCAGCCTGATGAACGCCCTCTGCGGCCCCAGCGTCGCCGAGGCCGATATGCTCTTTGCCACCCTCGACCCCACCAGTCGGAAGCTCGTCCTGCCCAGCGGCATGGCCGTGCTGCTGGTGGACACCGTCGGCTTCGTCTCCCGTCTGCCCCACAATCTGGTGGAAGCGTTCAAGTCCACGCTGGAAGAGGCCGCATGGTCGGACGTCATCGTCCGGGTGGCCGACGCCGGCGATGAGCAGCGGGAGGATCAGCTGGCCGTCACCGACGAAGTGTTGGACGGCCTCGACTGCGCCGACATTCCCCGCCTGACCGTCTACAACAAGTGCGACAAGCCCGGCGCGCTGAGCTTCGACCCCGACATCCTGCTCACCAGCGCCAAGACCGGCTACGGCCTCGACAAGCTGCTGGCCAAGCTGGACGAGACCCTCAGCGACCGCGTCCACACCATCCGCGTTCTCCTGCCCTACGATAAGCTGGGCCTCGCCGCCCCCATGCGGGAGCGCGGCAGCGTCCAGCTCGAGGAGTACCGCGAAGACGGCCTCTACCTCGAAGGCATCGTCAAGACCGAAGACCTCCACTGCTTCGAGGGCTATCTGGTCTGAGGACCCGCATACGAAAAGAACCGGACTCCGCAGAGTCCGGTTCTTTTGCCTTTCAAGGCATCAGCCTGCGGCAGGAGGCGCTTCCTCTGCGCCCATCAGCTGGTCGTACCGGCCGGTGAACACCCGTTCCGGCAGGGCCGCCGTCAGGGCGAGGGCGGCGGTGAACCGCTCCTCATCAGTCAGTGCTTCCTTCACCGGTGGGAAGTGCGCGAGCACTTCGTCCAGCTGCTTTTTGACCTCCCGGGCCACGAAGATGCCCCGGTCGGTGAGGTAGATCTTGCCGTAATACTCCTTGACGATCATCCCCCGCTCCATCAGCAGGTTCATCACCCGCACCACCGAGGGTTTGGTCACGCCCAGCTTCTCGGCGATGCTGCGGGAGCTGATGTCAAGATGGGTCTGCGAGACCTCATAGATCGCGAGCAGGTACCGCAGGTGTGCTGGCGTCAGTTCCATCTCGTATCACTCTCTTTTCGTTATATCACACAAACTCTTGGTTTACAAAAGGGGCGCGGGCCAAAGCCTTGACCCGCGCCCCCTTCTCCTACGCGATCACTCAGTGGCAGCCACCGCCGCAGCTGCTGCAGTTTCCACTGCAACCGCTGTCACAGCCGCCGCTGCATCCACTGCAGCCGCCATGCTTATGAGAGTGCCAGGTGATCCAGCCTACACCGCCAAACACGATGGCTCCGACGATGATCGTCGGCAGATTGAAATTAGCAGCCAGAAACTCCATCATAACAATGCACTCCTTTCAGCGCGTTTTGAGAAGTTTTTTACTTGATCTTGGAAACGTCGATCTTGACCTCGTTGTCGTTCACATACTTGTTGGGACGGACCAGCAGGTAGATGAAGGCCACCAGAATGACAGCAGCCACGATGGTGAAGAAGTTGAAGCTCAGCTCGCCGGTGATGATGCCGCCCAGCTGGTACACGACCAGAGCGGAGCAGTAAGCCAGTGCGCACATATAGCCGATGGCGATGGCGGTCCACTTGCCGTTGTTCATCTCACGCTTGATAGCGCCCATGGCAGCGAAGCAGGGAGCGCACAGCAGGTTGAAGATCATGAATGCATAAGCGCTCAGAGCGGTGTAATCAGCAGCAACGAGGCTCCAGATCTCATCACCGTTCTCAGACAGCTCCTCACCGCCGAAGTGGTACAGGACGCCGAAGGTGCCAACGACGTTCTCCTTTGCGATCAGGCCGGAGACAGAAGCGACGGTAGCCTTCCAGTTGCCGAAGCCCAGAGGAGCGAAGATCCAAGCGACTTTGGTAGCGATAGCAGCCAGGACGGAGTTGTCCTGATCCTCCACCATGCCGAAGGCGCCGTTCTCGAAGCCGAAGCCCTGCAGGAACCACAGGACGACGGTAGCAGCCAGAATGACGGAGCCTGCACGCTTGATGAAGGACCAGCCGCGCTCCCAGGTAGCACGGAAGACATTGCCCCAAGCGGGGATGTGGTATGCGGGCAGCTCCATAACAAAGGGAGCGGGGTCACCCGCAAAGAGCTTGGTCTTCTTCAGGATGACGCCAGAGCAGATGATAGCAGCCATGCCGATGAAGTAAGCGGAGACAGCCACCAGAGAAGAACCGCCGAACATCGCACCTGCGATGAGGCCGATGATGGGCATCTTTGCGCCGCAGGGGATGAAGCAGGTGGTCATGATGGTCATACGGCGGTCGCGCTCGTTCTCGATGGTACGAGAAGCCATGACGCCCGGGACGCCGCAGCCAGTGCCGACCAGCACGGGAATGAAGCTCTTACCGGACAGGCCGAACTTACGGAAGATACGGTCCATGATGAAGGCGACACGGGACATATAGCCGATGTCCTCCAGAATGGACAGCAGGAAGAACAGGACCAGCATCTGGGGAACGAAACCCAGGACCGCGCCGACACCGGCGACGATGCCGTCCATGATCAGGCCGTACAGCCAGCCTGCCACGCCGATGCCCTCGAGGAAGCCGCCCAGCGCGTTGGGGACGATCTCACCGAACAGGACGTCGTTGGTCCAGTCGGTAGCGAAGGTGCCGATGGCCAGGCCGCCATCTGCAATGGAAGTACCCATGGACAGGGAGTACATCAGGAACATGACCACTGCGAAGATGGGCAGAGCCAGCACACGGTTGGTGACGATCTGGTCGACCTTATCGGAAACGGTCAGGTGCTCGACGCGGGCCTTCTTCTTGACAGCCTTATCGACGACACCGTTGATGTATGCGTAACGCTGGTTGGTGATGATGCTCTCGGCGTCATCGTCCATCTCAGCCTCGCAGTCCTTGATGTGCTGGTCGATGTGAGCGATCAGGTCGGAGGAGAGCTTCAGCTCATCCATGACCTTGTCGTCGCGCTCGAACAGCTTGACAGCGTACCAGCGCAGGAAGCGGTCATCGACTTTGCCCTGGATGGACTCCTCGATGTGAGCGATGGCGTGCTCGACGCTGCCGGTGAAGACGTGGGGCAGCTCGCCGCCCTTGCCAGCCTTTGCAGCAGCCATAGCAGCCTTTGCAGCAGCCTCGGTGCCTTCGCCCTTCAGTGCGCTGATCTCAACAGCCTGACAGCCCAGCTCGGCGCTCAGCTTCTTCAGGTCGATCTTA
>ENA-ORLY01004355-ORLY01004355.1-human-gut-metagenome-genome-assembly--contig:-NODE-4355-length-10224-cov-5.440524_pt1 | contig 10224 bp, 7 predicted proteins | sample MGYA00243071_ERZ508832 | MGnify/ENA primary metagenome ERZ508832 (study PRJEB26277, sample SAMN04329777) | human gut metagenome | biome: human-associated habitat | host: Homo sapiens | place: USA...
GGACAGGTCACCTTTGGCCAATCCCTCATGTTCCTGATGCTGTCCTTTGGCTTTTTTGGCTCGGTGCGCCAGCTGATGACCTCTACCCACGCAGCGCTGGCCGGAGTATCGGCCGCTGACAAGATGGAGCAGCTGCTGGCCATCGACACCACTCGTCCCTACAATCCCCAGCTCCCACCGGAAGTTCCCTCCTATGAGGGGATCCGGCTGGAGGGAATCCGCTTTTCCTATCCCCACCGGGGCACCACCCTCGAAAACCTTTCCCTGGACATTCCCAAGGGACAGGTTACGGCTCTGGTGGGGCTTTCGGGCAGTGGAAAATCCACCATTGCCGGGATTCTCATGCGTTTTTATGACCTGGACCAGGGGCGCTGCCTGCTGGAAGGCCGGGACTATATCAGTATGACGCCGGAAGAGCTGCGCCGGCGGGTTGCTATGGTTCCGCAGACGGTAAATCTCTTTACCGGCACCCTGGCAGAAAACCTGCGCATCGCTGCTCCGGATGCCACCGATGACCAGCTGCTGGAAGCACTGGGCCAGGTGCGACTGTTGGACTGGGTACTGGCCCAACCCGAAAAACTGGAAACACCTGTGGGAGATGCCGGAAGCCGTCTTTCCGGTGGACAGCGGCAGAAGGTGGGCATAGCCCGGGCGCTGCTGAGCCAGGCCGAATACCTGATCCTGGACGAAGCCACTTCCAGTGTGGATCTGGACAGTGAACGGGAAATCTGGAACTGCATTGATGAGCTGGCCAAAAGCCGGACGCTGGTTCTGATTTCCCACCGGCTTTCCAGCATCCGGAACGCTCACCGGATCTATGTCCTGGAACAGGGACGCATATCCCAGCAGGGATGTCATCCGGAGCTGATGGATCAGGGCGGCCTGTATCGTCGGCTGGTGGAAGAACAGGCCCAGTTGGAGCAACTGGGCGAGGAGGAGCTTTGCCATGAATAAACGATTTTCCTATACCATTCCCCAAATGACCCGAAGACTGCTGCGCATTGCTGCCCCGGTTGGGGGCGGCACTGTCCTCGCGGCGGGGGCGGTTATTATTGGAACGGCGGTTTTCATTGCGTCCGCCGGGAGTGCGCTTCTGGTTTTCGTCCATGAGATGTTCCTCTTTTGCTTCGATTTTGGGGGTCGCGTTTGCCTTTTGGGCTTTGGGTTCGGCCTTGACGGCCTTTGCCGCTTTCGCGGTTTTTTCTGCTTTGGGTGCTTTTTCCGCCTTGGCGGCTTTTACAGGCTTTTCAACCGGGGCCTCGGCTACGGCCTCCATCTTGGGTTTTCTGCCCCGCACCGGGGGCGCTGCTTTCACCGGGGCAGGCACGCCGTCCCAGGGGTGACCGGAGATGACCGGGATCTGACGGCGGTTCAGCTTTTCGATGCCGGCCAGATACTCTTTTTCCTCGGGTGCGCAGAAGCTCACCGCCGTGCCGTCGGCACCGGCGCGGGCCGTGCGGCCGATGCGGTGGACGTAGGTCTCGGGCACCTCGGGCAGGTCGTAGTTGAAAACATGGGACAGCTCGCTGATGTCAATGCCGCGGGCCGCGATATCGGTGGCCACCAGCACTTTTGTTTTGCCGGCCTTGAAGCCCTCCAGCGCCGCCACGCGGGCGGACTGGCTCTTGTTGCCGTGGATGGCGGCGGCAGGGATGCCCTGCTTGTTGAGGTCTTTGGCGATCTTATCCGCGCCGTGCTTGGTGCGGCTGAACACCAGTGCGTTGACCACCGGCGGGTTCAGGTTCTTGATGAGCCAGGGCAGCAGGAACTTCTTGTTGCCTTTCTCCACAAAATACAGGCTCTGGTCGATGCGGTCCACGGTGCTGGAGACCGGGTCCACCTTAACAAACGCCGGGTCTTGCAGGATGCCGGCGGCCAGCTGCTCGATCTCTTTGGGCATGGTGGCGCTGAACATGAGGTTCTGGCGCTGCTTGGGCAGCTTGGCGATCACTTTCTTCACGTCGTGGACAAAGCCCATGTCCAGCATCCGGTCGGCTTCGTCCAGCACAAAAATTTCAATGTTCGAGAGGTCCACCAGCCCCTGCCCCACCAGGTCGTTCAACCGGCCCGGGCAGGCGATGAGGATCTCAACACCCTTTTTGATGGCCTCCACCTGCGGAGCCTGGCCCACACCGCCAAAGATGACGGTGGCGCGCAGCTTCTGGTACTTGCCGTAGGCGGCAAAGCTCTCCCCGATCTGGAGCGCCAGCTCCCGGGTGGGGGTGAGGATCAGCGCCCGGATGGCACCCGGCTTGCGGGGCTTGGCGGCATTGAGGCGGTCCAGCATGGGCAGCGCGAAAGCAGCGGTCTTTCCGGTGCCCGTCTGGGCGCAACCCATTAAGTCCCGTCCTTCCAGCACCGGCGGAATGGCTTTGGCCTGGATGGGCGAGGGCGTTTCGTAGCCCGCCTCCGCAATGGCACGCAGCAGGGGGGCGGACAGATTCAGTTCGTTAAAAGTCATGGTTCTCCTATTGGGTTATTCGATAATTTTCCGGCACTCGATGTAATAGCGTTTTTCCTCCGCATGGCCCATACTGAACGTCTTGCGGGGCAGCACGCCGCCCATCACGATGCCTTTGAACAGGTCGCTCTTTTCAAAGGGCGGCAGCAGGAAGCCCACCCCGCCCTGTTTGGTCAGGGCACGGACCGCAGGCTCATCGTGGACATAATCCACCCGGGCCTCCTTATGGCGGGCCATAAAGTACTCAATAAATTCATCAATGGTGCCCACGGTCAGGGGGGCCACCGGGTCTTCAAAGCTCAGCACATTGGCGATGTGGGGGCCTGCCAGGGTAAAGGACTGCTTTTTGGAGTTGCCAAAGCAGATGCCCGCCATATTGCCGTCGCTCCAGGTAATGAGGGCCAGCAGCACGGCCCCGCAGTCCACGTTGAAGAGCACCCGGTGGATGGGCTCGATCTCAATGGCAGGCGAATGGACATTGCACACCTCGGCCAGACACCAGCGGGCGGGGTGGGTCTCCCGCTGCTCGGGCGTCAGGGTGGGCTTCAGCTCTTCCCAGTAAGCCTTGGCGGAGGCCAGCGAGTGGTTGCCGTCGCCCACAGCCAGCGTCAGGGGTTTGGCCCCCCTGGCCTCCGGGTACTTGGCGTCAAAGGCCTCCTGGCTGCCCAGGCCCTGCAGGGCCGCGTCGATCCGGGCCAGCAGGGCGGGGTCTTCCACAGCCCAGCCCGCAATGTGGCCGCCGCCCAGCATCAGCTCGCCCTCGTACACCTTGCGCAGCTCGTTCTTTCGGGCGCCGATGGGCTCAATGAGGGTGCAGGCCGGGTCATCGGCCAGCATCATCACATGGGGCGTTTCGAGGCAGGCACCCCGGCGCACCGCCATGCGGGGCGGGATGCGCTCCTCCACCGTCCGCTCACTGGGACGGATGGCCTGGCGGGCCCCCTGGGCATAGCTGTAGGCTTCCAGGTCGATCTTGCCCACGAGGCCCTGCCGCACCCGGCCGCTCCGCTCGGTGCGCTCCACATAGATGAAGCCATCTACCGCGCGGGTCAGCACGTTGTGGGCATAGTCCTCCATGGTCTCGTGGATCTTGGCCACCCGGGCGGGCACATCGCTTTCTTCCAGATAGACCTCCGGCAGGATCAGGTTCAAGGCGCTGGGGCTGCCTGCTGCCGCCTCCGCGGCCCGCTCCCAGTAAGAACGGTCGCTGGTAAACTGATCACAGGCCACACAGCCCCACTGCTCCAGCGGGATCTGCTCCGCAGGCAGCAGAATGTGTGCCGGGGAAAAGCACGATGTCTGATTCATAGTGGATTCCTCGCTTTCATCTTTCCAAAAATGCAGCCAACGCAATGCTTACGATCACTCGAACCGGCCCGCCGCGTCGTCCCGGATGACGGTGTGCTCCACACCGGCGTCCTCCAGCATCCGGGTCAGGGTAGTGCGGCCAGCTTCATCCAGCGTGGAAGAGCCGGGCACCTCCACCAGCAGGTTTTTCATGCCCAGCTGGGCAGCCGGCACGCCCAGCGCGCTGGTGGCATCCGTCACCTGGCTCAGGCTGTAGCCGTACCAGAGGGTGACTTCGGTGCCAAAACGGCTCTGCCAGGCGGCAATGTCCGCCGCCAGCTGCCCGGCACGGTCCACACCGTTGGTGCTGCCGTAATCCTGCTTGGAGCTGGTGGAAGACGGGAACTGCACGTTCTTCAGCAGCACCTGATCAAAGCCCATGCCGTGCACTTCCTCGATCAGGTCGCCGATATACTGCACCGCCTCCGCCGCATAGGGGTTGAGCCACGGGTTTCCGCCCGCCGAGGCCTTGTTGTCCAGCCAGAGGTATTCCTGGCCTTTATAGCGGATGGCCATGGCGTGGTCCGCGCGGGCACCGGCCGGGTCACGGAACGCGGCCAGCTGCGCCACCGGCGTGATGCCGTTTGCCTTGAAGACGCGGGCAATGGCTGCCGCATCCACCGGGTTTGCCGCCACACTGCCCGCGGCTGCAGGCACCTGGGAGGCATAATACAGGCTGCCCGCCGTATCCTTGAGCGGGACCACCGCATACACGGCACCCTGTGCCGCCAGCTGCTGGGCAGCGGCGGTGATGGCAGCTTCATCGGTCAGGGTGGTCACATCCACTTCCGCCCAGCTGCCTGCCACAATGGCGGTGCCGGGGGTGGGTTCCGGTTCCGGCGCAGGCTCCGGCTCCGCCACGGAAGAAGCCGCCGCTTCCGACGCGGCCGTGCTGCTGGCTGCCTCCGAGACGGCCGGAGAGGAAGCGCTCAGGTCGCGGTTGCGCACCACCGTGTACCAGGTGTGGGTGGCCCAGTCCAGCACATGGGGCGCGGCCAGCCAGCCGATGCCCAGCACCGCCAGCACCAGCACCGCAATGCCAATGCCCTTTTTCAGCTTCATTTCCCGGCTGTAAAAACTGCGCCGGTAGCGCTTGACTTTGGGGCGTTTTTTATAGTGTGCCATAGTTCGTTACTCCCCTCCTTGCAGAGATCAGAGGATCACAGAATGTCCGGTAAACCCATAGATGGCCAGCGCCAGCACGCCGATGTAGACGAGCGTGACGGGCAGGCCGCGGAACGCCGACGGGATGGCCCGGCTGCGCAGGCGGTGCCGCGCCTCCGTGACCAGCAGGACAGCCAGCAGGTAGCCCAGGCCGCTGCCCAGGCCAAACCCCAGGGACTGGCCCAGCGTAAAGCTCTGGGTGCGCTCCACCAGCACCGTGCCCAGCACGCAGCTGTTGATGGCTGCCACCGGCAGGATGCGGAGGAGCTGGCCGCTGCGGGGGCCTTTGACTGCCCGGAGCACCAGATGTTCAAAAATGCAGACCACCGCCACGCAGGCCACATAGACCACCGGGCGGAGCTGGGCGCGGTTTGCCAGCGGGGCAATGAGCTGGCCGGCGTAGAACGCCAGCGGGGCCACCAGCAGCTGGGTGACACAGAGCAGCAGCGCAAACCACCAGCTGTTGGTGCGGTCGTCGCCCACCAGCTGCACCAGGCGGGACACGCCCAGGCCGCGGGTGAACACGGCGCTCTGCGCAAAGACAGCCAGCACCGCATAGCTGCAGAAGATGCCAACGGCACGCAGGACTTCACTCATGCTCGCGGTTCGCCTCCTTCTGGTGATGCACGGCCACGGTATTGCGGGCCTCTGTCTTCAGGTAATTTTTCCGGTGCTGGGCCAGGGCGCGCCAGATGGCGCACAGGATGCCCAGCACGATGAAGCCGCCTGCCGGCATTCCGGCCATGGGCAGCACCGGGCGGCTGAGCAGCGGCAGGCCGAACACCGTGCCCAGTGCCATCCACTCCCGCACACAGCCCAGCAGGAGCAGCAGCAGCACATAGCCCAGCGTGATGCGCAGGCCCTTGGAGACTGCTTTCTGCATGGTCTCCTGCACACGGCCAAAACGGTAGATGAGCATGGGCTCCACTACCAGCATGGGCAGGTAGATGCCCAAAGCCAGCAGGTCCACCCCGAACAGCGCGTTCAGGATGGGATACACGGCCAGATACACCACTGCCGCGCTGCCGCTGTAGATGAGGCCGCGGGGCAGCAGTTTTTTCTCCAGTTCTTCTTTGGCGGGCTGCTCGTCCCGCAGGGGGAACGCCCGGCTCAGCAGGCAGGCCAGCATCCGGGAGGGCGTCAGCAGCAAAGCCACGGAAACCGCCAGCATCAGAGCGTTTTTGCCCGTGGTGGCAAGCACCACCAGCGGGGCCAGGCCCATGCCCTGCATGACCACCGGGTTATTGAGGAACACACGGTCATGGTGTGCGTATTTTTCCGGGTCCCGGACGATCATTTCAGCAACAGAACGTCTCATTCGGCCCCCTCCTTTCCGGCGGTGTCTCCCGCGTTTTTCCGGGAGTGCAGCAGTGCATAGAGATGGGTCTCGGTGCGGTCCATCCAGCCGGAAATGCTGTTGACCACCAGCAGCGCAAAGCAGACACCGGTCTCATAGACGCCGAAATAGCGGAAGCCCACAGTCACAACGCCCATCAGCACACCGTACAGGATGCGGCCCAGCCGGTGGTGGGCGCAGGTGTACGGCTCGTTGAGGAGGAACACGGCGCTGAACAGCATGGCACCCGTGAGCAGCTCGTCCCGCACACAGCGCAGGCGGAACGCCAGATTCATCAGCAGCGGGCCGTTGTCCAGACCCACCTGCCGTGGAAACAGGAACACGATGACCGCGCTGGTGATGAGGAAACTCAGCGTCGCGCTGAGACGGATGTCTTTCTGCACCCAGAGGAACAGCCCGCAGGCCACCAGCACCAAGGCGGCACCCGTGCCCATGGGGGCCGCGTACTCGCCCAGCCCCAGGGAAAGGGTGCTGATGTTGAGGGTGCCGCCGCTGCGCAGGGTGTCCGAGATGGTGCTGGACACGGCCACGCCGGAGGCATCCCAGAGCGGGATGCTCGCGTAAGGCTGCGGATACCGGAACACCTGCTCCGGCCAGGAGACCGCGGCCACCACATAACCCACAGCGGCCGGGTGGAACGGATAGCTGCCGTAGCCGCCGAACACCTCTTTGCCGATGAGGACGCCCGCCAGCACCGCCGCCACCAGAACATACCAGTCCACCGTGGCGGGCATCAGCAGGGCGATGATGAGGGCAAAACTCTCATTGGAATAATCTTTGGGCTGGTACACCCGGCGCCGCAGCAGGGAGATGAGGCGGTCGCACAGGTTGCCCACCAGCAATGCCACACCGCAGAGCAGCAGCGGGCGCGGGCCATAGAAATAGCAGGACATCCAGAGCAGCGGCACCACCATCCAGCAGATGTGCTTGTAATAGTGGCCCGTTTGGGTCAGCTCCCGCTCCTGCCATTGGATCAATGCTTCTTCCATGGGCAGCTCCTTACAGCGCGGCCAGCTGACGCACCGCGTCCGCCGGGTCGGCTGCGCCAAACACAGCGCTGCCTGCCACCAGGATGTCCGCCCCGGCCTCCGCGCAGAGAGGAGCCGTCCTGGCGTCCACGCCGCCGTCCACTTCCAGCAGGTAGTGGGCAGCCCGCTTCTCCCGCTCGGCCCGGAGCCAGCGGAGTTTGTCCAGCGCCGAGGGCATGAACTTCTGCCCGCCGAAGCCGGGCTCCACGCTCATCACCAGCACCAGATCCAGCTGGTCCAGATAAGGCTCCAGCGCCTCCGGGGCGGTGCCGGGCTTGATGGTCAGGCCCACCTTGCAGCCCAGCGCTTTCACCGCGTCGATGGTCTGCTGGATGTCATCCTCGCACTCGAGGTGGAAATTGTACAGCGTGGCACCCGCCTTGATGAACGGCTCTGCATACTGCAGCGGGTGGCTGATCATCAGGTGGACATCATAGAACGCGTCCGGCATGGCCTTGTGGAGGCTCTTGAGCACGGGCACGCCAAAGCTGATGTTGGGCACAAAGTGGCCGTCCATCACGTCATAGTGCAGCATCTGCGCGCCGGCATCCAGCACCATGCGGCAGTCCGCACCCAGGCAGGAAAAATTGGCTGAAAGAATCGAAGGACTTACGATCGTCATTTTAATTTACTCTCCGTTATTTTTAGAGAATTTTATTCTGTAAGTCATGTCAAAACCGTCGTTTTTGCGGTGGGAAACAGCCCTGACATGGTTACTCTTTAGTTTACATGAAAACGGGCAAAAAATCAAACCCGCGGCCGTGTTTTTCACGGAAAGAACGCAATCCGCCGCAGCAAATGTAAAAGCAGCCAGACCATCCCGAGCGCCCGGGGTAGTCTGACTGCCGTGATTCAGTTGACAGGTTTCATGCTGGCGGGGTCTTCCACCGCGCCGGGGCGTCCGCTCTCGTCGGGCAGGCGCTTCATCTCGCCGGGGTTGGGCGGCTGGGTGGGCAGGGTGAAGACGAACTTGCACCACTCGCCCTGCTGGCTCTCCACCCGGATCTGACCGCCGGAGAGGTTCACCAGCACCTTGCAGATGTTCAGGCCCAGGCCGGCACCCCGGGCATGGAGCCCGCGGGAGCGGTCTTCTTTATAGAACCGCTGGAACACATAGGGCAGTGCCTCCGGGCTGATGCCCTGGCCGGAGTTCCAGATCGAGATTTCCACTTCAGGGCCCAGCTTTTCCACCGAGAAGCGGATGGTGCCGCCTGCCGGGGTGAATTTGATGGCGTTGTCCAGCAGGTTGTAGGCCACCTGATGGATGAGGTCCGGGTCGGCGTAGACGAGGACTTTTTCGTCCATGGTCAGGCCGTCAATGTCGATCATCCCGTCGTTGATCCGCTGCTCCGCCGAGAGGGCCACGCCGGTCAGGGTCTCCCAGATGTTGAACATCCGGGCGTTGACCTGATACTCGCCGCTTTCCAGCTTGGAGAGGTCCAGCATGTTCTGGATCAGCCGGGCCAGCCGCCCGGTCTCCTCACTGACCAGCTGCAAATAGTGGTTCTGCATCTCCGGCGGGATGGTCCCGTCCAGAATGCCGTCGATGAAGCCCTTGATGGTGGTCATGGGGGTGCGCAGCTCGTGGGCGATGTTGCCCATGAACTGGCCCCGGGAGTTGTCGTTCATCTGGATGTTTTCGGCCATGGTGTTAAAGGTGCGGGCCAGATCGGCCACTTCGCCCTCGCCCTCGACGCCCTCCACACGGACCGAGAGGTCGCCGCCGCCAAACCGCTGGGCGGCATCCGTCACTTTCTGGAGCGGGTCGGTAAGCTTGTGCATCAGCACTTTGGTCAGCACGCTGGCGCAGAGCAGCATCACGCAGGACGACAGCAGGAAGTTGGACCAGAACTGCTGCTTGAACTCCGTCAGCTGCTCACCGGAGGAGCAGAGGAAGACATAACCGCTGTGTCCGCCCCGCTCCGAGCGCAGCTCACTGGCCGAGACATAGCTCTTCTCCGTGAGCACGCCGTCCATGGTACTGAAGAGGTGGTAGTTTTCCGGTGCCGCGTCGGTCTTCTGCAGCACCGCTTCCGGCACAGCGCAGCCGCTGAGCTTGTCCGGGTTGGAGGCGATGAGCACGTTGCCCTCGTTGTCCGTAAAGAACAGGTAGGCCTCCGCGCTCTCGCCAATGATCTCCAGCTTGGTGCTCAGGGTGTCCAGCTCCTCGCCCTCGGGCAGAGCCGCCTCCTGCACCAGATACTGCGCTGTCCGCCGGGTGACATTGACCACCTCATCCAGCGTGGCGTAGCGGTCCTTGGCAAAATAATTGCTGAACAGCAGCCACTCTGAACCGCCCATCAACACGATGCCCAGCACCATCAGGGTGGACACCGTGGAGAAGAACGCCACGGAAATACTCTTGCGCATTACTGACGCACCTCGAATTTATAACCCACGCCCCACACGGTCTTGAGCTCCCATTTATCAGAGGCCCCTGCCAGCTTCTCGCGCAAGCGCTTGACATGCACGTCAATGGTGCGGGAATCGCCGTAATACTCAAAGCCCCACACCTCGTCCAGCAGCTGGTCGCGGGTGTAAACGCGGTTGGGGTGGGAGGCCAGGCAGTTGAGCAGCTCCAGCTCCTTGGGAGGAGCCTCCACCACCTTGCCCTTGACCCGCAGCTCATAGCTGTTCATATCCAGCCGCAGGTTGTCAAACTCAATGACGCCCTCGGTGCTTTCCGCCGCGGCGGAGGAATTCTGGCAGCGGCGGAGCACCGCCTTGATGCGGGCCACCACTTCCTTGGCGTCAAAGGGCTTGACCATATAATCGTCGGCACCCAGCTCCAGGCCCAGCACCTTGTCAAAGGTCTCGCCCTTGGCCGTCAGCATCATGACCGGGGTGTTGCCCAGCTTGCGGATGCG
>ENA-ORLY01004357-ORLY01004357.1-human-gut-metagenome-genome-assembly--contig:-NODE-4357-length-10219-cov-2.459475_pt1 | contig 10219 bp, 7 predicted proteins | sample MGYA00243071_ERZ508832 | MGnify/ENA primary metagenome ERZ508832 (study PRJEB26277, sample SAMN04329777) | human gut metagenome | biome: human-associated habitat | host: Homo sapiens | place: USA...
ATTCCAACTTCCTGCGCGGTACTATTGAAGGCGATTATTCCTATCAGACATTACCCGCCAGCGTGCTCAACATCATGCGGCGTTACATCCCGGCTCTGATACAGCCCACCAGGAAACCGCAGAAAACAGAAAACAATTTCCATTTCGACCTCCATATCTACGATACGGAGATACTCTCCACCGTATTCCAGATACCGCTGAAAGTATATACCCACTCTACTCTGAAGGGTTATTTCAACGACAAAGCGCAACGGCTGCGCGTAGAGGGGTACTTCCCGCGGCTGAGTTACGGCGGAAAGTTCTTTGAGTCGGGTGTGGTTCTCTGCGAAAATCCGGGTGAACAGTTCCAGGCAAAAGTCCGCTTCACCAACCGGAAAACAACCGGCGCGGTAAACGTAGCCCTCGAAGCCAAGGCAAAGGACGACCGGATACAAACCATATTCAACTGGGGAAACAGCAGCGCTGTAACTTACAGCGGCAAGATAGCGGCTCTCACTCAATTCGTCCGCAACTCTTCCCAAGAAGCTGGCGACGACAAAATACACACAAAATCCTCCCGCCAAGCCCAAAAAGAGAAACCCGCCCTGAAAACGATTGTCAACGTACAGGAAACGAACGTAATCCTCAACGACACCGTATGGAAGATACACCCTTCGCAAATCGTGGTCGACTCGGGCAAAGTGCACGTCAACAATTTCTACTTCAGCCATAAAGAGCGTCACTTGCAAATCAACGGAACCGTATCCGAACAACCTCAGGACACCGTACGCCTGAACCTGAAAGAGATAAACATAGGATACGTATTCGATATAGCCGACCTGGGTGTCAACTTCAAAGGCGAGGCCACGGGCCCGGCATATGCCAGTGGAATACTTAAAAAGCCGGTGATGAGTACCGACCTCTTCATACGCAACCTCGGCTTGAACGAGGGTCTTTTAGGCGATGCCAACATACACGGCGAATGGTATCACGACGTGAAAGGCATCTACCTGGATGCCCATATCCGCGAGAAAGACATTGCCAAAAGCCATGTATACGGGTACATCTATCCCATAAAGCCCACCAGTGCACTCGACTTGCAAATCGAAGCCGACAGCACCAACCTGAAGTTCATCCACCACTACATGCAGAGCATCACCCCCGAATTCAACGGGCGTGCCAGCGGCCACGTACATTTCTACGGCAAGTTCAAGGCGCTGACAATGGAAGGCCGCGTATTCGGTGACGCCTCCCTCAAGGTAGATGTACTCAACACTACTTTCTCCCTGAAAGACAGCATACTTATCGAACCGGGCGGACTTACTTTCCGCAACAACCGCATCTTCGATACGCAAGGGCATCAGGGCAGAGCCAACGGTTACCTGCACTACCGGCATTTCAAGGATTTGGAATACCGCTTCCGGTTCGATGTGGACAATATGCTGGTTATGAACACCAAAGAATCGCCCGACTTCCCCTTCTACGGCACGGTGTATGGCACAGGCAACGCCACCATTGCCGGCAATGCAGCAGACGGGGTGAATATCGACGTGGCAATGACCACCAACAGCAACACCAACTTCACTTATATGAAAGAAGGTGTTGCCTCGGCAGTGAGCAACCAGTTCATACGCTTCGTAGACAAGACACCGCGCCGCGTACTTCAGGATTCCATCATGCTGATGTCCGAATACGAGCAGGCGCAGAAAGAAGTCATGGAAAAGGAAAGTGACACCGACATACGACTGAATCTCCTGATAGACGCAACTCCGGACGCCACCATGAAAATCATCATGGACCCCATTGCAGGTGACTACATCAGCGGTAAAGGAACGGGGAATATCCGCACCGAATTCTACAATAAAGGAGATGTGAAAATGTTCGGCAGCTACCGCATCAGCCAGGGAGTTTATAAATTCAGCCTGCAAGAAGTTATTCGCAAGGACTTCATCATCAAAGACGGAAGTACCATCACCTTTAACGGCGCGCCGCTCAATGCCACCCTCGACATCCAGGCAGGCTATCTTGTAAACTCCGCTTCGCTGAACGACCTCGTTCCCGATGCCGGCAATTACGTCAACCAGACCAACATCAAGGTTAACTGCCTCATGGCGCTGACCGGACAGCTCACCTCACCGGACATCAAAATGAGCCTGGAGCTGCCCAACGAACGCGATGAAGTACAGGCATTGGTACGGAATTATATCCCCACAGACGAGCAGATGAACATGCAGATACTCTACCTTTTAGGTATCGGCAAGTTCTATACTCCGGAGAATGTAGACGCCACCGGCAACTCCAACATGATGTCGAGCGTGCTCTCTTCTACCCTTTCCGGACAACTGAACAATGCACTCTCGCAGATTATCGACAGCAATAACTGGAACTTCGGCACAAACTTCAGTACCGGAGAAAAAGGCTGGACGGACATGGAGTTCGAGACAATGCTTTCCGGGCAACTGCTGAATAACCGCCTGCTCATAAACGGTAACTTCGGCTATCGCGAGAATCCGATGGCGAACACCAACTTCGTAGGTGACTTCCAAGCCGAATGGCTCGTAAACCGTTCCGGCGATATCCGTCTGAAAGCGTATAACGAAACCAACGACCGCTATTACACCAAGACCAACCTCACCACTCAGGGTATAGGAATCATCTTCAAGAAGGATTTCAACAAATGGAATGAACTGCTCTTTTGGAACAAGTGGAAGTTGAAAAGGCTGAAAAGAAAACAAGCGGAGAAGAATACGTCCGCTCCGGACAGTATCCCTCAAAAGAAATCCCGTCCGGAAGCACAATCCAAACGGGAAAGGGAAGAATGAGTGCATGCTTTCTTTTAAAACAGATGGTCTGTATGGTGTAAACCGACCATCTGTTTGTACCGTACAGACCATCTGTTTCACTCCGACAGACCATGCGTTTATTTCCTATACACTATCTTAAACTACTTTTGGCATGAACAACGCTCCTGACGTCTCGGCGTGCACCCATAAAAACAGTTCTTCAAGGAAGGAACCAATGTAGCGATACGCTTGGTATGTCCGTACCTGCAAAGAGAGGATGCAAATCCTCTGCGAATCCGGAACATTGTCCGCAAGCAAACAAATTCCAATAAAATGCAATATATTATATCGCGTGCAGCAATGGCGCACGCAAAGACTGTAAATATTATAAAGCCAACAGATTATGAAAGATTTAACAACCTTTACGCTTTCAGTCATACAGGAACTGGAAGACGAGGGGCGGTTCGGAACCGCCCATGTATACCGCAGCATGCTACGGGCTTTCCAACGGTACTGGGAAAGTGAACATCCAAAAAACGAAATACGCATGCGGAAAGTGTTTGATATCGCCACGATACACAAATTCGAAAGGCACCTGCTGGAGAGGATGCTCAAGCTGAACACCATGTCCACCTACCTGCGCATGTTGCGGGCAGTATACAACCGCGCGCTGCTGGCAGGCCTCACCGGCTACGTGCCCGGACTGTTCAAACATGTATATACCGGAACCCGTGCCGACGTGAAACGCGCACTCCCACCTGCCGAAATGGGACAAGCACTCGACATCTCTGCTTCCTTGCACCGGGAACTCAAAGAAGCGCAGATATGGTTCGCACTGCTCTTCCTCTTGCGGGGAATGCCGTTTGCAGACCTCGCAAGGCTGCGCAAATGCGATTTCAAGGACGGGGTAATTACCTACCGAAGACAGAAAACGGGAAGGCAGATACGTGTACACGTAACCGAAGAAGCCGCTGAGCTTATCCGCCGATGCACCGACCGCCGTGCGGACTCGCCCTACCTGCTCAACATACTGGGGGACGAAAACTGCCGTTTCCCCCTGGGAAGGCGTGAAGAATACCGACATTACCAACAGGTCCTGCGGAGATTCAACCGGAAACTCAAACTGCTGGCGGCAGCCCTCAGGCTGGGCGGAAAGCTGTCGTCCTACACCGCAAGGCACACATGGGCAACAACGGCGTTCCACACCAGAGTCGCCGTGGGAGTAATAAGCAACGCACTGGGACATTCATCGGTAAAGGTTACGGAAACCTATCTGAAACCCTTCGAAAACGAAGCGCTGGACAGGACCAATAAGAAAATTATCGCTTACGTGAAGAAATGCAGTATCCGACAAGGATGACAAGGGAGCATTCCATGTATATAACTATGATACAGATTATTACAAAGGGATTACTTTGTAGGTAACGGAAGATATTCCTACCGCAAAAGTAACTATAAAACTTGAAAAACAAAATAAAAAAGATAAAATCTTATCATATACGGCATAAAAGACCGGCAGCAGACAAAACAGAACAAACCGACTTCAACCAATAAAGCAAAGCCCCCCCCTTGCCGCCTTCCGGTAGGAAAGCGGGAAAACGTCTGTTATATAACTTTATCGGTTATACAACCCGGATGCATATGCGGCAGACGCTTCTGCAGGGTATCTGAGGGCAATCTCCCGTTACCTACAAAGTAACGGCCGGATACCAACAATCAAACAAACAAGAAAACTACATGATAACGCCCAAAACACAGACTGCCATTGCAGTACTCAAATGCATCTATGCAAGAGACTACGGTACTTGCATAAAGCAGTGCACACTTACAGAAGGGCAAATGCGGGTATTGCTGACACAGCTCACCAATGCCGGACTTATCATCCTGAAAGAAAAGGAACATCCGCTGGAAATACAGTCCTATATTCCTGCTAAAAGAGCCATGGAAATATCCCTGATGGATATTCTCGAAGCTACGGGAGGACATCTGAACTGCAACCGCCCCATTACCGAGCAATTCTATGCACAATACGGAAGAGCCGCACAAAAACTCGGAATAGTAAACCAGATAACCAGGATATACCTGAAGGAGATTACACTGACAGATTTATAACAGGAACAAAGAAATTGAGAAGCAGAAAATACATACCGATGCTGATGCTCCTTGCCCTGCTGTCGTGTGCAGGCAAGGCAGGGGCGCAAACCGTTGCCGTGAAAAGCGACCTGCTTACGGGGGGCATGCTCGCCTCGCCCAACCTCGGTGTGGAACTAAAGCTGTCGGAACGTTTTACGCTGGAGGCCGGGGTTCATTACAACCCCTTTCCGGCAGGAGGAGACAAACGCTGGAAACACTGGTTCGTGCAGCCGGAACTGCGCTACTGGATGTGCCAGCCCTACGGAGGACATTTCTTCGGGGCAAACCTGATGTACGGCGTGTACAACGTAGCCAAGGCAAGGCTGCCTTTCGGGCTTTTCAAAGGGATACGTTCCGAAAGATACGAGGGAGACTTTACGGGAGTGGGAATATCATACGGCTATCACTTCATCCTCTCCCCCCGCTGGGGACTGGAGACAAGCATCGGCGTAGGATTCCTGCACACCCGATACGAACGCTACCGCTGCGCGCAATGCGGAGAAAAGACAGGAAGCGGAAACAGGAATTTCATCGCTCCCACCAAAGCCTCCATATCCTTAGTGTATATGATACAATAATAACAAGATAAATTACAACAGCAAATTGAAAGTATGAAAAACTTAATCCGTATTCCTATGATAATGGCACTATCGGCGCTCTGCTGCCGGGCAGGTCATGCACAGGAATTCTACCGGGGGGAAATGTTCGTCACCGGACAGCAGTTCTCGCTTGCGGACGGGCGTCTGAACATTGACCTCTCAGTCGATTTCGAAGGACTGAGAATGCCCTCGGACGAATCACTGACCCTGACGCCCGTACTCATCAGCGGGGAAAACGAACAAGCCCTGCCGGCGGTACTCATCAACGGCAAGGAAAAGCAGAAAGTGTACCAGCGGCAAAAGGAATTTGCCGGAAACGGGCATCCGGCTCCCATACCCGCAGTAGTGATAAGGAACGATGCCAGGATGGCGCGCTCCTTCCGATACCGAGTGGCAGTGCCCTATAAGGAATGGATGAAGGACGCCCGGCTCCTGATGAGAACGAAGGAATGCGCCTGCCACGGCAAACAGGGCAAGGCCTACGAAGACAGGATTGCCGGCAGGCTGAACCTGCCCGAAAACCGCACTTCAGCCTGGGACATGGATACGGACAGGAAATACCTGGCCTGGGTGAACTTCATCGAACCTGCACCCGGCAAAGACACACTGCATGCAGTGACGGGGTCCATCCCATACTTTAGCAAAGGGAAGCAGGAAAAAGGAGAGAAAACGCTGGGAGAATTGTCCGAAAGCAAACAGAACTTAGAAATATACCACCGGCTGCGCAATGCATTGCAGAACATCCGACGGGAAGAGGGAACGGAGCTCCTGAAAGTGAAGGTTACAGGATACGGGGCACCTGCCGGAAACCTGAAAAAGAACGAAATGAATGCACTGGCACGCTCACTGAACCTTAAAGCATACCTGCGGGAAAACCGACTTGCAACTGGCATTCCGCTGGAAGTAACCTGGATTCCGGAAGACTGGGACTCCATTGCCGCACTGACAAGACAAAGCGGCATGATGTTCAGGGAGGCCGCCCTAGACCTGATAGGGAGTGTAGACATGGATAAAGGGCGGGAACGAATGCTGATGAAACTTGCCGACGGAAAGCCCTACAGATACCTGGCGGAAAAGATATTTCCCGAAGTTATGCGGGTCGACTACAGGATAGAGTACACCCGCCAGCAGCCGGATGCGGCGGAGAGCCTGAGGATGTCCCGTACGGGAGAACGTCAGACACTGCGCCTGAACGAGCTCTTTGCGGTAGCGGGCAGTTACCCGAAAGGATCTACGGAATACAACGATGTACTCGACCTTACAGCCCGCCTGTTTCCCGACAGCCCCGAAGCCAATATCAATGCAGCGGCCGTGGCACTCACCAAAGGGGAAACGGCCAAAGCACGGCGCTATCTGGAGAGATTCGCAACCATGCCAATCGCATACAACAACATGGGCATACTCTGCCTACAGGAAGGAAAACGGGACAAGGCGGAAGTATATCTTACCATGGCAGCCGCAGCCGGCATAGAGCAGGCAGACAGGGTGCGGAAAGAGTTGAAAAACAAATAGGAAAGCAAAATGACCGGGAACACCAAAAGTATATTAACCTATAAAACAGGCATACATGAAAACAAACAGCTATTTATGGAGCATGCTGGCAGCAGCAACCTTTACACTGGCCGGATGCGGCAGGGAAGAAAACGGAATAACAGAACCCATGCCGCAGGGAAAGACGGCACAACTCGAACTGCGCCTGACGGGAAGCGGAGTGAGCACCAAGGCAACCGGAAGCGCATTGCCTACACAAAACGAAGAGAATACGGTGAAGCGTTTCACCGTCGCCATCTTCAACAGTGACGAATCGGTGAATGCCATACGGACCGTAACCAATAACACCACTCCGGCAACAACCATCAACTGTACTCCGGCAACGAACTGTACGGGCATCGTGGTAGCCAACGCTCCTACAGACGGTTATTTTTCAGGCGACCTCAACAAGACCCACTTCCTGATGTGAACAATTGACCTGGGCGATGCCCAGACCAAGGATTGTCTGCCCTTGAGCGGAGACGTAAAAAACGGTGATGGCAACGCCACCTTCACACTGGGCGCAGGCATCAACACCGGCATGACAGCCCGGCTGAGTAGGCTCGTTGCAAGAGTGTCCGTAAGCGGCATCAGAACCGAATTTGACCCCAACGGACAGTACTCGGCGGCATCCTACGAACTGAAAAACATCTTTGTGCGGAATGCCGTGAAAGAAGTTGTACCGGGCACGGGAGGATACAGCACCACCAAAATGAGCACACCGGATTATCTGACCGGAAACTACACCGGCTCCAGCGGAACTGTAGCTTATCTGGCAAATTCGGTCACTCCCCCGGTAAGCGTAGGTACCGAGCATAAAACCGACTACTGGTTCTATATACTCCCCAACGAAGAGACCACCCGTACGGCATTGGTACTGGAAGGGACGTTCAAGAAAAGTGCAAGTGATGCAGGAACCACCATCTATTATCCGATAATCGTCAACAAGAGCCAGACCGGAACAAATATCACCGGAGCTTCGGGCACGGGTACTTCAAACATTGCCCGCAACACGACCTATGCCATCAAGGCAACTATCAAGAATATAGGAACCGATGACCCCACCGGAGAGATAAACCCTACTTCACTCGAACTGACAGTGAGTGTAGCCGACTGGGCACTGAACATCACGCAGGACGTGACATTCGAATAATTACCCAAAACCATAAACAGTAATGAAACCTATCCGCACAGCCATACTTACGGCATCGTATGCCTGCCTTGCCTTTCTGCACGTATCATGCGTGCAGGAAGACACAGGAGACTGCATGCAGTACGAAATACACGTGCGGGTAGTGGATGCGGCAGGTAATGATCTCACCCAAAGCGGTGTACTGGAGAAATCGGAAGTGTATCTTTTCGGAGAAAACGGTTTTGTACGCATGGTTCCTGCAGGAGTGTCATCAGACTATCTTTTCGGAAACCACAAAGAAGCACGGCTTACCCTCGTAGCGTGGGGAAACATCAAGGAAGATACCCTGATTACCGCCAAAATCAAACCGGGGACCCTGCTAGAGGAAGCACGCCTGAAACTGAAACAACATGCCGAAGGAAGCCATTTGCCTGTTACTGATCTCTTTTACTGCCGCAAGGAGCTGAACAACACCGCTACAAGGAGCATACAAGAGGAAAAAATCACGCTGGTTATGAAAAGAATGGCCGCAGGATTGAGCATACGGACACGCTATCTTGCAGAACGCTATCCGTATCAGGGAGAAACCTATACCTTCATTGTACGGGGAACGGGTTCCGAAGTGGATTTCATGGGAAAAGTAACCGGAGAAAACGCAGGATACAAACCGCCAACCTTTACAGATGAACAAGGAGATACCTATGCTCCGCCCTTTCGCATATTTCCAACCCAAGAAGAAGAATGTATCGAAGTGGAAATATACAGAGGGCAGGAAAAACTATGCACCATTACGCAGGATAACGAGCTACACCTCTTACGAGCGGAAGCCGGAAAGCAAACTGACATTGAAATAGATTTCAGAAAGACCGAAATAAGAGTATTCGTAAAAGTACTGCCATGGGGAGAAGTGGAACAGGAAACGGAAATGTAAATTAAAGAAAGTATGACAGGGCTATCGGAATATAGAAGCAAATCCGCCGCATTATTACGCATTGTAACCTGTGCGGTAATCGTCCTTGCCCTGCTGGCTTGCGACAATGGGCAACCTGGCACACTGACCGACAATGGCGAAGTAATGCTCACACTCCGCATTTCGCTACCGACGGCAACGGACGGAAGTACCGCCACCCGCGCCATTACATCCAACGAAGAAAATGCAATAGACATAGCCCAACTGAAAGTATTGGTATTCAAGGCAAACAGTTCCACGGAAACGTTCAGCTATGAGGCGCCGCAAATACAGTTACAGAATGAAAAGTACATAGTGACCCTGAAACAAAGCCTGATAGGCGAGAAATACAGACTTGTAGTCATAGCCAATGCCGGAAAGAAACTACCCGTCATTCAGGATAACACTGCCAAAAACGATGTTCTGAAAATGATAACGTTCGATGCCACCGGAATGTGGAATGCAACCGGAACGACAAACTACAGCCGTTTCCCTATGTGGGGAGAAACGACTGCAACGCAAGCCATCACTCCTGCCACATCTTTGGGAAACATCACGTTGCTGCGTTCGCTGGCACGCATAGATGTGGGATGTATGCTAAATGGAGAAACAGCAGCAGGAATAAGCGGATTTACGTTGAAAACAGTCAGCGTGTACCGCACCAAGAATAAAGGCTACGCAGCTCCTGTAAACGGTGGGACAATTACCGATAACGTGGTTGCGTCCGTATCCATCCCCCCGGATGCCGGAACAAACGATGCGCTGACCTACACCTGCACGGACGGCAAATCACTGATACGGACTATCTACGTAGCGGAAACACCGCAAGGAAATGGCAGGGACAATAATGTATGCCTTGTCGTAGGAGGTACTTATGCGGGAAGCACGCATTATTACAGAGTGGACCTTACCAGCGGGGGAAGTTATATTCCGCTAAAAAGGAACTGCCGCTACATCGTGAATATCAAGGCGGTGAACAATGCGGGATATACCACGGAAGCAGCAGCACTTACGGGCGACAAGACATTGGTGATAGCAACAAGTATATCAGCAGAAGCGTGGAGCGGACAGACATCGGCAGGTTCGGGAACAATAACCATGCCTCAAAGTCCGG
>ENA-ORLY01004358-ORLY01004358.1-human-gut-metagenome-genome-assembly--contig:-NODE-4358-length-10217-cov-2.700493_pt1 | contig 10217 bp, 10 predicted proteins | sample MGYA00243071_ERZ508832 | MGnify/ENA primary metagenome ERZ508832 (study PRJEB26277, sample SAMN04329777) | human gut metagenome | biome: human-associated habitat | host: Homo sapiens | place: USA...
ATCATATTTAGATAAAGCAACATCCATTAATTTATTATACTCATTTATATATTGATTATGTTTCCATCTATAGTAAAACCACCATAAAATAAATCTATACCAAATAACATAATTTCTTCCAATAATTATTTTGGATTTTTCATTCCAATTTTTAGCATTTACATATCTAGATAAAATTTGAAGTCTACCATAAATAAAATCTTTTATATTTGGTTGAGAAATATATTTATACCAATTAGTATCTACTTCTATTCCTAATCCTCTATAAGTAGGTATATAACAAATAAAATCATATAATGTAAATTTAACATAATTACAATTAACATTAATGTCTTTAGCATCTGGAAAAATTAATAAAAGAATATCTTTTAAATTATCACTATATCTTAAATCAGTTTCACATATTTCATGCCATTCATTTTCAGTTGGAGCTTTATTAAGATCTAGATTTAATAAAAAATTTTTTCGATTTTGTAATTCTTCTATTTGTTCATCAATTGTTTGAATAGATTCTTCTATATTCATAAAAATACTCCTTATAAATAATACCATCAACAAATTAATGCTGATGGTATTTATTTTTAATTTCCATAAAGAATCTGAGCTAATTCAGAATTTTTATCTAATATAATTGTTTTATTATTACCGGTAAGTGAAGCTTTTAAAGCATCTAAACTTCTAATATATTCATAAAAATCTGCTTTATCAGGATCATTATATGCTTCAGATAAAATTCTCATATATTCTGCTTCACCTTCAGCAATAATAGTTTCAGCTTCTTTATCTGCATTTGCTACTTTAACTGATACTTCTCTGTCAGTTTCATTCTTAATTTTTTGAGCTTCAGCTTCACCTTGTGCCGTATAACTAGCAGCAATATTTTGACGTTCTGAAATCATTCTTTCATATACAGCTGATTTATTATCATTAGGAAGATCTAATGCTTTAATTTCAGCTTTAATAATTTCGATTCCATATTCTTTCATACCTTTATTAGATTCTTCAGTAATAATATTAGTAAGTTGTTCTCCACGAGCAGCAATTACTTCATCCTGTGACATCGAAGAAATAGTATTTTTGGTAGCATTATAAACTGCTGAATCAATTCTCTCTTCAGCTCTAGCATCAATTCCACCAAGTGTTTGATAATATTTAGTAGGATCTACAACTTTCCATATAACATAATCATCTGCAATCATAGATTTTTTATCTTTTGTAATTACATCAGACGTAGGAAGATCATAAATACGATCACCAGCATAAATCTCTAATGCATTCTCAATAAAAGGAATTTTAAAATGCAAACCAGGATCAGATTGTACTGAAGAAATTTTACCAAACTTAGTAATAATTCTGTATGAATTATATTGCACACTGTATAAAGAAGAAAAAATAGTAATAATTGTAATTAATACAATAATACCTATAATAATTTTACTAACAATCTTTTTTGTGTTTGTCATTTAATTTTCCTCCTTTGTAGTAGTTACAGTTGAAAATTGTTCTAATGGTAACATTGTTTCTGTATCACCATCTGTAATAATAACTTTTAAACTAGGAAGTAAATCTTCCATTGTTTCATAAAATAATCTCTTTTTAGTAATTAATGGATAATTTTTATATTCTTCATACATTTTATTAAATCTAGCAACCTGACCTTCAGCTTCTGCAATTCTAGTTGCTTTTGTAGCTTCAGCTTCCTGAATAATTTTATCCGCGTTTGCTTCTGCAGCAGGTAATTGTTCATTTTGATATTTTAATGCATTATTTTTTGCAGTATCTGCTCCTTGTTTAGCAGTTTCTACTGATTTAAATGCTGCTATAATATCTGCTGTAGGTGGTTCAGAATCTTGAATAGTTACATTAACAATAGATAATCCAATATTATGTTCTGCTAATGAATTAACAATTTTTTCTTTAACTTCTTGTTGAATCTGACCCTTTGAAGTAGTCATTGCCTCATCGACAGTATAATTTACAACTGTAGATCTAATACAAGAAAGAGCGACATTCTTTAATACTTCCTCAGGTTGATTTGAATTATATAAATATGCAACTGGATCAGATACTCTATATTCCATATAGAAATCAATATTTAATAAATTAAAATCTGATGTAATCATAATACCATCTGTTTCATCAGTAATATTTTGACCATCATTTGATACAGTATATCCAATTCCAGTACCATGTGTAGTAATATCTACTTTATGTACTTTTTGAATAATTGGAATTTTAAAATGTAGACCTGACGTATCAGTTCTAACAACATTACCAAACATAGTTACTACTGCATTCTCTTGTTCACTAACTCTATAAAATGATCCAAATATTAAGATCAGTGTAAAGATTCCAAGTAGTACACTAGTAATAATTATTTTAATTTTCTTTATCATGTCATTATCTAACATTATTATACCTCCGTTACTATATAATTATAAATAAATTATAATATATTTTATAAGTATTTGTAAATTGTTTACAAATAAAAATAGACTATCTAATTAAAGATAGTCTATTTAGTTATATTATTCAGTTATAGTTACTGTAAATACTGCATAATTAAGTGGTAGATATGTTCCATCTGCTTGTTTTTGTACCCATGTACAAGTATAAACACCAGGAGTATTAAAATCTACGTTATCAATAACTGGAAATGTATCTGGATATGCAGTAGTTCCTTTTACAATTTCATCAATTGCAGCATTATAAGAAGTACCTTTTGGTAAAATTACACTATGACAATTAGCTACAGCTAATCCATCATATCTATGATCTACAGTATCTTCAGTATCTTCAGTAGTTTGTTGAGTAGAACTTTCTGTAGTATTTTCAGTATTATTTGTATTAGAATTATTTTCGTCTAAGTTATATTTATCTTTATAACCTTCAACTTTAAGTTCATATTCTAAATCAATTACTTGATCTTTAAGATCTTTATTTTCTTCTTCTAATTCAGCAATTTTCTTTTCATATTCATTTTTCTCTTCTTCAGAAATTTCAGGTTTAACTTGTTCTGAATCAGTTGCTGTACTAGTTTCTACACTACTAGATTCTTCAGGTATAATTGGTGATTTGTCAGTTAAAGCACATCCAGTTAATGTACAAAATGTAAGAGCTGAAATTGTGCTTAATAATAAAAGTTTATTTTTCATTTTAAATATAATTCCTTTCTCTATGGTTTATAATATTTAGTTTCAGACATTTTATCTTCAGATTCAATTTTTATAAAATAATTATCAAAATCAATTGACATTTCATAAAAACCAACTCCATCTGTCCAAATAGTTCCATTTGATATTCCAGTTATTGGATCAGAAATATCTACTACAGTTTTATCTAAATCAAGAAATCCATCAATTCCTTTACCATCATCTTTTAAATTACATATACTAATAGGAATTTTTGCATTTATTTTTCCATCTAATATATTATAACTATTTGGAAAATATATAGAATATTCAAATACTACATATTCTAATATACTTGGATCACTTACGTTGTATGGTGGTTGTTCAGAGTTAGTATTAATCAACTCATTATTATAATCAGTAATAATTTGATTAGCATCATCTCCAACATAAATTTCGTTAATACAAATACATACAGGTTCATATTTTTTAGTATCTTTATTATAAATTGTAGTTGAAACCCATTCTCCAAGTTTAGCTGGAGATTCTTTAGTTCCTTCTACAGTAATACTTTTATCTTCCTGTGGTATAGGTTCATGTGTTTCTTCACCAGTCATAAATGTTAATAATTGTAAAGAATCGAAAACAGTTAATGGTGTTTGGTTATTATTTGCAATTTCAATTACTACTATATAATCATCAATATTACTATAAAACTTTCTAATACAATCATTAGGATTATCTAAATTATAATTTCCAATTGACCAGTTATTACTCACTTTACTAGTATCTTCTGAAATATTAAATGTTTCATCTGTATATTCATATATTTGAATAGTACGTTCCGTTTCTCCATTTTCATTTTTCTTTTTATAATCACCTATATAATAAGTAGGTTCACTAAAAATTAAAGATTCATTTGGAACAGCTTCAAATTGATTTGTTAAATTTACAGATAATAAAATGTTTTCAGTAAACTGATTATTATCTATATCATATTCAAAACAATCAAATTTAATTATATTAACTTCTTCAGAAGTTTCAGTAGATGTTTCATTATTTCCACATCCTACAAGTCCAATACACAATAAAAATATAAGACATATAAATAATTTTTTCATTTTTATCCTCCTTTCATTATAATAACTAGTTTTCTTCACCAGTTAAAAAATAATTTGGATAATTAGAACATGTTTCTTTAATATAGTTTTTAATTTCATTTACACATTCATGAAGATCATTAAATATTCCAAAATATAATAAATATTCTGCAGATGCATAAATTATATTATATTTAAGATCTTCATCTCCAGCAACTGGAATATTAAGTCTCTTTAATTCTACAGCAATCATATTTGCAATAGTAGAACATTGAAGTTCACTTGAAATTCTAGCCATATTTATTCCTCCATTACTTTTTCCATTACATAATAAGACTTAAATTCATCATCCATATGCATATATACATTTACAGGCATTTCTAAATGTTCTCCATTTGTTTTATTAACCAGCGCTAATATATGACCACCATTAACAACATATTTAGTTCCTTCTATAGATATTTCAAACATTTCATCTTCACCAGTATGAAGTTCTTTTACTCTACGTGGTTTTCCATCTTTGCCCATTATAATGTCATCTACTTTAATGTCTTTTGCAAGTTTAATTCTAGAACCGATTTTAAAGTTAGAAGATTTAATCTGTTCAATTACGAAATATCTTTTAATTTTTTTATTATTAATGTAGTCTATAAGATGATATTTCCAGTACTTATTATTAGTTAAATAGTCTTTAACTGTTACTTTTTTCTTTTTTCCATGACGGAATAATGTTAGTTCATAATCATCATCTGCAATAATAAAACTATTATCATCTAATTTAATTTTATATAACATAACTATAAGTCCTTTCAATAAAAATCTTTAAGTTTATTAAATGCATATCTACTTCCTCTAAGTCGTCTAATTGCTTTATTTTCAATTTGTCTAATACTTTCTCTAGATATTTTATACTTTTCTGAAATATCTTGTAATGTATGAGGATAACCTCCATATAAACCAAATCTTTGAACAATTATATCAAATTCTCTTTCATTGGTTAATACTGTTTTTAATACATCATATATTGTTTCAATTTTTAATATATTTTCAGTCTCTTCTTCTGGAGTTATTTCATTTGACTCTATAAAATCCATTAAAATAGATTCTTCTTTACTATCTCCATCAGGATTAACTGGTGTATTTAAAGATATAGTATTATTTTCAAAAGTTTGATTAAATAATCTAAGTGTTTCAATAGTCATTTTTGGACTATTAGATACTAATAAATTATTATCATTAATATAATTTACTAATTCTTTTTCAGTACAATTTCTTCCAAGAATTTTATTTAGTTCTATTTTAGCTTTTTTATTTTTTGCTGCTTGTTCTGAAGCATGAATTGGCATTCGTATAGTCCTAGAATCATTTCCAATTCCTCTAAGAATAGATTGTTTAATCCACCAAGTAGCATATGTTGACAACTTATTTCCTAAATATGGATCAAATTTTTCAATTGCAATCATTAAACCTAAATTACCATATTGAATAAGATCTAACATTGATAATTCAGATTTATTAACATATCTTTTAGCGATAGATACAGGTAATCTAAGATTATGATTTATTAATAGTTCTTTATAATAATTATCATTAGTTTCTTTATATTTAACTGCTAAATCAAATTCTTCTTCAGAAGTAAGAAGTCTATATTGTGAAATATCTTTTAAATATGCTGTAATATTATCAGAACTTACAGATTCTGAATATCTATCTGATTGATATTCATTTACAATATAATCAAAATTATCTTTAGTTTCTTCATTTTCTTCATTTTCTTCATCAATATCAAATTCATCTAAATTTATAATTTTATAATCAAGATCTGTTAAATATTTTTGCACTAATTGAAATCTTTCACCCATAAATTTTAATTTTAACATAGTTTCATCTACTGTATGTTTACTTTCAGATAAATTAAGAACTTCATATATATAATCTAATTCATCTTTAGAAAAATTAATTGACATAATTTTATTTTTATCAGTAAAAATAATATCATTTGAAATTAAATATTGGACAGCATTATTATGCTGCCCATCTGATTTAAAATGTTTATTTTTATCTAATTCAGATATAAAATCATTATAATCAATCATTTTATTTTTAACTTTATTTTTTATAATAGAATTACATTTATTAGCTAATTCTTTATTCATATAAAAGTCTCCTTATTCTACAAATAATCTAAAATATCTTTTTTTAATTTTTTGTTTGGCTTTATATTCAAGTTGTCTTACTCTTTCTCTAGTTATACCATAAATTTGTCCAACTTGTTCTAGAGTCATAGGTTCATTTCCGTCAAAACCAAATCTAAGTTTTAGAATATCTGCTTCACGTTTAGATAGATAATTATCAAATACATAATTAAACTTATCTCTTAAATCATTTTGTTCTACATAATGTTCAGCATTTATAGTATTTGTGTCTGGAATAAGTTCTCCTATTGTAGTATCTTCATCTTCACCAACTGGAATATATATAGAAACAGTATCACTTTCATGATATAATCTCATATATAGTTGAACAGCGTCTGCAGTTAATTTGCGATCTTTTATACCACCTTTTACAACATATCCATGTTCATTACAATAATTAGCTATTGTTTCATATTCAGGTAAACTATCATTTCCGTTTTTATCATTTATTTCTCTTATAGCTTTTTTAATATATCTTAACTGTTCAATTGCATGTACTGGAATACGAATAGTTCTACCTTCATCAGCAAAAGCTCTAGTAATAGATTGTTTAATCCACCAAGTAGCGTATGTTGAAAATCTAAATCCTTTATTTGGATCAAATTTATCTATAGCTTTTAATAAACCAATATTACCACTTTGAATAATATCACTAAAATCTAAGTTATAATTTAGATTTGCGTATCTTTTAGCAATACTTATTACAAGTTTAAGATTAAATGTTATCATTTTATTTCTTGCTTGTAGGTCACCATTTTGAGCCTTAATACATAAATCTTTTTCTTCATCTGCAGTTAATAAACCTGTTTGTTCTTTAGCTACTTCTTTAAGATAAGACTTTATTATATCTTCAGTAAACGAATTTTCAGATATAGTTTTATTATTTTCTTCAGATGTAGTATCACTTAAATAATGATTTTGTTCTAATTCAATTTCATTTTCAATTTCTTCTGCAACTAAATCATCTTCAAAATCTTTTTCAATTTCTATAATAGATTCCTCATCTCTATCTGTGTCATTTGGTTCTATAATTATGTCATTTTTAACGGAATCTAATTCATTTTTAACTAAAATTTTAATACCTGCCTTAGTTAAATACTCTATAGCATTTGGAATAGTACATTTATATTTAGCTAAATCTTTATTTTTATTAATTTCATTTATGACATCATCATAGAGAAGAATGTTATCTTTTGACATGCCTATAAGTGTTTTACATTTACTAATAAGCTTTTTATTCATAATTTCCTCTCCTTTGTAATATAAACACAATTAAACATATTATTATATTTATTATATCTTATTATTACTAATATGTAAATTGTTTTTATGTATTTTATTCAATACATTATTCAATAGTATCTAAATCCAATGATTTATCTAAATCTAATGATTTATATAAATCAGTTTTTTCTTCATAAACTAATTTACCAACCATTACTAATCTACCATTAGTTACATGATATGCACAAGTAGATAATGATACTAATTTATCTCCATACTTAACATTATCTATTCCATCAGTTTTATATAAACTTTTATTTTTAATAAAATCAACATATTCATTAAATTCTTCTTCAGTACAATCAGTAACTTCCCAGTATTTAAAACTTCCTTCATTAACATCAGTTAAATAAATTGTATCAAAAGTAAATGAACTATACTTATCATAATACTCTTTTTTCTTAAATTTATCTAATTCACCAAACATAGTTCCAGTATTCATATGATGTCCATATATAGTCATATTATCTGAAGGTCTAATTATATCTGCTTCAGCATTTAAAAAAGGAACTCCACTAAAATCATATTGTTTATTAAAATTTTTGTGTAAATAAAACTGCTCATTATCTGGCGTTAACATTACTGGATAATCTATATTTGTTCCATCTACTGAAATCCAACCAACAAAATCACTATTTTGAGCATATAAATCACTATAATCTCTTCTTGGTTTTAGTTCAAGTTCTTTTCCACTATCTGTAGTTATTATTTCTTTTGGTTTATAAGCATCATCATCTTTAATTAAATCTTTTACGTCTTCAAATGCTTCTTGTGATTTATTTTTATCAATACCAATAAATAATATCATATATGCGATTATCATTTTAATTTTATCTTATTTCATAATAAGTATCTCCTCAATTTAATACTAATAATATATTTTTATCTAAATATGTTTTACATTTATTTTTAATATTTTCTGGAATACCAAAATATGCTTCAGCAATAGAACCAGAAATTGCTCCTATAGTATCACTGTCACCACCCATAGATATAGCGATTCTAATTACATCTTCAAAATTCTTTCCTTCTAAAAATGCTTGAATGGCTACAGGAATAGTACCTTGACAAGATACATCAAATTTATAAGTATGTCTTACTATAATACTTGGTTTAAGAGTATATCCTAAATTTATAATATAATTTTTAATTATTTTTTTACTATGAGTAGTTCTAGCTAAAAAGATAGCACCTGCAATTGCTTTAGCTCCTTTAATACCTTCAGGATGATTATGAGTTACTGAAGCAGAAATTTCTGCATATTTCTCAGTTTCTTCTAACGAACTAAACATATAACCAATTGCAGATACTCTCATAGCAGAACCATTACCCCAACTTCCATAAGGTTGAGGATTTTGTGTATATAACCAATTATAAAAAGATGATCCATAACCAGCATCAGGATATAGTCTTCCCCATTTTTGCATATATTTAATATATAAGTTTTTTGCAGTTTCATCATTACATCTAGATTGTATAATATCTCTTGTTGCTTCATATATAGCCATTGACATTACAGTATCATCAGTATATCTATCACTATAATGAAAAAACTCAAAATTTTTCTTTTTAGGATTATAACCTCTTTCAAATCTGCTTCCAACTATATCTCCGATGACTGCTCCGTATAACATTTTATTTATCCTTTCATAATATCGTAAAATACTGAGTTGAATCATTTAGAAAATGAATCATTTCATTAAATACAGGTAAACCATTTAAAATTCCAGTATCTGGAATAGAAATAATCATTTCATATTCTGCTCTAGTCATTGCTACATATAAACATCTAAGTTCTTCTTCCTCATCTAAATGAGCTTTATCATCTTCAATACAATCAATTAAAATTGTAACTGGCCATTCAAGTCCCTTAGCACTATGAATTGTAGTAATAACTAAAAAATCACCATCTTCATTTTTGTTTAATGAATCTAAAGCAATATCATCTAAAAATGTTGTTGCATCTTTATAATGAGATGACATATCTTTTAAAATATTAATAATATCTTTATCTTTTTTAATTTTATCCATAGCATCAAATTTAGCGCTAGATGTTTTTGCATTTTCAGCTTTAACTGTTCTTAATGCAAAATAATATTCTGAAATCATTGTAATTAATTCGTTTAAATTATCTTTATGTGATTTATATTCATTAATTTTAGATACTAATTCAACTAAATCATTATAAAATTTACGTTTCTTATATAAATCTACAAAATCTTTTTCATTACAATGAGCTGCAATATCTGTTGAAGTTTTACCTCCAATTCCAGGAAGTAGTTTAAGAATATTAAACCAGCTAAATTTATCTGCTTTTTTCTTAACTACTATAGATAAAAAAGAAAGTATATCATCTACTACTGCATATTCAGTAAATTTTCTACCACCACGTTTTATAAATGGAATACCTTGTTTAGCTAATTCGTTCTCAAGTTTAAATGATGACATTGACTTTCTTTCAATAATAGCTATTTGACTTAAATCATATCCTTGGCTTAAACAATGAT
>ENA-ORLY01004359-ORLY01004359.1-human-gut-metagenome-genome-assembly--contig:-NODE-4359-length-10215-cov-3.219669_pt1 | contig 10215 bp, 6 predicted proteins | sample MGYA00243071_ERZ508832 | MGnify/ENA primary metagenome ERZ508832 (study PRJEB26277, sample SAMN04329777) | human gut metagenome | biome: human-associated habitat | host: Homo sapiens | place: USA...
CGGAGCCGGACAGCACGGTGTAGCCACAGCCACTGCAGCAGCCCTTATGGGAATGGAATGCGAGGTATTCATGGGAAAAGAAGACACCGAGCGCCAGGCGTTAAATGTATATAAGATGCGTCTCCTTGGAGCAAAAGTTCATCCTGTAACCTCCGGAACTGCCACCCTGAAAGATGCCGTATCCGAGACCATGCGTGAATGGACCAACCGTATAGCAGATACCCATTATGTACTGGGCTCCGTTATGGGCCCTCACCCTTTCCCAACCATTGTCCGCGATTTCCAGGCAGTTATCTCCAAAGAAATCAAAGAACAGATGCTGGAAAAAGAAGGCAGGCTTCCAGATGCAGTCCTTGCCTGTGTAGGCGGCGGCTCCAATGCTATCGGAACCTTTTACCACTTTATTGAAGACAAAGATGTACAGCTGATCGGCTGCGAGGCAGCAGGCCGCGGCGTAAATACTGCAGAGACCGCAGCCACCATTGCCACTGGCAGACTTGGAATCTTTCATGGAATGAAATCCTATTTCTGCCAGGACGAGTACGGACAGATCGCGCCGGTTTACTCTATTTCCGCAGGACTGGATTATCCGGGAATCGGACCGGAGCATGCCCACCTTTACGACACTGGCCGTGCCCAGTATGTACCTGTAACAGATGAAGAAGCAGTAGAAGCCTTTGAATATCTTTCCAAAACAGAAGGAATCATTCCTGCCATTGAAAGCGCCCACGCTGTTGCCTATGCAAGAAAAATCGTGCCGCAGATGGGCAAGGATCAGTGCGTAGTCATTACCATTTCCGGCAGGGGTGACAAAGACTGTGCAGCAATCGCAAGATACAGAGGGGAGGATATCCATGAGTAACCGAATTTCAGAAGCATTTGCAAAGGGAAAAGCATTTATCCCATTTATCACCTGCGGAGATCCATCTCTGGAGATCACTGAGCAGCTTGTCTATGCAATGGAGGAAGCAGGCGCAGACCTTATCGAGCTTGGAATCCCGTTTTCTGACCCGACAGCAGAAGGTCCTGTGATCCAGGAAGCCAATGTGCGTGCACTGAGCGGCGGAGTAACCACAGACAAGATCTTTGACATGGTGGTAAAAATCCGTAAAAAAACCAGTATCCCAATGGTATTTATGACCTACGCAAACGTTGTTTTTTCCTATGGAACAGAGCGTTTCATCAAGAAAGCTGCGGAAATTGGAATGGACGGACTGATTCTTCCTGATGTACCTTTTGAGGAAAAAGAGGAGTTCGACGTGGTCTGCAAACAGTATGGTCTGGAGCTGATTTCCCTGATCGCACCCACATCCCACGACCGGATCACCCGGATTGCAAAAGAGGCAAATGGCTTCGTATACTGCGTTTCCTCCCTTGGCGTAACCGGAACCAGAACCCAGATCACCACCGATATAGGAGCGATGGTGAAGCTGGTAAAAGCTGCAAAGGACATTCCATGTGCAGTGGGCTTCGGCATCTCCACCCCGGAGCAGGCAAAGAAAATGGCTGCCCAATCCGACGGTGCGATTGTAGGCTCCGCCATTGTGAAAATTTGTGCCGCACATGGAGAAAACTGCGTCCCATATGTAAAGGATTATGTAAAGTCTATGAAAGACGCTGTGCGTGAGGCTTAAGCAGGAAGAATATAAAAAATGGAAAAGAAATGCTTCAGTTTTTCCAAAAATAAGCAGAACAGACCAAAAAAATTTAGCTTGTTTTAATTCTAAAAAGACTATAAAAGAGGGCAAAAGCGTTGACATTTTGCCCTCTTTTTTTTATAGTATCATATGTGAATTGATTTTATGTGTAAAATAAATGGTAATGAAAAAGAGGAATGAAGTTGGAGAAAAAACTGGTATTTATTTTTAATCCCAAAGCAGGGAAGGGCAAGATCAAGACATCTCTGATGGATATAGTAGATATCTTTAATAAAGGCGGTTATGAGGTGATCATCCGCGCAACTCAGGCCCCGAAGGATGCCTATGAACAGGTGAAGAAATATGCAGACAAGGTGGATCTGATCGTCTGCAGCGGCGGTGACGGCACGCTGGATGAAGTGGTTACAGGAATTACCGAGGTGGGAAGCAAGGTTCCGGTCGGATACATACCGGCAGGAAGCACCAATGACTTTGCCAACAGCCTTTTTATGCCGAAAAATATGCTGGATGCGGCATCTATGATCATGAAGGAAGAGATTTACAGATGCGATGTAGGCAGATTTAACAGCCAGACTTTTGCCTATGTAGCTGCTTTTGGTCTTTTTACAGATGTGTCTTATGAGACAAGTCAGGATCTGAAGAACATTCTGGGCCATCTTGCTTATGTCCTGGAAGGTGCCAAGAGACTTCTGGATATCAAGGCTTACCATATGAAAGTGACAACAGAGAATGGTGTGATCGAAGATAATTTTATCTACGGCATGGTCACCAATTCCAGATCTGTGGGCGGATTTAAGAACCTGACCAAGGATGTGGATATGAATGATGGCCTTTTTGAGGTCACTTTGATCGTACAGCCTAAGAACCCGCTGGAAATGCAGGAGATTGTCCGGAATCTTCTCAACATGGAGGACAATTCTGACCTGATCTATTCTTTCAAGGCACGGAAGCTTACAGTTGAAGCAGAGGAAGAAGTAGCATGGACACTGGATGGTGAGTACGGCGGAAGTCCAAGGCTGGTAGAGATTGAGAACCTGCAGCAGGCGCTGAACCTTTGCCTGAAGAGCGACAAGTAAACAGGGTGAGACCGGCTGGTATCACCAGAGAGAATTTTTGCGCGTTTTTTGCCTTGCACCTGTGAAAGCATTGAGTGCTTACATGTGAAAAAATAAGAACCAGTAATGTGTGATGAATCGTTGTTTATGGAGAGAAGGTACCGCAGATAAATGGCAGCCTGGGGAAATAAGCAGCGAGATGAACGAGAGGAGAGGAACAATGGGAGATTATGTTAATGTGAAGGAATTATTCGGATGTGATGTATTCAATGATTCCGTCATGCAGGACCGTCTGCCGAAGAAGGTTTACAAAGAGCTGAAGAAAACCATTGAAGAGGGCAAGGAGCTTTCCATGGAGGTTGCAGATGTGGTTGCCCACGAGATGAAGGAATGGGCCATCGAGAAGGGGGCCACTCATTACAGTCACTGGTTTCAGCCCCTTACAGGCGTAACTGCAGAGAAGCACGATGCATTTATCACCGCACCTATGGAGAATGGAAAAGTCCTTCAGAGCTTTTCCGGTAAAGAGCTGATCAAGGGAGAGCCGGATGCATCTTCTTTTCCATCTGGCGGACTTCGTGCCACCTTTGAGGCAAGAGGCTATACAACATGGGATTGTACCTCACCGGCTTTTGTAAGACATGATGCAGCAGGTGGAACCTTATGCATTCCTACCGCTTTCTGTTCCTATACAGGAGAAGCGCTGGATCAGAAGACACCGCTTCTTCGTTCTATGGAAGCCATCAATACACAGGCATTAAGACTTCTCAGACTTTTCGGAAATACGACCTCCAAACGGGTGACACCATCTGTTGGTGCAGAGCAGGAGTATTTCCTTGTTGATAAAGAGAAATATATGCAGAGAAAGGATCTGGTTTACACCGGACGCACTCTTTTCGGAGCCATGCCTCCGAAAGGACAGGAGATGGATGACCATTATTTCGGAACCATCCGTCAGAGAGTTTCCGCATATATGAAAGAAGTAAATGAAGAGTGCTGGAAGCTGGGAGTTACAGCCAAGACCCAGCACAATGAGGTTGCACCGGCACAGCATGAGCTTGCGCCGATCTATGCACCTGTTAATATTGCAGCAGATCACAACCAGATCATGATGCGTATCCTGAAAAAGGTGGCAAGCCGTCACGGCATGCGCTGTCTGCTTCACGAGAAACCTTTTGCAGGCTTGAATGGTTCCGGTAAGCACAATAACTGGTCCCTGACTACTGATGATGGAATTAATCTTCTGGAGCCGGGGAAGACACCACATGAGAACATTCAGTTCCTTCTGGTTCTGACCTGTATCCTGAAAGCAGTTGACAAGCATGCAGATCTTCTTCGTGAGTCCGCTGCAGATGTTGGAAATGACCAGCGCCTTGGCGGCCATGAGGCTCCGCCAGCTGTTATTTCGGTTTTCCTTGGAGAGCAGCTTGAGGATGTGCTGGAGCAGCTGATCAGCACTGGTACTGCTACAAGAAGTAAGACAGGGGAGAAAATGGATACAGGCGTTAAGACGCTTCCGGATTTCATGAAGGATGCTACAGACCGTAACCGTACTTCACCCTTTGCTTTTACCGGCAATAAATTCGAGTTCCGTATGGTTGGTTCCAAGGATTCCATTTCCGCATGCAATGTGGTGCTGAATACCATTACTGCTGAGGCGTTTAAGGAAGCCTGCGATGTTCTGGAGAGCGCAGAAGACTTTGATCTGGCAGTCCATGATCTGATCAAGGAATATGCTACCCAGCATCAGAGAATCGTATTTAACGGCAATGGCTACGCTCCTGAATGGGAAAAAGAGGCACGCCGCCGTGGACTTCCTGTTCTGACATCTATGGTAGATGCCATTCCGGCACTTACTACAGATAAGGCTGTAGAACTGTTCGGAGAATTTGGAGTATTTACAAAGACTGAGCTGGAGTCCAGAGCGGAGATCCAGTATGAGATTTATGCGAAAGCAATTAACATCGAAGCGAAAACCATGGTGGACATGGCAACCAAGCAGATCATTCCGGCAGTTATTAAGTATACAACTGTGCTGGCAGAGTCTATCAATCAGGTGAAGGCAGTTGGACCAATTGACGTGAGCGTTCAGATGGATCTTCTGAAGAAAGCAAGCAAGCTTCTGAAAGAAGTGAACAGTACCATGAATAAGCTGAGCAAGCTGGTAGATCAGATCGAGATGCATCCGGAAGGACGTGACAGAGCAGTGTTCTGCAGAGAGAAACTGGTTCCGGCAATGGAGAAATTAAGAGAGCCGGTTGACGAACTGGAAATGTTAGTGGATAAAGATATGTGGCCGATGCCATCTTATGGAGATCTGGTGTTTGAGCCGTAAAGTGATCAGGAGGACTGCAGCCGCAGTCCTCTTTTCTATTAAAGAGGTAAAGTGAAAGCAGGAAAAAGATGAGTGAATTTGATTTTTTAGAGGAACAAGGCGTCAGTGCGGCGCTTATTAAGGCGGCGGAAGAGTTTCGACAGGAATATGGTGTTTCAGAGGAAGCGAAGCACAGACGGATAAAACCGGCGCTGCCATTTTATGGAAAGGAAACACTGGAGATGGCCATGGCAGCGGTGCTGGAGCAGGAGAATCTTCTTCTGGCAGGACCGAAGGCTACGGGAAAGAATGTGCTGGCAGAGAATCTGGCATATATTTTCGGGAGACCGGTGTATAACGTGTCCTTCCATGTGAATACAAACAGCGGTGACCTGATTGGAACAGATACTTTCGTGGATAATCAGGTGAAGCTGCGTAAGGGAAGTATTTACCAGTGCGCAGAGGAAGGCGGATTCGGTATTCTGGATGAGATCAATATGGCGAAGAATGATGCGGTTTCTTTACTTCACGCTACGTTGGATTACCGCCGGTCCATTGATGTGCCAGGATATGACAAAATAGACCTTCACCCGGCGGCAAGATTTATTGGAACCATGAATTACGGGTATGCTGGAACCAAGGAGCTGAATGAGGCTCTGGTTTCCCGTTTCCTGGTGATCGACATGCCGGCGCAGAATGAGGAAACGCTTGGATTTATTTTCAACAGGATGTTCCCTGATGCAAAGAAAGAGGCTGTGGAGCAGTTCATGGGAGTATTTCTGGATCTGCAGCAGAAATCCATGAACAGTGAAATTTCCACAAAGCCGCTGGATCTTCGCGGCCTGCTTGCTGCCATGAAGATCGTGCGTACCGGGCTTTCCCCATGGCAGGCGGTACGCATGGGAATTGTGAATAAAACATTTGATGTGTTTGAGAAGGAAATCGTGGAGGATGTGGTGCGAACCAGAATTCCACAGGGCTGGACCCGGGAAGATGTTTATGGAGAATAAAGAAAACGAATCTTTAAAAATTTCTGCCAAATTGGTTGATCTTGAAGATGCAGAGGAATTTTTGAAGAAATCAGCTATTGGGAAAGAAAAAATTAAAATTGCAGCTGGGGATAAAAAATCAGAAAAAGTTTCAATGGAAGTACCTGTAGCGGAGGAAAGCGAAAATTTTCAGGCAAGAGAGGATAACTGTGAAGAACTGAATCTCCAGGATTATCAATTAGAGCTGGAAAACCGTATCCGAAATCTGCTCTGGACCATCAGTGGGGACTACACCCAGCAGATGAAGCCGGATGTTTCCCTGTTCCTCAGGTCAAAGGATATTGCATTGTATGATGGAATTAAGCAGGGCGCATTGGCGAAATTCTTCGATAAAGATTTTCTGGGAATGTATCTGGTGAAAAAAATCTTCATGGGTGCGGATGAAGCGGCGCTTACCTTTGTTTCACAGCTCTGTATTGAAGAAGCTATCGGAGAACGGATCTGTGAACAGCGCCCTGGGATCTGGGAGATGCAGAGGAAAGCCTGCGAGGACATACTGGATCAGGAATATGAGACTATGCCGTCGGCAGCAGATAAGCTGGGCTATCTGAGAGTGAACCTGCTGAGAAGGCGGATTGACAGAGGAGAAAATGCGGATGCATCAAACAAAACTATAACAAATATAACGAAAAAAGAACAAAAAGATAGAAAATACAAAGGAATCTATCACTATATTGACTTGATTTCCAGCGCAGCAGAAGCTGCGGATACAATGTCTTTAATCCGCATTATAGACACGGTATACAATGAAGTCGCTGACCCCGACTTTTCCCAAAAGGCAACCCTTGAGCAGGTGCTTGCTGTCACTATGGAGGATCTGACGGAGTTCGACTGGCACGACTATCTTTCCGAAGAAATGTATGAGGACGCACTGGAAAGCTATATGGAGCAGCTTACCTCCAATGTGGCGGGTATGGAGAATGTGGATGTCACCCGGGAGATGGAAGAGGAAAGGCAGTCGAAACAGAAAATTACAGTTTTGCCTCCGGAGGCTTTGGAAAAAGCCCACACCTATGTAGAACTGAATTTTGGAAAAACTTATCTGAGCGAGCTGGAAGAAAAGCGGATGAACCAGCTGATGTGCCGTGACATCCACAGCGACTGCAGCCTGTATTTTACTGAGGGAATTCTGAAAAGTCCGGTAAAACGAAATTACCAGTATGAATATGCAAAAAGGCTGAAAAATAAGAATATCTGGCTGTATCATGACAAACACCGCATTGTGAAGCGGAATATCGCCCTTCTCACAGAAATGCTGAAAAAGTCACTGGTCATCAAAAGTGAAAATCAGGAGATTCTTTCAGACAGAGGAATGATTGTTCCATCAAGGCTGTGGAGGCTTGGAAGAAGCAGTGATGCACAGGTTTTTAAGCGGGAATTGAAGGGAGATTCTTCTGATTTTGTGGTGGATGTGCTGATCGATGCCAGTGGTTCCCAGATGAGCCGACAGGGCGAGGTAGCGCTGCAGGCCTACATTATCAGCGAGGCACTTAGCAATGCCGAGCTGCCCCACAGAGTGATGAGCTACTGCACTTTCTGGGACTATACCATTCTCCATCGCTTCAGAGAATATGACGACCCAAGAAGTGCAAATGAAAATATATTTAACTATGTAACATCATCCAACAACCGTGACGGACTTGCCATCCGGGCAGCAGGATACGGCCTTCTGAACCGGGAGGAAGAGAAAAAGATTCTGATCATTCTCAGTGATGGACGTCCTTACGATGTTATTGTCAATCGTCCCAATGCGAAGAATCCGGCACCGTATCATGGGAAGTACGCAATTACTGACACTGCAGCCCAGATCCGTAAGCTGCGCAGCCAGGGAGTGAGCGTGCTGGGTGTTTTCGCCGGGGAAGAGAAAGATCTGGCGACGGAGAAGAAGATTTTTGGAAAGGATTTTGCATATATCCGGAATATTACCGGATTTTCCAAAATCGTTGGAAGATATCTTACAAAGCAATTGGAGGATGATGAATAAGAAAGCAGAATACGGAGGTAACGCCATGTTCCAAAATAACAAAAAAGCTGCCTTCCTGGACTACCTGATGATCATTGTGGGTACAGCCCTTATGGCAACTGCCATAAACAGTGTTTTCGATATGTCCGGTATGGTAACCGGAGGCTTTTCCGGTATTGCGATCCTGGTAAAAGAGTGGACGGAGGGAGTCGTGCCGGGAGGCATCCCACTGTGGATCACAAACTTAAGTCTGAATATCCCGCTGTTTCTGATCGGAATGAAGCTCAGTGGATTCCAGTTTGTGAAAAGGGCACTGGTGGGAGAAATCTGCCTGTCATTCTGGCTGGCGGTTCTTCCGGCATTTGATATTGCAGGAAATGATCTTTTGCTGGCAGCCGTTTATGGTGGTGTAATCCAGGGGATTGGAATCGGACTTGTGTTTCTTGGAAGAGGAACTACCGGGGGCACAGACATGATGGCGGCACTGCTGCAGCGGAAGCTCCGCCATTACTCCATTGCCCAGATTATGCAGTTTATTGACGGAGCCATTGTACTTGTAGGTATGTATGTGTTCGGTGTGCAGAAAGCACTTTATGCCATCATCGCCGTTTATCTTGTAACAAAGGTATCAGACAGCTTGATCGAAGGTCTGAAATTTTCCAAACAGGCGTATATCATTACCAGCAAGCCTGACGAGATTTCCAGAGAAATCATGGACAAACTGGATCGCGGCGTGACCGGAGTCCACGGAAAGGGAATGTACTCCGGCCAGGACAAGCTGCTTCTTTACTGCGTTGTGGGACGCAAGGAGATCGTGGCATTGAAAGAGCTGGTAGACCATATTGACCCGGATGCTTTTGTAATCGTGTCTGACGTGCGTGAAGTCCATGGTGAGGGATTTATTGAACGTAAGTAAAAAGGAAAACTTTACCAAAGCCTTTTGCGCACCGCAAAAAAAGGGGAAAATAGGGCTTGAAATTGGAGTGATATAGAAAAAGTTAAAAAAATATGCTGGAAATTTGTAAATTTTTTCTACTTTCCTCTTCCTTTTTTGGTGATTTTGTATTAAAATAGGTTCATGAATTTTTGGAATCAGTAGATTTTCCTAAGACTGTCTGAGGCTTTGTGCAATATTACAGATTTGAGACCGCGAATTTTGGCACTAATGGACAGCGATTCATGCCGGTTATACCGGCGAACATATAATGTTACTGCTCTCTTTGACAATGTTTTCACTATCCTGGAATACATTGACAGCTGTGAGACCAGTAGCCCTATAATTTACAAGAAGGGACGGAAGGGTAATGATATCAAATCAGGTACTGCAGAATACACTTGAGGGGCTCAGGGAGATATCCAGGACGGAGTTTTGCATTATTGACACAGATGGCAAGACACTGGCGTCCACCTACAGTGAATTTGAGATTCAGCCACAGGATATTCAGGCATTTGTGGAATCCCAGGCTGCCAGCCAGCTTGTGAAAGGTTATCAGTATTTCAAGGTCTGTGATGATTACCAGCTGGAATACATTCTGGTCGCCCACGGAGAAGATGAAGATACTTATATGGTAGGAAAGCTTGCCGCTTTCCAGATCCAGAGCCTGATCGTTGCATATAAGGAGCGTTTTGACAAGGACAGCTTCATTAAGAACCTGCTTCTTGATAACCTGCTTCTGGTAGATATTTATAATCGTGCGAAGAAGCTTCATATTGATGCTGACGTTCGACGGGTGGTTATGATCTTGGAGCTTGAGCAGGAGAGAGAGCACAGCTCCATGGAGAGCGTGAAGAGTCTGTTCGGCGGCAAGAGCAAGGACTTTATCACAGCTGTTGATGAGAAGAGCATTATCATTGTCAAGGAACTTGAGGAGAACGAAGGATACGAGGAGATGGACAAGCTTGCCCAGACCATCCTTGATACCTTAGGATTTGAGAAAGAGAATACTACACATATTGCATACGGAACTATCGTAAGCGAGCTGAAGGAAGTTTCCCGTTCCTACAAGGAAGCCAGAATGGCTCTTGATGTAGGCAAGATTTTCTCACCTGAGAAGGACGTTATTGCTTACAGCTCTCTTGGAATAGGCCGTCTGATCTATCAGCTTCCGATCCCGCTGTGCAAGATGTTCATTAAGGAGATCTTCGGCGGCAAGTCCCCGGATGATTTCGACGAGGA
>ENA-ORLY01004360-ORLY01004360.1-human-gut-metagenome-genome-assembly--contig:-NODE-4360-length-10215-cov-2.964687_pt1 | contig 10215 bp, 8 predicted proteins | sample MGYA00243071_ERZ508832 | MGnify/ENA primary metagenome ERZ508832 (study PRJEB26277, sample SAMN04329777) | human gut metagenome | biome: human-associated habitat | host: Homo sapiens | place: USA...
TACTCTCTCAATGTTGGCGCTTTCTTTATCAATCTTATTGATCGCAACAATGATCTCGATTCCTGCTGCTTTCGCATGGTTGATCGCTTCGATCGTCTGTGGCATAACACCGTCATCTGCAGCTACGACTAAGATTGCGATATCTGTAGACTGGGCACCTCTCATACGCATAGATGTGAATGCCTCATGTCCTCGTGTATCTAAGAATGTGATCTTTCCATTGGATGTTTCAACAACATAAGCTCCAATATGCTGTGTGATACCACCTGCTTCTCCTGTTGTAACATGAGAAGAACGGATCTTGTCAAGTAAAGAAGTTTTACCATGGTCAACGTGACCCATAACACAGACAACTGGTGGTCTTACGATCATATCTGTTTCGTCTTCTTCCTCTTCTTTTAACAGTTCTTCGATCACATCTACCTGTTCTTCCATCTCTACCAGACGATCAAATTCCATTGCGATCTCTTCTGCTTTTTCAAAATCAAGTTCAGAGTTTACATTTAACATTCCAGCTCCGCTGATCAGTAATTTCTTAATGATATCATTTGCAGGAATAGATAATGCATCTGCAAGTTCTTTCAATGTTAATACTGGAGGAATCTTTACTGGCGCATTTGGATCTACTTCCGGTTTCTTTACTGGTTCTGGTTTAATAAAGGCACCAGGTCCTGATGTTTTTTTCTTTTTCTTATGCTCCTGATTCTGGTTCTGGTTTTTATTGTTAAATTTCTTATTCTTTTTATTATTTTTCTTTAATTCATTAAGTATTTCTTCAAGTAATATTTCTTCATTGCTCTTCTTAGGTTCTTCTTTCTTCTCTTCTACTTCTTTCTTTTTCTTTAATGAAGTTAATTTATTAATAAATTTAACTATTAAGAATATACAGAATGCTATAATAAAGAAATTAATTACATTATTAATAAATGAACCATATTTAATTTGTGTACCAGGTATTACTAAATTACTAAAATCAATTTTACCAATTATTAACCCAATAGTAGGAGTAATAACATCATTAACTAGTGAATTAACAATATTAGTAAATGCAGATCCAATTACTACACCTACTGCTAAATCAATAACATTACCTCTTTCTATAAATGTCTTAAACTCTTTAAAAAACTTCTTCATATATTTTCCTCCAAAGTCATTATATAACACTTTTAAATAAAAGTAAATTAATTTAAAAAGTTAGCAATCTATATTGACAATTGCTAATTATTATAGTATAATATATATCGTAATAGAAAGGAAAGTGATATATATGAATATGAATAATCCTTATGAAGAAAATTTACAAAAACCATTAGAAAAATATGGTCGTGATATAACACAGGCCGCTAAAGATGGAAAAATAGATCCAGTCATTGGTCGTGATGATGAAATAAGAAGTATTACAAGAATACTATCTAGAAAAACAAAAAATAATCCTGTATTAATTGGTGAACCAGGTGTTGGTAAAACCGCTATAGTCGAAGGACTTGCAACAAGAATAATCAAAGGTGATGTTCCAAATAGTTTAAAAGATAAAACAGTATGGGAACTTGATATGGGAGCCCTAGTAGCAGGAGCCAAATATCGTGGTGAATTTGAGGAACGATTAAAAGCTGTTCTTAAAGAAGTAAAAGAATCAGATGGTAACATCATTATGTTTATTGATGAAATACACATGATTGTAGGAGCAGGAGCCATTGAAGGAGCTATGGATGCTGGTAATATGCTTAAGCCTATGCTTGCCAGAGGTGAAATACATTGTATCGGTGCTACTACTTTAAATGAATATAGAAAATATATTGAAAAAGATGCCGCTCTTGAAAGAAGATTTCAAAAAGTATTAGTAAAAGAACCTAATGTATTAGATACCATTACAATATTAAGAGGTCTAAAACCAAAATTTGAAGTATTCCATGGTGTAAATATTAAAGATAAAGCCCTAGTAGCAGCGGCTACCCTATCCGATCGATATATAACTGATAGATTTTTACCAGACAAAGCAATCGATTTAATAGATGAAGCAGCAGCTACAATTAAAGTACAAATGGAATCAGTACCTACTGAACTTGATAATTTAGAAAGAAATATTATGACGCTTGAAATAGAAAAACAAGCTCTAAAGAAAGAAAAAGATGATATTTCTAAAAATAGAATTGAATCTATAGATAAAGAATTATTAAGTCTTAAAGAAAAAGAAAAAGATTTAAAAACTAGATGGGAAGAAGAAAAAACAGTTAATACTAAAATTAGTAAAAAGAAAGAAGAAATAGATTCTGCTAACTTTGCTTTAGAAAAAGCAGAAAATAACTACGATTTAGAAACTGCAGCCAAATTAAGACATGGTACAATTCCAAGACTAGAAAAAGAATTAGCAGAATTAGAAAAAATAAATAAATCTGATATATTATCTGATACCGTAGATGAAGAATCAGTAGCAGCTATTATATCTAAATGGACTAATATTCCAATATCTAAATTAGTTGGTGGTGAAAGAGAAAAACTACTTCACCTAGAAGAAAACATGAAAAAAAGAGTTAAAGGTCAAGATGAAGCAATACATTTAGTAAGCGAAGCAATAATTCGTGCTAGAGCGGGTATTAAAGATCCAAATAGACCTATCGGTTCATTTATCTTCTTAGGCCCTACTGGTGTTGGTAAAACCGAAGTAGCTAAGACATTAGCCTATGAATTATTTGATGATGAAAGACATATGATAAGAATAGATATGTCCGAATATATGGAAAGTCATTCAGTAGCTAGGTTAATAGGGGCTCCTCCAGGATATGTTGGATATGATGAAGGAGGACAACTTACTGAAGCAGTAAGACGTAACCCCTACTCTATAATTCTATTTGATGAAATAGAAAAAGCCCATCGTGATATCTTTAATGTATTACTTCAAATACTAGATGATGGTAGAATAACTGATGGTCAAGGAAGAACAGTAGATTTCAAAAATACCATAATTATCATGACATCTAATCTAGGAAGTGAATATATTCTTGAAGGAAATAACAATGCTAATGAATTAGTAATGAATGAACTGAAAAGTACATTTAAACCAGAATTTATTAATCGTATAGATGAAATAATTATATTTAATTCATTAACTAAAGAAGTAGTAAATGACATCTTAGATAAAATAATTACTGATACTGAAAAAAGATTACAAGATAAAAGATTACATCTAGTAATAACAGATAAAGCCAAAGAATATATAATTAATTCATCATATGATGAAAAGTATGGTGCAAGACCAATAAAAAGATATGTACAAAGAAATATTGAAACATTAATAGCTAATGCTATAATAAATGATCAAATAAAATATGGAAGTACAATCACTATTGATTTAATAAATAATCAACTAACACTAAAGACTATTGACTAACCTCAATAGTCTTTTATTTGACAAATAACAAAATAAATTATATAATACATTCACCAAGAAAAATAATATATTTATGAAAGGAAAAAAATATGAAAATAAATAATAGAATAAAAAGTATAAAAGATGTAGAGATAGAAACACCTACAATATGTTACTCATGTGGTAAAGAAATATCAGCGGGTAAAATGTGGGAAATAACCTATTATAACTATTTAGATAGCAAAATAGATCCATGTTATTGTTGCAAAAAATGTATGCCAAACCAATCGGAAGTCATAAAAACATTTGGCATTTCATTACAAAAAATTGATGATAGAGATGATACATCTACTGTTTTCAAATTAAATGATTTACTAGAAATGTTCATAGTAATATTAAAAATTAAAGAACAAAAATCTTTTAATCCCGAAATATTAAATGAATTGATTTATCAAAAAATAAAAAATAAAGAATATCAAGAGCTATTAATGGGTTATAATAAGAAAAAATTATTTGAAAACATAAAAGATTTAATTAATAGTGGTTATTTATACTCTACTATTAAAGAAGGTAATTTAACATTACATATAAATAATAAAATACCTATAACAAAATTAATGAAAAAAAATATAAATTATTTAGAACCAATGATAAACTTTACTGAAGAATATCAAACTAAAGAAAAAGCAATATATTCAAGTGAATTATATCTAGAAATGAAAAATATTAATAATAATCTTCTTTACACTAAAAAAAGAAAAAATGTCTAGTAAATTGACTTTCTACTTTTTTTAATATATATTTATCATAAGGAGGAATAAAAAATGAAAAATGATTTTACCGAAGAACAATTCAAGCAAATTAATAGAGAACTTGCCGAATTACGCAAACATATCGAGGAAAAGAAAAAAAGATATATAATTGGTCCTGATGGAAAACCATTACTTGATCCTTTTGGAATACCAATATTAAAAAAACAAACCATAAATTTTAAAACTAGTGACGGATCAAAAAAAGGCTGGTTACATATTACTGAAAGTTTTGGTAGCTTTTTCCAAGATCAAGAAGGAAATTTAACAAAACTAGAATATATTTTTAAAGATGCCAACGATAATATGTATTATGAGGATAGAAAAGGAAATTGTTATTTAGAAGAAAAAGATAACAATGATAAAACTATAGTTAATATAAAAGATTATATCAAAGAACCATCTAAAAAATACGCAACATACTTCACATTTGATGAAAACGGTAATTATATCGAACTTGATGAAAATCATCAAAGATGTGATGCTCAAAAAGAAGGCAAAATAATTTACTTTAATTCTATAAATAATAAAAATAATAAAAAAAGGAAATAATAACTAAATAACAATGAAAAATAGCAAAACAAAACAAGAAGATATTAAAGAAATAAATAATGAATTAGAAGACTTTAATAATCAAGAAAAAAAAGAATATGTAATCGGTAACTATGGCAAAAGAATACCGATAGAATATTTTTCTTTAGAAGAACCAAAGCAAATAAATATAGCTAGTAAATTAGAAGAAATATCAAGTAAAAGTATTACTACCAACAAAGTAGAAACAACAAAAGCAAAAAACAATATAAAATATCAAAGTACATTTTTCTATCGTAAAATAGTACCACTTTCTTTAGCGGTAGCTATCTCTTTAGGAACAGCTGTATACACCTTAAAAGATATCAAAGAAACAGGAAAATCAAATGCCGCTATTGCTATAGTTATTAAACAAGCCGAAAGAAATTTAGAAGCAGCAGGTATAATTACTATCAGAGAAAACGGTACAATAAAGATGAATAACTATATTTCAAATGAAGCATATCAAAATATCGGTATAACAGATCCAAGCATCGCTGAAACTTATGCATATAAAAAAGTATTAGAAAAAGCAGGTGCTAACCTATTGCAGGACTATAATTTAATAAGTTCTATAACATATTCCGATGGTACTAAAAGATATAAAAATTGGGCAGATTATTGTAAAATAAATGGTTTAGTAGATAGTAATGGTAATCCAAGTATTCAAATATTAGAAACATATGGAAAAAAAGAATTATTAGAGGCCTATGAAAATGGAACTATAGATAACATTGTAAAAGATACAAGTAAAAATACAAGAGGAAGAAAATGAAAACAATAATTTTAGATGACAATATAGAATATATTATTATAAAAGAATTAATAATAAACAATAATAAATATACCCTATTCGCTAATATTAATAATCCAGAAGACATTTGCCTAAGAAAAACAATAAAAGAAAATAACAAAGAATATTATATAGGACTTGATAACCCAAAAGAAGTAGAGGACATTCTAATACAAATAAGTAAAGAATATCTAAATAAACTAAAAGAAAGTGAAAAATAACTCACTTTCTTTTAATTTCAATAGTATAACTAGAACTACCTCTATAATTACCATTATCATCAAAATCATCTTCATCATCGTATGTAAAAGCAGTTAAAATAATATTTTGAACATTATCTATACCATCTACAGCATATATTTTAATAGAGGTCATTAAAGTATTATCATTAACTTCTTCCAAATGACTATACATAGTTCCATCTTTTTGATGAATATCATCATAAAAATAAACATAAAAATATTTAGCAAAATAAAATATATCTGGTTTTAAAAAAGTATTATCCAAACTAGTACCATCATTTAATATAAATTTAATATTATACCCTATTTTATAGTTATCAATATCAGTATATTTATCATAATAATTATTCCAAGTATTCTTAAAATTAGTACCATCAATAACTTCATCTCCTGTATAAAAAACTTCGAATGAAGCAATATCCTTACCACTTACAAAATCAGTATAATAATCATCATCAATAACACTTTTATTATGATAATTATTATCTACCAAAAATATACCAAGTTTAATAGGATTATCATCTTTATATTCATTTTTATCTAAATCAGAATTATCTATTGGCATAACCTTTTTATCATTATCAAAAAAAGAACATCCACATATAAAAAATATAATTCCTATTAATAAAATTTTTTTAATATTATTCATTATTTATCTCCTTAGTTACAGTTCGAACCTAAAGTCTCTCACTGTTAGTTAAAGCCATAAGTCTTTAACTAAAATTTCAAAGCCTATTGTCTTTGAAAACAAAAGTGGTGCCGAATGTAAGAATCGAACTTACCTCTAGGCATTACGAGGGCCTTGTTCTACCACTAAACTAATTCGGCATAACTTTCTATATAATTATAACACGAGTTATATCATATAGAAAGAATTTTTTTACTTAATCTCTTCTAAAGTATTTAAAGTTATAGAATATAAATAAATACTAGTTTTTTTATTAAATAATTTTTCAATATAATCTTTATAACCATTAAGCTGCTTAATATAAGCATCATCATTTATATTCTTAAGTTTATAATCAATTATTTTAATATTATCTTGATACTCTAACATCAAGTCGATAATACCATGATATGTTGTATTATCCTCGTCATAGATAAATTCATATTCTTTATATATATTTGCATGAGATATATCAACTTTCTCTAAGAATCTCTCAATAATCTTTTTATTATTATCTGATAAATTATCTAAATTATTAAAGTCAGTACATTCAAACAATTCATGTATTAATCTACCATAAAGAAGTTTATCCTCTTCTTCTTTAGTAATAATATGAATATCCTTTTTTGAAAAAGTTTTATTCTCTTTAATACTACTTGGAATACAAGTAGTATTAACTTCTATTTTATCATTTATTAATTTTAAATGTTCTTTATAATTATTATTAGAAATCATATTATAATCTTTAGATAAATTAATATCATTAATATCAATATTTTTATAATAGTCTTTAGTAATACTCTCTAAAGAATACATAATACTAGCAAAACTATTATATTTTGATCTAATACTATCATCAATAATAACACTAATAAACACTGCGTCGACTTTAGTATTCTCTTGTAATATAAATATCATTTTTTCTTTAGCTCTTGTTAGTGCAACATAGAAGAGTCTTATTCGTTCACTAATATTTTCTAATACATAGTTTCTATAACTTAAATTATGATAAATAGTATTATATAAGAATTTATCTTTATAAGGAAGAATAATACCATATTTATTATCATATGAATACTTACTTATAGCATCGCTATTATTAAATCTATTATATAATTCCCCGTAGTAGCAGACTCCAAATTCAAGTCCCTTAGAAGCATGAATAGTCATAATTTTAACAGTATCAGTGCTATTATCATTAACACTATATTCTAGTTTTAAATTATTACTAATAATATCATCTAAATATTTTTGATAATCATAAATATCATAATCAAGATTAATTAAACTATTAGTAATCTCTTTTAATTTCTGTATTCTCAAAATATTAGCATTATAGTCCCCTAGTAGAAATAACTTATTATAAAAATCAAAATTATCTACAATAAGATCAATAATCTCTTCTAAACTGATAGTATCTAACCTCTTAGTAATATTATAACTAATTTTATATATATCACTATCTTTAAAATTATTATTCAAAAAATAATCAAATAAAACATTATCATCAGTATTAAATAAAAAACTTCTACCAATAGATATAAATAACTTTTTAAATTCATTATCTATTTTATTATCATTAATCTTAATAATAAAACTAATAATATTTTTAATAACCAGTACTACCTCTCCATCAGTTAAATTAACAGATTTTACAATAGAAGTAGGAATACCATTATATTCCAATATCTTTTTATATAAATCAAATGATTTACTACTATCAAGTAAAATAGCAAAATCACTATACTTAATCTTTCTAACACCATTAGTATCCTTACCAAAAGCTCTATAACCACTATTAATTTTATTTTTAATATCATCAGCAATAATAAATGCCTCTACTTCATTATTTTTAAAAGTAGTATCATTAAGATAATTATATACTGAGAAGTTATTATCTTCTTTGTTATCACCATCACCCTTATACATAAGATTACCATATATCATTCTATGTGATAACGAATAATCAGCACCACCAATATCATTATCCATAATTCTATCAAACAATAAATTAATATTATTAATAACTTCTTCTCTACTTCTAAAATTCTTATTTAAATCTATTTTTATGCCACCAATATTATTACTATAAGAATCATACTTATTCTTAAAAATATATGGATTAGCATTCCTAAATCTATATATAGATTGCTTAATATCTCCAACCATATAAACATTATTATTAGATATATATGATATAAACTCTTCTTGAACATCATTAGTATCTTGATATTCATCAATTAATATCTCATTTAAATTATTTTTAATTTCTTCTCTAATTTCCTTATTATCTCTTACTAGTTTAATAGCCAAAGCAGAAATATCTGAATATTCATAAGAATTATATTTAACCTTATAATTATATGTTATATCATCTAATTTCTTAATAATATCAATAATAACTTTTGCATTTCCCTTAGTACTAAGTATACCCCTCTTAATATCATCATAACTATCATAAGTAGTAAGTTTTTTAATCTCATCTATAGTACTCTTAATTTTATCTCTATATTCACGAGTAATATCACTAGCACCTCTAAGAATAGGTAGTTTAATAGAAATATTACTTTTAATATCATCATAGCTTTTAGCACTTAATAAAGGAGATATAACATCATATAATTTTGCTAAATAATCATCATCATCTATATATTCTAGATAATCATTAATATTAGAAATAAGTCTAAGTATTACTTTAATATAATTATCAATGTCATTATCAATCTTTACTTCATCATATACTGTATTAATATAATTATCTAAATATTCTCTTTTATTAGTCTTTAAATCAAGTTTACTATTAATATTAAGTATAAATTCAAATATATCTTTATCATCTTTAATACAATATTCCTGTATAAAATCAATAAATTCATGATTATTTTCTTCGTATAACTCTTCAAATATATCTTTAAGTATCTTTCTTTTATATAAAGTAATAACTGATCCATCAATAATATTAATATCTTTGCTTACATTTAAATAATAATGATATTTCTTTACAACTGATAAAGCATAAGCATCAAAAGTAGTAATATCCGCTGTATCTAGTTTAGCAAGTTCACTAGTAAGTCCTTCTTTTTTTAACTTATCTCCTATTCTTTCCTTCATCTCTTTAGCGGCCATTTTAGTAAAAGTTAAAATAAGAAGATTATCTACTGATATTCCCTTTTTTACTTTTTCTAATACTCTTTCAGTTAGAACAGCTGTTTTACCACTTCCTGCTCCAGCAGAAACTATAATATTAGTTCCTTCAGTATAAATAGCTTCCTTTTGCTCATTAGTCCATGCCATAATATCACTTCTTACCTTTACGTTTTTTTGGATTATTAAGATTATCAATAAGTACTTTTAATTCAGGATATTTCATATTAACCCTAATTGATTCAGGAGCAACATAAATTTCTCCATTATTAGTAGTATTTCTATCACAAGAAAACATTTTACTATTCAAAATATTTTCTGCTACTTTATTATCCTCTTCTTTATCATAAGCAAGTGAAAAAATATAAGCCATAGCATCAGAAAGAAAAGCAAATTTAAAAGTCTCATCATAATACTCTAGCATAGCATTCTCTTCTACTAAAATATCATTACCATCAGCGCTCTTTCTATATACATTACCATAATAACTATAATCGCTACTATACTTCTCCATCATCTTTAACCTCCTTATTGATATAAACAATGTCTTTTTCTCTTTGGTAGCAGATATCTCTATATTCACATAACTTACAACTTTCATTACTACCATTTATTACCTTAGG
>ENA-ORLY01004366-ORLY01004366.1-human-gut-metagenome-genome-assembly--contig:-NODE-4366-length-10205-cov-3.305292_pt1 | contig 10205 bp, 10 predicted proteins | sample MGYA00243071_ERZ508832 | MGnify/ENA primary metagenome ERZ508832 (study PRJEB26277, sample SAMN04329777) | human gut metagenome | biome: human-associated habitat | host: Homo sapiens | place: USA...
CGGCCAGCGCCAGCGGCTCCGCCAGATCGGCGCGGCCCGCGGCGTGGCTGGGGTCCACAATGACCGGCAGATGGGTCCGGCGCTTCAGCACCGGAACGGCGGACACATCCAGGGCGGCGCGGGCGGGGGTCAGGCCGCTGCGGATACCACGCTCACAGAGAATGACCTGCGTATTGCCGCCGGCCAGGATATACTCCGCAGACAGCAGCAGCTCCTCCACCGTGGCGGAGGTGCCGCGCTTGAGCAGGATGGGCTTGCGGGTGCGGCCGAGAGCCTTCAGCAGGGCGAAGTTCTGCATATTGCGTGCACCCACCTGCAGCACGTCCACATCAGCCAGCGCGTCCAGCTGGGCGGGATCGGTGATCTCGGTAACGGTGGGCAGGCCCGTATCACGGCCGGCCTGTACCAGCAGCGCCGCGCCCTGCTCGCCCAGGCCCTGGAAGGTGTAGGGCGAGGTGCGGGGCTTGAAGGCGCCTCCGCGGAGCATGACGGCCCCGGCGGCCTTTACGGCGGCGGCGACGGTCTGTATCTGGTGCGCGGACTCCACGGCACAGGGCCCTGCGATCAGGCAGAAATCCGCGCCCACGCGGACATCGCCCACCGGCACCACGGTATTCTCCGGATGAGTGCTCCGGGCGGCCAGGTGATAGGCCGGGGTCAGACGGCGGGCCTCCTGCACATAGGGCAGGGCCTGAAGCGCGGCGGGGTCCAGCCGCCACGTCTCCCCTACCAGGGGCAGAAGGATGGATGTCTCCCCCGCTACGCAGCCGCCCTTGACGTTTTGCAGAGCCAGCTGGGCCAGCAGCTGGCGGATGGCAGGCTCCGGGGTGTTCTTTTGCAGTACGAGTATCATAACGGATCGCTCCCTGTATTGTAGTCAGGTGGTTATTATAGCGTATCCCATCGGTTTTTGCAATCCGTGAAAAGCGCATATTGACAAAAACAGGCAGAGCCATATAATGAACTTGTATTACAAATGGGCGTTCTGCGTGCCCCCTTCCCTGCCGCAGACACAGCAGAACAAAGGAGTAAAAAGGAGAAATAATGGAACGGAAATTTACACTGAGCTGCTGCTCCACGGTGGACCTGCCCTATTCGTACATGGAGAGCCGGGACATCCCCGTGCTGTTTTACACCTACGTGGTGGACGGGCAGACCTATGACGACGACATGGGCCGCGATCCGGCGGCGCTGCCCCGGTTTTACGGCTTTCTGAAGGAGGGCAAACTGCCCCAGACCAGCCAGATCAACGTAGCGGGGTATATGGACTTCTTCGAGCGCCTGCTGCAGCAGGGCGGCGACGTGCTGCACATCGCATTCACATCCGGGCAGTCCTGCTCGGTGAACAACGCCTATCTGGCGGCAGCAGAGCTGAAGGACAAGTACCCCGGGCAAAAGCTGATCGTCATCGACTCCCTGTGCTCCTCCAGCGGCTACGGCCTGCTGGTGGACTACGCCGCCGATATGCGGGACGCGGGTGAGGACATCGACACCGTGGCCCAGTGGGTGCTGGACAACCGGAACAAGGTGCATCACCAGTTCTTCTCCAGCGATATGACCCAGTTCCGGCGGACAGGCCGGGTATCCGGCGCGGCGGCCACGGTAGCCACGGTGCTGAACATCTGCCCCATCATGCGGCTGGACGACAAGGGCGCCATCAAGGCATACAGCAAGGTGCGGGGCAAGAAAAAAGCCGTGGAGACCACGGTGGACACCATGGAGCAGCACGCCCAGGGCGGCCGGGACTATGACGGCAAGTGCTTTATCTGCCACAGCCAGTGCCCGGAGGACGCCCGGCTGGTCATGGACGCCGTGGAGGAACGGTTCCCGAAGCTGAAGGGGAAGGTACGCCTGTGCGACATTGGCACCATCATCGGCAGCCATGCCGGACAGGGCACCGTGGCGGTGTTCTTCATGGGCGACGAACGGCCGGAGATGGAATAAGGGAAGAGGCAGGAATGGTCCTGCCTCTTTTCGTTCTCTTGGGCTTTAATCCGCATAGCCAATAATATCTCTTTCCACCGTATGTATCACCTCTTCGGGTACATCTTTCACGAATAATCTATAAACCCGGTTCAAACGCGGATTATATATCCCAAGGTATTCAATTTTTTCAAACTCCGGATGTACAGAGCGAAGCCCCATCCTCCAGTACATAAGCAACTGCAAGGTGTGTCTCGTCGTTATTGATGCAGAAGTAACCTTAAAGTCCCACAAAGTATCCTCCGTAATGAAATCTCCATCGCCTGCCTGCACTATATCGGTATATCCGCCCTCGAATGTGAATCCTTCCAAAATTATCGGACCATACTCCTCGACAAACTTCAAAGACCGTTCGACCATAATCCGAACATTTCCTATTGTTGACTTATCAACCAATATCCAGTCAACGCTGAGTAAACAGAAAGAGACGCGCTGCGGCGCGTCTCTTTTTTGCTCTTTTCCTTATCTTCCGGTCATGACGGTCATGACCTCGAACTCCTCGTGGTTCAGGGTCTTGGTCATCGCCAGGCCCTCGTCAATGTCCACATTGCTGATCCGGTCGCCCTTGGCGCAGACGATGCGGTTGGTCTTGCCCTCCGCCAGCAGCTGCACCGCCTCGTAGCCCATGCGGGTGGCGGTGACGCGGTCCTTGGCGGTGGGGCTGCCGCCCCGCTGGATGTGGCCCAGAATGGTGACGCGGGGGTCCAGCCCCAGCTCCTTTTTGATCTGCTCGCCCACGGCCATGCCGCTGGCGGCGCCCTCGGCCACCACGATCATGAAATTAGTTTTGCCGCTGATACGGGCGCGGCGGATCTTCTCAGCCACGTGCTTTTCAAAGTCGTAGGGGCGCTCGGGCACCAGCACGGCGGTGGCGCCGATGGCCACGCCCACATACAGCGCCAGATAACCGGCGCGGTGGCCCATGACCTCCACCACGGAGCAGCGCTCGTGGGACTGCATGGTGTCGCGGAGCTTGTCCATACACTCCACGGCGGTGTTGGCCGCGGTGTCAAAGCCGATGGTGTAGTCGGTGCAGACGATGTCGTTGTCGATGGTGCCGGGGATACCCACCACGGAAATGCCGAACTTGGACAGGTCCTGCGCGCCACGGAATGTGCCGTCGCCGCCGATGGCCACCAGGCCGTCCAGACCGATAAGCTTGCAGGTGGCGTAGGCCTTCTCCTGCCCCTCCTTGGTGCGGAACTCGTCACAGCGGGCGGAGTACAGAATGGTGCCGCCGCGGTTGATGATGCGGCTGACGCTGGCGTTGTCCATCTCGACAATGTCGCCGGAGATCAGGCCCTGATAGCCGCGGCGGATGCCCACGCACTCGATGCCCCGGGCGTTGGCGCTACGGACCACGGCGCGGATGCAGGCGTTCATGCCGGGGGCGTCGCCGCCGCTGGTCAGCACGCCGCTACGTTTGACTGCGTTTTTCATACGCTATTCCCTCACTTTGTCAAGGGGCGGTGCCCCTGAATATGCAGGCACATTGTACCATACGTTTGGTCTGTTTTCAAGTCCTTCGGCGAGCCGCGGCAAATTTTTGCCTGTACAGTCCGTCGGTTTTGTGGTATCATCCCTATGATAAACGAAAGGAGCGACCATCATGCACCCACAATTCGCAGAATTGACGCCCAACTGGTTCAATCGGGCGTTCATATACACCGGCTCCATCGGGGAGTTCCGCTATCGCTTCGATGGGGATAAGGACGCTGGCCTCCTGCACACCGCCGTATACAGCAATGTGTGCTACGAGCTGGCGCAGGACAAGGAGGAGCGGGATTTCACCTGGGACGAGGCGGGCGTGGAGGCGCTGAAGGCCTGGCTACAGGAAAAATATGAGGCATACTGCACGGCGCAGAAATGACAAAAGCACCCCGCGGGGTGCTTTTTTGCGTCAGTCACGCCAGGTGCTGCCCAGGAACAGCGCCAGCAGGGGCATCAGCTCCAGACGGCCCATGAGCATCTCCAGCGACAGCACCAGCTTGCTCAGGGGCGAGAGGATGGAGAAATTCTCCATGGGGCCGAGGATGCCCAGGCCGGGGCCCACATTGCTGATACAGGTCAGTGACGCGGCGAAGGACTCCTGAAAGCCGTAGTTGTCCCAGCTGACCACCAGTGCGCCCGCCAGCAGCACCAGCAGGTATGCCGCGATAAACGCGCCGGCGGAGGAGACGACCCGCTCCTCCACGGTCTGTCCGTCCACCTTCAGCACGCTGACATGGTGGGGGTGCGCCAGCCGCTTCAGCTCCCGCTTGAGACTCTTGCACAGAATGGCGATCCGGGAGATCTTGATACCGCCGGAGGTGGAGCCGGCGCAGGCGCCGGTGAACATCAGCATCACCAGCGCCATGCGGCAGAAGGTAGGCCACAGGGAGAAATCCACGGTGGCAAAGCCGGTGGTGGTGATGATGGTAACAGTCTGGAAGGCGGCGTCGGTGATGGAATCCCCGAAGGGCACCCCCGCCTGCACCCGCAGATTGATGCACAGCAGCAGCGTGGCCGCCGCCACGATACCGACGTAGATCCGCAGCTCCTCGCTGCGGAGCACCTCCTTCAGCTTGCCGCGAACGGCCAGAAACATCAGGGAGAAATTCACGCCGGCCAGGAAGGAGAACACGGTGATGATCCACATGACCGCCTTGGACGCGCCCGCTAGGGAGGTATCATAAATCGAGAAGCCGCCGGTGGCCATGGTGGTAAAGCTGTGGCAGACGGCGGAGAACCAGCTCTCGCCCGCCAGACGCAGGGCCAGCACCTCGCAGAGGGTCAGCACCACATAGATCAGATAGAGTATCTTGGCGGTGCCGCCCACCTTGGGCACCAGCTTGGTCTTGATGGGACCGGGGCTCTCGGCCCGCATGAGGAACACCGCGCCCTCGCCCAGCTTCGGCGTCAGCGCCAGGAACAGCACCAGCACACCCATGCCGCCCATCCACTGAGTCAGCGAGCGCCACAGCAGCACGCTGCGGGGCAGATGGGACACAGCGGTGAAGGTGGACGAGCCGGTGGTGGTCAGGCCGGAGACAGTCTCGAACACGGCGTCGATATAACTGTCCAGAACTCCAGTGAACACATAGGGAAGCGCGCCGAACAGTGCCAGCAGCACCCAGCTGAGGGCCACTGCCGCAAAGCCGTCGCGGCTGTGCATCTGGGTCTTTTTCACCGGAACCAGGTGCAGCACCGTGCCCGCTGTGGCACAGAGCAGCGCCGTCAGGAGAAACTGCTGCCAGCAGGTCTCGGCATAGATGCAGGCCGTCAGTGCCGGCAGCAGCAGAAAGCCTGCCTCGACCCACAGGATGTAGCCCATTGTGTGTGAGAGCAATCGAAAGTTCATAGAAAATACCTCAAAGAAAAGGTGAAAAGCCTTCGGGTATTATATAACCGCGCGGGACGGGTGTCAACCTCAGTCCAGCTTGCCCTCCAGCGCCGAGAACAGGGCGGGCATATCCACGTCCTTGCCGGTGAACATCTTGAAGGCACGGGCCGCCTGGTAGAGCAGCAGGTCGATGCCGGACACGGTGGGCAGGCCGCGCTTTTCGGCCTCGCGCAGCAGCATGGTCTGCCGGGGGTTATAGACCAGATCGTAGACGGTGACGCCTGCCGGGGCGTCACGCAGGAAGCCCAGGTCGGAAAACTCCTTCATACCAGCCATTCCCAGAGAAGTGGCGTTGATGAACAGGTCGCTCTCGGCCATGGCATGGCGGACGGGGAAAATGCCGAAGTAGATGAACTGCGCCTTATCCGGGTAACGCGCGGCCAGATCCTGGGCCGGATAGACGCTGCGGTTGGTGACGAAAATCTTTTTCACACCGGCGCCGACCAGCGCATCACAGATGGCGTCTCCGGCGCCGCCGGTACCCAGCAGCAGCACGGTCTTGCCCTCCGGCTCCAGGCCGCGGGCACGCAGGCTGTCCACAAATCCCCGGCCGTCAGTGTTATAGCCGATAGCACGGCCGTTTTTGATGCAGACGGTGTTCACCGCACCGCAGGCGGCTGCCGCAGGGCTCAGCTCATCCAGCAACGGCAGGATGGCCTCCTTGTGGGGCATGGTGACGTTGAACCCGGCACAGCCGCCGGCCTTGGCCTCGGCCACGAAGTCGGCCAGATCGCGGGGCTGAACGCGGCGGACTTCATAGGTGTAGTGTACGCCGGTCTGGGCGATCATGGCGCCGTGGAGCAGCGGCGAAAGGCTATGATCCACGGGGTCGCCGATAAGATAGAGCTTTTTGTTGGTCATACAAGTGCCTCCCCAGTGCAGCCGCAGTGTTATTGATGTGTTGGAGCAGATAGTCCATGGCTTCGAGATAGCCGGCAAGTCCGTGGCCGGTGATGACTCTAACGCAGGCCGGCGCGGTGACGGACACGGCCCGGAAGGGCTCGCGGGTGTTGATATCGGAAATATGCACCTCCACCGCCGGGACGGGGGCGCAGCGCAGAGCATCATAGATGGCGTAGCTGTAATGCGCGTAGGCCCCAGGGTTGATGACGATGCCGCCGAAGCCGGCCCGGGAGGCCTGGATAGCGTCGATAAGCGTGCCCTCATGGTTAGACTGGAACAGCTCCACCTGGCAGCCCACGGCGGCGGCGTGCTCGTAAATCAGTTTACATAAATCGTCATAGCTCTGTCTGCCGTAGATGTCCGGCTCCCGCTGGCCCAACAGGTTCAGGTTGGGGCCGTTGAGGATGAGCAGCTTCATGGCGTATCCCTCCATAGTCGCAGAATAAAGTCCTTCATTTGGTCAACAGTGCCGTCAGGCACCCGATAATGGGCGCAGGCCGCGTACAGCGGGCAGCGGACGGCATACAGGGCCCGCAGGGCCGCCTCTCCCCCGGCGAGCAGCGGACGTCCGGCGGCGTAATCAGTCGACATAATATTATCCACCGTCCGGTCCAGCCAGAACACCGTGCCGCTTCGACGCAGGAGCTCACGGTTCTGCTCCGTCAACACCGCACCACCGCCGGTGGCGATGACGCAGGGTATTTCCGTCTCTGTGCAGAGCGCTTCCAGCGTCCGGCGTTCCAGGGCACGGAAGGCAGCCTCGCCCTCCGCGGCGAAAATCGCCGGAATGGAACGGCCCGCTGTCTGCTCCGTCAGTGCGTCCGCGTCGTAAAGGGGCACGGACAGCGCCCGGGACAGGGCGGCGCCGATGGTGGTCTTGCCGCCGGCGGGCATACCGATAAGGATGATCCGCCCCGTCATGCCTGCTCCTCCCGGGAGAGCGCCATCAGCAGGGTCATTAGGCGCTCCGCCTGATCGCGGCGCTCCGGCAGCATATCGCCCCGGGTACGGAGGACTTCCGCCTCCCGGGCCTTATCCCGGACCGGCAGACCGTGGGCGCTCTTATACGCGCCGATGGCGGCAGACAGCCGCTGACGGCGGTCAAACAGCTCCAGGATCGCCGCGTCCGTCTCGTCCAATCGGCAGCGCAGACCATCCAGGTCGGCGGGCGTGTCCGGCAACAGCTGGCACACCGCCAGGGCGGCGGCGGACTCCACCGCCGGGGCAGCGCGGAGCGCGATGCAGGCGTCATGGCGGCCGGGGACGGAGATGGTCGTCTCCGTCATGGTAGTCAGGTCCACGGTCCGCTGTTCCTTAGCGATGGACGGTGTGGGGCGGAACGTCACGTCGAACACCACGTCCATGCCGTTGGTGACGCCGGCGTTGACACCGCCGGCATGATTGGTCGCTGTGCGAACAGCGCCACGGGCCATCGTAAACGGGTCGTTGGCCGCGCTGCCGCGCATTTGGGCGAAGGTCTCCCCTGCGCCGAAGCCGATGGCCTTGACAGCGGGAATGGCAAACACATGGCGGGCGATGGTGCCCTCCACGGTATCCCGCCAGTCAGGGCCGCCCAAACCGGCGGGCAGACCGCTGACGGTGCAGCGGATCACGCCGCCCACACTGTCGCCGTCCGCTTTGGCAGCGGCAGCGCGTGCCCGCAGAGCCTCCTCATCCAGGACATCCGCGTGAACGGCGATATGGGCCGTCTTCAGGTATGTGATCGCCAGCGCGCCGGCCACGGTCAGCGGCGCGGTGAGCCGCCCGGAGGTATGGCCGCCGCCCCGGGGATCGTTGCAGCCCAGGGCGCGGACCGCAGCGGTGTAGTCGCCGTGGGAGGGCCGGGGCTTGTTCTTCAGGCTGTCGTAGTCGGCGGAACGGACATCACCGTTGTAAATGACCGCCGCCAGCGGATCGCCGGTGGTGCGGCCCTGATAGACGCCGGATAGGAAGTGCACTTCCTCTTTTTCCTGCCGAGCGGTGGTCAGTCCCCCCTGCCCCATGCGGCGCAGCAGCTGTTCACGGATAAAGACCTCGTCCACCGGCAGCCCCGGCGGCACATCCGTCAGCAGGACACCCACCGCCGGACCGTGGGACTCGCCGAAAAGCGTGTAGTGCATCACGATTCCAGCACCTCCCAGTTTCCGCCCAGGGCGGCAAGCTCGCGCCAGAAGGCGGGGTAGGACTTCGCCACCGTCTCAGCGCCGGACAGTGTCACGGGGCCGTCGGCCACCATAGCGGCGCAGCCAGCCAGCAGGGCGATGCGGTGGTCACCGCAGGCAGAGACATCTCCGCCGTGCAGCGCGCTCACGCCGTGGATGACCAGTCCGTCCGGCTGCACCTCTGCCGAAGCGCCCAGCGCGTTCAGCACAGCGGAGACGGCGGTCAGGCGATCACTCTCCTTCTGCCGTAGGAACGCGGCGTGGGTAAAGCAGGTATCGCGGCCCGGGCGCAGCGCGGCGTACAGGGCCAGCGGCGGCAGAAGGTCCGGGGTGTCGGAGATATCGATCTGCTCCGGCAGCTTGTCCAGATAGCGCAAGATGGCCGCGTCGCCCTGGAGATAGGGCGGCGGCGCCAACGGGATACGAAGAGCCTCCCTTCTCTGTCTGGGAAGCAGGGCACGCAGCACCAGCCAATAGGCCGCAGCGGACCAGTCCGGCTCATCCAACAGCGGCGCGGGGCGACAGAACTGCCCGCCGGTGATATGCCAGCCATCGGTGATTTTCTCCACGGTGATGCCGTGGCGAGCCAGGACCGCCAGAGTCATCTGCACATAGGGCCGGGAGACGGCCTCTCCGGTGACGGTAATGTCCGAGTCCCCCGGCAGCAGCGGCAGCGCCAGCAGCATACCGGAAATCAGCTGGGACGTCTCATCTCCCGGCAGCGACCAGTGGCCCGCTGTCAGCGGGCGGGTCAGGGCAAGGCCCTGCTCCGTGCGCCGCAGGCCCAGATCCCCGGGGATAGGACGAGAGAGCAGCCGGTCGGAGCCGGTGAACACCGCGTCGGTGCGGCCAAGGGCCATGAACAGCGGCAGCAAAAAACGCAGGGTGCTGCCGCTGTCGCCGCAGTCCACCAGCGGCGCCGGGGCGGTCAGGCAGGCCAGTCCCCGGTAGGTCGCCAGCACATCCTGTGCCGCGTGGGGCGGCAGCTCCGTGACCTGGCCCGCCAGAAACCGGCAGATCAGCTCGCGGTGCAGCAGGCTTTTGGAGGGTGGCACCGTGACGGTACCCCGCAGAGACGAAGGCGTCAATAACAGCTTCATGCTTTATCCTCCCATAAATCGGACAGGGGCACTGTCACCAGTTCACCCTGTCCCATACAGCGGACGATGACCAACTGCACCGTACCGCCGGTGGTTTTTTTATCGTGGCCCACGCAGCGGCGCAGGGCCGCCTCGTCACAGTCGATGGCCGTGGGCAGGCCGTACCGCGTCAGCAGCGGCTCCAGCCGTGCCAGCACATCGGTTCCGCCATAGCCATTGGCTATCTGCCAGCGAAGGGTACGGCACATCCCGGCGGCCACAGCCTCGCCATGGGTCCAGGTGTCATACCCGCCGACAGCCTCGTAACCGTGGCCGAAGGTATGGCCAAAGTTCAGCAGGCGGCGCGCGCCGTGGTCCTCCGCATCACCGGATACCAAGTGCAGCTTGGCCCGTCCGCAGGCGGCGACAAGGGCCGTCAGGGCCTCGCCGCTGTCGCTCCGCAGGCCCTGTTCGGCGGCGGCCAGCAGGGCGGAATCGGCCACCAGCCCGGTCTTGATGACCTCCGCCATACCGGAGGCAAACTGCCGCTGCGGCAGCGTCGCCAGGCAGGCAGGGTCCGACAGCACCAGAGACGGCTGGTGGAACGCACCCAGCAGGTTTTTGCCCTCCGGCAAGTCCAGAGCCGTCTTGCCGCCCAGGGCGCTGTCCACCTGGGCAAGCAGCGTGGTGGGGATA
>ENA-ORLY01004378-ORLY01004378.1-human-gut-metagenome-genome-assembly--contig:-NODE-4378-length-10180-cov-3.615857_pt1 | contig 10180 bp, 7 predicted proteins | sample MGYA00243071_ERZ508832 | MGnify/ENA primary metagenome ERZ508832 (study PRJEB26277, sample SAMN04329777) | human gut metagenome | biome: human-associated habitat | host: Homo sapiens | place: USA...
ATAGCCGTGTTCCTCCAACTCTCGGATGCCGCCGCTGATACTGTCGATGCCGTCCTTGCAGATGCGGGCAAGCCCCTTCATGGTGTAGTCCCAGTTCTCCGGCAGGGACAGCATGAGGGATAGAAGTCCCTTTGCTTTCAGCGACAGGGACATATCCCGCAGATGGTGGTTTGACATGACCGTGTAATCACGGGTCTTTTCGATACGGAAAACTGCCATGCCTGATACCTCCTTCCTCATGGTTTGAAAAGTGTTGATTTTCGGTGTTTCCTCCGTCTGTATCTCTCCCATACCCTTCACATGGGAAAACATCCATGCCCCTTTCGGTTCGTGGCACAGAGGGGAAGGAACAGCGGATTTTCCACCTTTTTTGATACAGTTTTCAGTTCCCTACAATTCACGGTCTTTGTGGTCATAGCGGAGGTTGCCAGCTATGACCTTCGCATGGTTCTTTATTTTGATAAATCCCTTGTCCTGGTTCTCCAGGGCCTTTCCGTATCCGGCTTCGGTCAGGAACAGGCGCATTTTATCACCCTTGTATCCCATGGGGGACTCATGGGAGAGGACGTCAAAGACGATCATGTGGCGGGTATCGGGATCGAACCGCTCCAGGGCCATGATATCGTGACCGGTCATCTTCTGGGCACCGGATTGCTGCCTGGCCTCCGCCAACATTTCCCCGATAGTCCTTGCCTTGCCGGGCAGACGGTAATTCTTCTGAACATCCCGGATCACATCCATGCACTCCTTATCGGAGAGAGGACGGAGCTTTTTCAAAAGGCCTTCCGCCGTGTCCTTCATGGCCTTGTCAGGTGCATAGCGCCAGGTCATGTAAATTTCATTCAGAGCGGCCCCCTGGCTGGTGCCCTCGACCTGATAGATCATCCTTTTTTCAGCTTCACTTAAATTCATTTATCCGGCTCCTTCCTAAAATGGGCAACAAAAAAGCCACAGGTTTTTTATGCCTGCGGCTTGTGCCATGCTTCGCTTATGTGGGAGCGGAAGACAACAGAAAAGGGATACCATTCGTGAAAATAGTATCCCTGCTCTGTAAACTTATTCAATTTTTGATGGTTGCATTGTCTGTCACTGTCCACAAAGCCTTTATTTTACTTGTTTTTCTCAACCATCCTTATCAAAGCCTTGCATTTTCAAGGCTTTTCAGCCTTTCGGGGATTACTCAAATTCGATCGTTGCCGGGGGTTTGCCGGTGCAGTCGTAGAGGACGCGGTTGACGTGCTGGACCTCGTTGACGATGCGGCTGGTGACGGTTTGGAGCAGGCTCCACGGGATCTCGGCGGCTTCGGCCGTCATGAAATCGGTGGTGGTTACGGCGCGCAGGGCCACGGCATAGTCGTAGGTGCGCTCATCGCCCATAACGCCCACACTGCGCATGTTGGTCAGCGCGGCGTAGTACTGGCTGATGCTCTTATCGAGACCGGCTTTTGCGATCTCCTCGCGCCAGATGGCGTCGGCTTCCTGCACCATCTTGACCTTATCCGGCGTGACTTCGCCGATGATGCGGATGGCAAGGCCGGGGCCGGGGAACGGCTGGCGGCTGACGAGGTATTCCGGCAGACCCAGCTCACGGCCGGCCTGACGTGTCTCGTCCTTAAAGAGGTCACGCAGCGGCTCGACGATCTCCTTGAAATCGACGTAATCCGGTAGACCGCCTACGTTGTGGTGCGACTTGATGACGGTGCTTTCGCCGCCGAGGCCGCTTTCCACGACGTCGGGGTAGATGGTGCCCTGCGCGAGGAAATCGACGGCGCCAATCTTCTTTGCTTCTTCTTCAAAGACGCGGATGAACTCTTCGCCGATGATCTTGCGCTTTTTCTCCGGTTCGGATACGCCGGCGAGCTTATCGTAGAAGCGCTGGCGAGCGTTGACGCAGACGAAATTGAGCTCGAACTGGCCGTTCGGGCCGAAGACCTCGCAGACTTCTTCCATCTCGTTCTTGCGCAGCAGGCCGTGGTCGACGAATACGCAGGTGAGCTGCTTGCCGACGGCTTTAGAGAGCATGGCTGCCGCAACGGAGGAATCGACACCGCCGGAAAGGGCGCACAGCACTTTGCCGTCGCCAATCTTCTCACGCAGCGCCTTGACGCTCGTCTCGACGAAGGAGCCCATTTTCCAGTCGCCCTTGCAGCCGCAGACGTTGTAGACAAAGTTGTGCAGCATCGTCTTGCCTTCCGGCGTGTGGAGCACTTCCGGGTGGAACTGGAAGCCGTAGAGGTTCTTTTCCGGCAGCTCGATGGCGGCGACCGGGCAGTTATCGGTATACGCGGAGATTGTGAAGCCTGTGGGCGCGGTCTCGGCGTAGTCGTTGTGGCTCATCCAGCAAATGGTCTCCGGGCTGACGTTCTCAAAGACCTTGGACTTGGTATTGACGTGAACCAGCGTTTTGCCGTATTCACGCTCCGGCGCCTTGCAGACATGACCGCCGAGCAGATGCGTCATGAGCTGGAAGCCGTAGCAAAGTCCGAGCACGGGGATACCGAGATCGAAAATCGCGGGATCAATGGTCGGCGCACCGTCAACGTAAACGCTGTTCGGGCCGCCGGTGAAGATGATGCCCTTGGGGTTCTGTGCGCGAATGGCGTCAAGACCCACGCGGTAGGACACGATCTCGCAGTATACATTGCACTCGCGGACGCGGCGTGCGACCAGCTGGTTATACTGTCCGCCGAAGTCCACTACGAGCACTTTTTCGTTTTGTGGCATATTACACCCTGCCTTCCTGAATTTAAAACGTTGGTTCAACGATTGAATACAATTCTATTTTACTCCACTGTGACAGATTTTGCAAGATTACGCGGCTTATCAATATCGCAGCCCTTCATGGAGGCGACATAGTACGCAAACAGCTGCATTGGGATGACTGAGAGGGAGGGGAGCATGAACGATGCGGTCTTCGGAATGTAGAACACCATATCCGTCTGCCCGGCAATCTCTTTTTTGTCTTCCGTCGCAACACCCAGCACGACAGCGCCGCGTGCTTTTACCTCTTTGATGTTCGACATCATTTTATCAAAGAGGCGGGCGTCGGTCGCAAGCGCGATGACAAGCGTGCCGTCTTCGATGAGGGAGATCGGGCCGTGTTTGAGCTCGCCCGCGGCGTAAGCCTCGGAGTGAATGTAGGAAATCTCCTTGAGTTTGAGGGAAGCCTCCAGAGATGCGGCGTAATCGACATTGCGGCCGATAAAGTACATGTCGCTCGCGTTGAAATACTTGGAAGCAAAGAACTGAATATTCTCCTTGTGCTTCAGCATTTCGTCAATCTGCTCCGGCAGCTTTTCGAGCGCCGCGATGTATGCACTGAGCTGTTCCTGCGTGAATTTGCCGAGCTGCTCGCCGATGTACAGCGCCAGAAGATAAATGACCGCAAGCTGCGTGCTGTATGCTTTTGTAGACGCGACGGAAATTTCCGGGCCTGCCCACGTATACAACACGTCGTCCGATTCGGTTGCAATGGTGCTGCCGACAACGTTCACGACGGAGAGCACACGACAGCCCGCACGCTTCGCTTCGCGCAGCGCCGCCAGCGTATCGGCAGTCTCGCCGGACTGACTGATGATGATCATGAGCGTGTTTTCGTTGAGGATAGGGTCGCGGTAACGGAACTCAGATGCCACATCCACTTCGACCGGGATGCGCAGCAGTTCTTCAAACGCGTACTTTGCCACGACGCCCACGTGGTACGCCGTGCCACACGCCACGATGTTGATTTTTGTGAAGCGGCGCAGCTCCTCGGCGGTCAAGGTGATGTCATCAAGCACGATGTGCCCGTTGCGGATACGCGGTGTAATGGTATCACGCACGGCTTTCGGCTGCTCGAAGATCTCCTTCATCATGAAATGCTCAAAGCCGCCCTTTTCGGCCGCTTCAATATCCCACTCGATGTGCTCGATCTCTTTTTCGACCGGCTCACCGTCTGCGTTATAGAACTTCACGCCGTCGCGGGTGAGCTCTGCAATTTCGTTATCTTTTAAGCGGCAGATCTCACGCGTCTTTGATAAGATCGCGGGAATGTCGGACGCGATGAAATTTTCGCCCTGCCCGATACCGATGATGAGCGGGCTGTCCTTGCGTACCGCGTAGATGCAGTCCGGGTGGTCGGCACTGATGATGCCGAGCGCATAGCTGCCCTCCACCTTGGAGATGACCTTTTCAATCGTCTCCAGAATGTCGCCCTTATCGTAGTATTCGAGCATCTGCGCGACAACCTCCGTATCGGTTTCCGATACGAACTGTACGCCGCGGCGCATGAGGTGCTGCTTGAGGTAGAGATAATTCTCGATGATGCCGTTATGCACAACGGCAAAACGACCGCCCTCGCTCACCTGCGGGTGCGAGTTCACATCGCTCGGTGCGCCGTGCGTCGCCCAGCGCGTGTGGCCGATGCCGAGCGTACCGGTCAGTGCTTTGCCGCCGTCCAACAGGTCGCTCAGCACGCGCAGCCGGCCTTTCGATTTTACAACTTTCAATCCGTCTTCCGAGAAGACTGCTACACCTGCGGAGTCATATCCGCGGTATTCCAACTTTTCCAACCCCTGCAAGAGAACGGGTACTGCCTGATCGTTACCGATATAACCGACGATTCCGCACATATCCTAAACCATCCTTTCAGAATTTACAATTCAAAATTGGTTATTCTCTGTACAGTGAAAATATAACTGTATTTAATGATTTGTATGCAAAGTAGGGGAAAGCAGGCGGCTTGGGGCTGCCTGCTTTCTTAGAATATCTTAAATTAGCGATACATGATGTCTTCGCGGGCAGGGCCGTTCGAAACCATGCAGATCGGAACACCGAGGTGCTTTTCGGCAAACTCGACGTAATGACGTGCGTTCTCCGGGAGATCCTCGAATTTCTTGATGCCGCGGATGTCGCATTTCCAACCCGGGAGCTTCTCGAAAATCGGCTTGCAGCGCTTGAGCTCCGTAGTGGTCGGGAAGTAATCAATCTGCTTGCCGTCGAGCTCGTAGCCGACGCAGACCGGAATCTCATCGAGATAGCCGAGTGCATCAAGTACGGTCATGGCAACGCCGGTTGCGCCCTGCACCTGGCACCCATAGCGGGCTGCAACGAGGTCGAGCCAGCCGACACGACGCGGACGGCCGGTGGTAGCACCGTACTCGCCCTTATCGCCGCCGCGCTTTCTCAGTTCTTCCGCTTCATCGCCGAAAATCTCGGAAACGAACTCGCCTGCGCCGACAGCGCTGGAATACGCCTTAACGACCGTGTAAATCTCTTTGATCTCATACGGCGGGATGCCACCTGCGCCGACAGCGCCGAAGCCGGCGACCGGGGAGGAGGAGGTGACCATCGGATAAATGCCGAGGTCCGGGTCCTTCAGGGAGCCGAGCTGACCCTCGAGCAGAATGGTTTTGCCTTCCTTAACGGCGTTGTGGAGAATGGTGAATGTATCGGCCACATACGGCGCGATGAGTTCCTTGTACTCCATGAGCTTTGCGTAAATCTCTTCGCGGTCGAGCGGCTCTACCTTATAAAGTTCGGTGTAGAGTACATTCTTGAGATCGAGCACATGGTCGATCTTCTCCATCAGGTCCTCTTTGCTGCCGAACAGCTCGCTGACCTGAAAGCCGATCTTTGCGTACTTATCGGAATAGAACGGTGCGATGCCGCTCTTGGTGGAACCAAAGGACTTAGAAGCCAGACGGGCTTCTTCCATGCCGTCCAGTGCTTTGTGGTACGGCATAACGATCTGGCAGCGGTTGGAGATGAGGATGTTCGGCATCGGAACGCCCTGTTCCGTTACAGCCTTGAGCTCGTCGATGAAGTTTTCAACGGAGAGCGCAACGCCGTTGCCAATGATATTGAGGATGTTCTTTCTAAAAATACCGGAGGGCAGCTGATGCAGAGCAAAGCGACCGTAATTGGTGATGATCGTGTGGCCGGCGTTGCTGCCGCCCTGGAAACGAACAACGATATCGGAATTTTCCGCCAGAATATCGGTGATTTTGCCTTTTCCTTCGTCGCCCCAGCAGGCGCCGACAATTGCTTTTACCATAATAGTTCAAGCCTTTCTAATATATATTTATTTCTTCCCAAAGCCGTTTAAAGCGGCGGGGTGAATTACAGATTGATCTCTGCGGTCTCTGTTTCGGTGTCTGCATAGCGATCGAGGATCGGCTTTACGACATCGTGAAGGAAAATTTCGGTCTGGCGCGGTGCGCGGCCGACATACTTGTGCGGGTCTACGATGCCCTTGAGCTCGTCGAGTGTGACGCCGAAGATCGGGTCGTTTGCGATGCGCTCCAGAAGGTCGTTTTCACCGCCCTCTTCCTTAATGACCTTAGAGGCTGCCATGGAGTGCACGCGCACGTGCTCATGCAGCTCCTGACGGTCTGCGCCGCGCTTTGCGGCGTCCATCATGATGTTTTCCGTCGCCATGAACGGCAGCTCGCGGCGGAGGTGCTGCTCGATGACCTTCGGGTAAACCACAAGGCCGTCCGCAACGTTCATTACAAGGTTCAGAATCGCGTCGGTTGCAAGGAAAGCTTCCGGCACGCTGATGCGCTTGTTCGCGGAGTCGTCCAGCGTGCGCTCAAACCACTGCGTAGAAGCGGTAATCGCCGGGTTCAGCGCGTCTACGACAATGTAGCGTGCAAGGGAGGCGATACGCTCGCTGCGCATCGGGTTGCGCTTATACGGCATGGCGGAGGAACCGATCTGGTTCTTCTCAAACGGCTCTTCCACTTCCTTCAGGTGCTGCAGAAGACGGATGTCGTTCGAGAATTTTGCGGCGCTCTGCGCGATGCAGCTCAAAACGTTCAGCATCTGGCTGTCAAGCTTACGCGGGTAGGTCTGGCCGGAGACGGCAAAGCAGCTTTCATAGCCCATTTTCTCGGCGATTTTCGCGTCGATCTTTGCGGCCATTTCATCGTTGCCGTCGAAGAGCTCAAGGAAGCTTGCCTGTGTGCCCGTGGTGCCCTTGGAGCCGAGCAGCTTCGCTTTGCTGAGCTGATACTCCACGTCTTCAAGGTCCATCAGAAACTCCTGCATCCACAGCGTGGCGCGCTTGCCCACGGTGGTCGGCTGTGCCGGCTGGAAGTGGGTGAAGGCGAGCGTGGGCAGGTCTTTATATTCTTCCGCAAAATGGGAAAGAATGCGGATGACATTGACGAGCTTCTTCCTAACAATCTTCATGGCTTCCGTCATGATGATGATGTCGGTGTTGTCGCCGACATAGCAGCTTGTTGCGCCGAGGTGGATGATGCCGGCAGCCTTCGGGCACTGCTGGCCGTAGGCATACACATGGCTCATCACGTCGTGGCGCACAAGGCGCTCGCGCTCTTCGGCGACTTCATAGTTGATGTCCTCGGCGTGTGCCTTCAGTTCATCGACCTGTTCCTGTGTGACCGGCAGACCGAGCTCCATTTCACTCTCTGCAAGGGCGATCCAAAGGCGGCGCCAGGTCTTGAACTTCATGTCCGGCGAAAACAGGTACTTCATCTCTTTGTCGGCATAGCGGGAGGACAAGGGGGATTCATACGTATCTCTCATGTTTATCTTTTCCTTTAATCAAATAAATAACAAACGGAGAATGCGGCAATAAACCGCGTAAACGGAGCCTCCGCGTTTTCGGGGACTCCGTTTCGTTATATGCTCTACAGTCAGTTCAGGCCGATGCGCTTCATCATTTCTGCATAAGCCTCTTCCACACCGCCCATGTCGCGGCGGAAACGGTCCTTATCGAGCTTTTCATGGGTGTTGATGTCCCAGAAGCGGCAGGTATCCGGGGAAATCTCGTCTGCGAGGATAATCTCGCCGTCGGAGGTCTTGCCGAATTCGATCTTGAAGTCGATGAGGTCAACGCCGATGCTCTTGAAGAACTCCAGCATGAGCTCGTTGACCTTCAGAGCCATCGAGCTGATCTTATCAATTTCCTCCTGCGTTGCAAAGCCGGCAGCGAGGATATGGTAATTGTTGACCATCGGGTCGCCGAGATCGTCGTTCTTGTAGCAGAACTCCAGGACCGGTACGCGCATGGGGGTGCCTTCTTCAAGGCCGAGGCGCTTAGAGAGACTGCCGGCTGCCTTGTTGCGGACGATGACTTCGAGCGGAACGATGCTGACCTTGCGCACGACGGTGTCGCGGTCGGAAAGCTCTTCTACAAAGTGGGTCTTGATGCCGTGCTTTTCAAGCAGCTGGAACATGAAGTTGGACATACGGTTGTTGACAACGCCTTTGCCGACGATGGTGCCCTTCTTGAGGCCGTTGAACGCGGTCGCGTCATCTTTATAGGAAACGATGCAATAATCCGGGTTCTCCGTTGCGTAAACTTTCTTTGCTTTGCCCTCGTAGAGTAATTCGGTCTTCTGCATAATACATTACCATACCTTTCTTCATTGAGCGTTTGGCGCGGGCGAAAAGCCGAAAACGGCAAAATTTTCACCCGTGCATTATCATACACTTTAATTCTATAGAAAAGTGCACCGAATGTCAATCTTTTTCCGAAAACCGCCGTGCAAGAATTCGTACAATTTCAGGGTATGAGACGAAAGAATACTGGTGCTTTTACAACAAAAGAAAGTGAACTTGCAGAATTGAAACAGGTTTCCTTCAAAATTCATCGCTTTGCGGTGCTGAAACTTTTTTGAAATTTTTCGCAAAAACATATTGAAAACACGAAAAACCTGTGGTAAAATGTAAACGTTTTCAGGAAACGGGCAAAAAGGCCCGAAAGACCGAAGGGAGATCTTTTTGCAGGATTTAAAGGTAAAAACTGCGTTTCCTGTGCTTTTCTTATTTTTCAATCTATTTTCTAAGGAGCGATCGTTATGTCTTATGTAAGCGAACAGCTGGAACACCTTAAAAAGCTTAATTCCAATGAGCCGGAATTCATTCAGGCTGCAACGGAAGTTCTCACCACTTTGGAGCCGGTCATTGAAGCAAACCCGCAGTATGAGGCTGCCGGTATCTTGGAGCGTCTCACCGAGCCGGAGCGCCAGATCATGTTCCGTGTGCCGTGGGTTGACGATAACGGCAAGGTTCATGTGAACCGCAGCTACCGCGTACAGTTCAACTCTGCGATCGGTCCGTATAAGGGCGGTCTGCGTCTGCACCCGTCCGTTAACCTTGGCATTATCAAGTTCCTCGGCTTCGAGCAGATTCTCAAGAACTCCTTGACCGGCCTGCCCATCGGCGGCGGTAAGGGCGGTTCCGATTTCGACCCGAAGGGCAAGAGTGACCATGAGATTATGGTGTTCTGCCAGAGCTTCATGACCGAGCTTTACAGACATATCGGCGCTGATACGGATGTACCGGCTGGCGATATCGGCGTAGGCGGCAGAGAAATCGGCTACCTCTACGGCCAGTATAAGAGAATCCGTAACTGCTATGAGGGCGTTCTCACCGGCAAGGGTCTCACCTACGGCGGCTCCCTCGCCCGTACGGAAGCGACGGGCTACGGCCTGCTGTACTTCACCGATGCGATGATGAAGAAAAACGGCATGGATATTAAGGGCAAGACGGTTGTTATCTCCGGCGCCGGCAACGTTGCAATTTATGCAACCGAAAAGGCACAGCAGCTTGGCGCTAAGGTTGTTACCATGTCTGATTCCACCGGCTGGATCTACGACGCGGAGGGCATCGACCTCGCAGCTGTCAAGGAGATCAAGGAAGTTAAGCGCGCACGTCTCACCGAGTACAAGAAGTACAGACCGAACAGCGAGTACCACGAGGGTAAGGGTGTTTGGACGGTTCCGTGCGACGTGGCTCTGCCGTGCGCAACGCAGAACGAGCTGAACGAAGAAGACGCGAAGACGCTCGTCAAGAACGGCGTACAGGTCGTTGCCGAGGGCGCGAACATGCCGTCCACCATTGAGGCTACGAATGTCTTCCAGCAGGCCGGCATTCTGTTTGCACCGGGCAAGGCTGCAAACGCAGGCGGCGTTGCGACTTCTGCTCTTGAGATGAGCCAGAACAGCGAGCGTCTCTCCTGGAGCTTTGAAGAAGTTGACGCAAAGCTGAAGGGCATCATGGAGAACATCTTTGCAAACGTAGACGCGGCTGCCGAGAAGTACGGCCACCCGAAGAATTATGTCATGGGCGCAAACATCGCGGGCTTCGTGAAGGTCGCAGATGCTATGCTCGCACAGGGCATTGTCTGATCCTGATTTGATTTAAAACAGAATAAAGCTTAAAAGGCGCT
>ENA-ORLY01004386-ORLY01004386.1-human-gut-metagenome-genome-assembly--contig:-NODE-4386-length-10159-cov-2.297858_pt1 | contig 10159 bp, 9 predicted proteins | sample MGYA00243071_ERZ508832 | MGnify/ENA primary metagenome ERZ508832 (study PRJEB26277, sample SAMN04329777) | human gut metagenome | biome: human-associated habitat | host: Homo sapiens | place: USA...
GGGTATCCGATGTACGTGGGGCTGTATATTCGCCTTTTAAAATCAGTGGGATGGTCTGTTCGTCAATACCCTTTCCATAATCTATGATATGAAAGGTAACGGTATCCGGGTTTTCTGTAATACGAAGGTCGATAGGCCTGTCGCTTTCGGAATGAACAAAAGCATTTTCCATCAGATTCATTAGAACCTGTTCGATAAGAAGCGGATCCATCGGAATGATCAGGACATCTTCCGGAGCGCTTACGTGAATTTCAATATCCGGAAGCCGCCGCTTTAATCGGATGATTGCTTCGGAAACGACTTCTTCTACGACTTCGTCCTCTTTTTTAACAGTTCCGGTATCATCCTGAATTCTTGTGACAGACAGAAGATTTTCGACCATATTCAAAAGCCAGTGTGAATCTTCGTTAATAGACGATACAAGACTTTGCTTTTCCGGATCAGTCAGATTCTGATAATTTTCTATAAAAGAATCCGAAGAGCCTATAATAGAAGTAAGCGGTGTACGAAGATCATGAGAGATTGCCCGCAGAAGATTGGCACGTATCCGTTCTTTGTCTGCCTCATTGATCGCACGCTCTCTTTCCAGAATCATTTTGTCCTGTTTCTTTAACTGTGTTGTCAATGTGGATACGATCAGTGAAATGGAAAGCAGAAATACAAATGTGACAGGGTATCCGCTGATCTGAAAATTAACTTTAAAATAAGGATATGTAAAGCACCAGTTGATGAATATAACACAAAACAAAGCAGAAATAATACCAAAAACATATCCACTGGTAATTCTGGCAATGATAATAAGAGCAAGAATATAAATAAGTGCAATATTGGCAGGATCGCTTCTGGTAATATGAAAAAATGAGAAAGCCAGAACCGTTGCCAGTGTCAGGATACAGATAGTAGAAAGAATATTATAGCATAAAGTCTTAGGGTCAGATGAATTGTCGGTTTTTGCTGTTTTTTTCAATGTTGCTCCTTTCTCCGAAAGCCGGTCAGATATTCTTTTCATATTGTTAGATTATAACACAAAAAAAGAAAATCGGAATACTGGAAAAATTGTATTAAAAATAATGCGTAAATTCTAAAAGTTTGTGCGTTAATGTGGTAAAAAATGTGATATTATGTGACGAGGAGGAATGAACTATGAAATGTACAAGAAATGTAACAGATCACGTGATCTGGGTGGGCGCAAATGACAGAAGATTAAACTTATTCGAGAATTTATTCCCGATTCCAAGAGGGGTATCCTATAATTCCTATCTTTTAAAGGATGAAAAAACAGTATTGTTAGATACCGTAGACCGTTCCATTGCAGGACAGTTTTTAGAAAATCTGGCATTTGCACTGGATGGAAGAAATCTGGATTACATGATTGTAAACCATATGGAACCGGATCACTGCGCGATGATCGGTGATATTGTACGCAGATATCCGGCTGTAAAGATCGTTGGAAATACAAAGACATTTGGTATGATGAACCAGTTCTTTGGAACAGATTTTTCTGAACGTTCTGTTGTGGTGAAAGAGGGAGATACCTTATCTGCAGGAAAGCATACGCTTCATTTTGTGATGGCACCGATGGTGCACTGGCCGGAGGTTATGGTATCTTATGAAGATTCGGAGAAGATCCTGTTCTCTGCAGACGCATTCGGAACATTTGGCGCATTGAACGGCAATCTGTTCAACGACGAGGTTGATTTCGAAAAGGACTGGATTGATGATGCAAGAAGATACTTCACGAATATCGTAGGAAAATATGGCATACAGGTACAGGCACTTCTGAAAAAAGCAGCAGGGCTGGATATTCAGATGATCTGCCCGCTTCACGGACCGGTATGGAGAAATAATCTGAATTACTTTATTGAGAAACACGATAAGTGGAGCAAATACGAGCCGGAAGACCAGGCTGTTGCCATTATCTATGGTTCTATTTACGGAAATACAGAGCAGGCAGCAGATGCACTGGCAGCAAAGCTTGGTGCAAAAGGTGTAAAAAATATTGCAGTCTATGATGCATCCAAGACAGATGTATCAGAACTGATCGCCGAGATCTTCCGTGTCAGCCATGTGGTGATCGCATGCCCGACATACAACGGAGGCATCTATCCACCGATCGAAAATCTGCTGGCGCACATGAAGGCGCTGGCTGTACAGAACAGAACGGTTGCTGTTATGGATAACGGAACCTGGGCTGCAACAGCAGGAAAGCAGATCGTAAAACAGTTAGAAGAGATGAAAAATATGACGGTACTCGATCAGAAACTGTCGATCAAATCTACATTAAAAGCGGATCAGGAAGATAACTTAGATGCATTTGCACAGCAGATCATAGATGCTATGTAAATGCATCTAAGAAGCAGTGAAGAACAATAGAATGCAGATGTCATGATATGAAAGACGTGTATTGAGTGGAGGTCGATAGAATGAACAATTACACAAGAGAAGATATATTGAGAATGGTAGAAGAAGAGGATGTAGGATTTATCCGGCTGCAGTTTACGGATATTTTCGGAACCATGAAAAATATCGCGATAACCACAAGCCAGCTGGAAAAAGCACTGGATAATGAAATCATGTTTGATGGATCATCTATAGAAGGTTTTGCAAGAGTAGAAGAGTCGGATATGTATCTGTATCCGGATTATGATACATTTACCATTCTTCCATGGCGGCCGCAGCAGGGAAAAGTTGCCAGACTGATCTGTGATGTGTATAAACCAGATGGAACGCCTTATGAAAGTGATCCGAGATATATCCTGAAAAAAGTAATGGAAGATGCGAAAGAGATGGGATACGAATTTAATGTCGGACCTGAGCTGGAATTCTTCCTGTTCCATACAGATGATGACGGATTGCCGACCACGCTGTCACATGAAAGTGCCGGATATTTTGATCTCGGGCCTCTGGACCTTGGTGAGAATGCAAGACGTGATATGGTGTTGACGCTGGAAGATATGGGATTTGAGATTGAATCTTCCCATCATGAGGCGGCTCCGGCGCAGCATGAGATAGATTTCCGTTATGATGAGGCGCTGACGACCGCAGATAATATTATGACATTTAAACTTGTAGTTAAGACGATCGCAAAACGTCATGGGTTACATGCAACATTTATGCCAAAACCGAAATTCGGGATCAATGGTTCTGGTATGCACCTGAACATGTCTATTAGCAGAGACGGAATCAATGTATTCCAGGATGCCAGTGATGAATATGGACTTAGCAAAGAAGCATATTGCTTTATCGGCGGAATTATGAAACACATGAAGGCACTGACTTTTATCACGAATCCAAGTGTTAACTCGTACAAGCGCCTGATCCCTGGATTTGAAGCTCCGGTATATATTGCATGGTCTGCAAAGAACCGTACACCTCTGATCCGTATTCCGGGAACACGAGGGGAGTATACAAGAGTCGAACTTCGTAACCCGGATCCGTCGGCTAACCCATATCTTGCACTGGCGGTATGCCTGGCAGCAGGACTGGACGGAATCAAGGAAGGAACGATGCCGCCGAAGGCAGTAAACCGTAATGTATATGAGATGACAGATGAAGAGCGCAAGATTTTCGGAATTGAAAAATTGCCGGGAAGTTTAATAGAGGCAGCAAAAGAATTTCAGAAGGATACATTTATCCAGGAGATATTAGGAGAAGACCTATCAAGAAAATATATAGAAGCTAAGGCATCTGAGTATCAGGATTACAGAATCCAGATTACAGACTGGGAACTTGAAAAATACCTGCACTTACTGTAATACAGATTTTGCACAAAAAGGAACGGGCAAAAGAGTATCTGACAGGAGGTGGCGTAAGTGACAGGGCTTATTGTTGTATTCCCGAATAAAGATAATGCAACCAATATCAGAAACCTGCTGGTCAGAGGAGGCATGGATGTAATTGGTGTGTGTACCACCGGTGCGCAGGCCATGCATTATGCAGATACTGTAGACGATGGGATCGTGGTCTGCGGTTATCGGATGAAAGATATGATGTATACACAGCTTCGTGAATATTTACCAGAGTCATTTGAAATGCTTCTGGTAGCATCACAGGACAAATGGAGCAGTGGTGATGTGGAAGGAATCGTAGGCCTTTCTACGCCGATTAAAGTATATGATCTTCTGAATACTGTGAATATGATGCTGCAATCCATGGACCGGAGACGTAAGAAACGAAGGAAAGAACTGAAAAACAGAGATCCGAAGCAGCAGGAGACGATCAGAAAGGCAAAAGAACTTCTGATGACACGTAATAATATGTCGGAGGAAGAAGCACACAGGTATCTTCAGAAAAGCAGCATGGACAGCGGGACGAATATGGTTGAAACAGCAGAGATGGTACTGAGCATTATGGCAGAGTAATATGTGAGACAATAAAAGGAGAGAAATGCATGAAGTTTACAAAGATGCAGGGACTGGGCAATGATTATGTCTATGTGAACTGTTTTGAAGAAAAGATAGAAAACCCGCCGGCGGTGGCGAGATATGTAAGTGACAGACATTTCGGAATTGGATCGGATGGACTGATCATGATCAATCCGTCCGAAGTAGCTGATTTTGAGATGGAGATGTATAACGCAGACGGTTCCCGCGGTGAGATGTGTGGAAATGGGATCCGGTGTGTGGCAAAATATGTCTATGATTACGGACTTACGGATAAGACACAGATCTCTGTAGAGACACTTGGCGGAATCAAATATCTGGATCTTACCGTAGAAGATGGAAAAGTGGTACTTGTCAAAGTAGACATGGGAAAACCGGAACTGAAATCAGATCTGATTCCTATCATATCAGAAAATGAAAAAGTAATTGATGAGCCAATCGAAGTAGATGGACAGGTATACCATATGACAGGTGTATCTATGGGAAATCCACATACAGTCATCTATGTGGATGATGTAAAGAATCTGGATCTGGAAAAGATCGGACCGAAATTCGAGAATCATGAGAGATTCCCAAAACGTATTAATACAGAATTTGTACATTGCATTGACCGGAATACAGTAGAGATGCGTGTATGGGAACGCGGTTCGGGTGAGACACTTGCATGTGGCACAGGAGCATGTGCCGTAGCCGTAGCCAGTATATTAAATAACTTGACAGATACGCGTGTTACGGTAAAATTATTAGGTGGAGACTTGCAGATCGAATGGGACCGGGAGAAGAATCATGTATTTATGACAGGCCCTGCAAAAGTTGTATTCGACGGCGTGATAGACATTACAGAGATAAAGGAGTAAGAAGATGTTTAAAGTAAACCAGGATTATTTGAAGTTACCAGGAAGCTATCTGTTCTCAACAGTAGCAAGAAAACAGCGTGAATATCAGGCAGCACATCCGGAAGCCGAGATTATTAAGTTAAGTATCGGTGATGTAACACAGCCTCTGGCACCGGCAATCGTTGAAGCTCTTCATGGAGCAGTTGACGAGATGGCACATGCAGAGACATTCCACGGATATGCACCGGATCTGGGATATGAGTTCTTAAGAAGTGCAATGGCTAAGAACGATTATCAGGCAAAAGGATGCGACATCAATGCAGATGAGATCTTCATTTCCGACGGAGCAAAAGAAGATTGCGGTAATATCCAGGAAATCTTCTCAAAGGACAGCAAGATCGCTGTATGTGATCCAGTATATCCGGTTTATGTAGATACAAATGTTATGGCAGGACGTACAGGTACATATGATGCTGCTACAGGAACATGGAGTAATGTCATCTATATGCCTTGTACAAAAGAGACGAACTTCGCACCGGAGATTCCGGAAGAGACACCGGATATCATTTATCTGTGCTTCCCAAATAACCCGACAGGTTCTACGATTACAAAAGAACTGCTGCAGAAATGGGTAGATTATGCAAATGAAGTCGGTGCAGTCATCATTTATGATGCAGCTTATGAGGCATATATTTCAGAAAAAGAAGTGCCGCATTCTATCTATGAATGTGACGGAGCAAGAACCTGTGCAATCGAGATCAGAAGTTTCTCTAAAAATGCAGGATTTACAGGCGTGCGTCTGAGTGCCACTGTAATTCCAAAAGATGTAAAATCCGGAGATGTGATGTTACATTCTCTGTGGGCAAGACGTCACGGTACAAAGTTTAACGGAACATCTTACATTATCCAGAAAGCAGGAGAGGCTGTATATTCTGACGCAGGAAAAGAGCAATTAAGCGCTCAGGTTGCTTATTACATGAACAATGCAAAAGTCATCAAAGAAGGCTTAAAAGATGCCGGATACAACGAATCAGGCGGTGTCATTGCACCATACATCTGGCTTGAGACACCTAAGGGAATGACCTCATGGGATTTCTTCGACTACCTGCTTGATAAGGCGAATGTAGTAGGTACTCCTGGATCAGGATTTGGACCAAGCGGAGAAGGATACTTCCGTCTGACTGCATTCGGAACATATGAGAATACGGTTGCAGCGATTGAAAGAATTAAGAAGATGTAATAATTCGGAAGCATTTACGGTGTAAATCTTGAAAGTTATAGCATAAGAAAAAATATGAAATAAAAAAACGGCCGGTATTCGTATGCTGAAAAAATAAAAGCATGCGAATACTGACCGTTTTTTTATTGCTATGTGTCCGGCACATGCGGTTACAATTCATACAGAAAGATTTGAAATCAGTCTTTCGGATATACTCGTAATTGAAGTTCTGTAATATGTTCGCTGATATCTGCCGATTGATGGTTGTCTACCCAGATCAGCTCCAGAAGAGGTCCATCCGGAACCAGACCGTGACGGGCTGCATAGGTTAAAAGTTCTGGAATATAAGTAACATTCTGACGGTAATCCCCTGCGTAGGTGAATGTAAGATAAGTGCCGCCACTGAGACAATACTCTCCGTAATTATCGATGATAAATACACCGGAATAATTTTCATACTGCCCGTTATTGATTTCCTTAAGCGGAAGGAATGAGCCAATGTTATGGTTGCTGATAATATAAAGATTCTCCGTATTTTTATTCAACAACTGTTTTACCAGAAGATCCATCTCTTCATCTGTATGGTAAGGTGTATTCAATGTATGGCAATAGCGGTCAGGGAACGTCTGCAGCCGGATTTTAAGTAATGTCTGGTCTTCGGCACTGGATAATGTCTGCAGACGTTCTTCAACGTTTTTCTGCAGTCGATTTAATTCCTGAATCTGCTGATGAATGGCATCGAGCTCTTCCGTGAGTAGTTTACGTGTATTTTCTACGCTTCGGTTGTCCATATATTCCCGGATCTTTTCCATAGGGAATCCCAGACGACGCAGATCGCGGATGATGTTCAGTCGCCACAGGTCATCAAGAGTATATAGCCGATAATTATTTTTCCCGCGTTTTGGTGCCAGAAGGCCCAGCTTTTCATAATAGCGGAGAGAATCTGGTCCGATATTGTATAGTTTGGATATTTCATTAATTTTGTAAAACTGCTTCATATGTTTTGTGCGATGGAACTAAGAAAGAGAGGCGCCTGATTTTTCGGCTTCTACAATATAATTACTGTTTGGAAGAGATAGTGCACCTGCTTCGAATGCGGCACGAAGCTGTGCAGTTGTACCATTTGGATGTGGACTTCCGTTTAAAATTAAAATATTCATAAGAAAACCTCCTGTGTATATGAAAATATGATACTTGACCTTAGTATTATACCAAGGTTTAAACTATAAATGAAAGAAAAGAACAAAAAGAAATGAGGTTTTATGAATGAGACTTGAGGGAAAGTCTTTAAAAAGTGATTTTTTACGTTTTATTATCCCATCGATCATTGCCCAGTGGGTATTCTCGCTTTATACCATGGTAGACGGAATATTTGTGGCAAGAGGAGTGTCAGAAGTGGCATTAACTGCCGTCAATATCTCAATGCCATTTACAACGGGGCTGTTTTCCATCTCTATCCTGTTTGCGGTGGGAAATTCGACAATCGTGGCGATTCTTCTGGGACAGGGAGAAAAAGAACGTGCAAATGAAGTGTTTACCCAGAATGTTGTGCTGCTTTGCACATTATCGGTTCTGATCACAATTCTTGTAATAGTGTTTCTAGAGCCGTTTGCCAGATTTCTGGGAGCAACTGATAATATTCTCTCTTATGCGAAAACATATATTGGAACAATTGCACCATTTTCCATGGTATATATTCTCTCTTATTCATTTGAGACGTTGATCAAGACGGATGGCTATCCAAAACTTGCGACAATCTATGTAACGTCCGGGAGCGTACTGAACTGTATCCTGGATTATATTTTGGTCATGGTGTTACATAAAGGTGTCTGGGGGGCAGCGTTTGCTACGGGAATCTCGCAGGCAGCAGTGATCCTCTTGTATCTGTGGCATTTCCTCGGACCGAAAGGAACGATAAGATTTTCGAAGTTCCATTTGATGCCGTCAGAAATCTGGCGTCAGATCCGCAATGGTATGTCGTCCGGCGTGACGGAATTCTCAAGTGGAATCATTATCTTCTTCTTTAATCAGGCAATCCTGAAGTACATCGGAGAATACGCACTGGTAAGTTATACGATCATCTCGTATGTGAATACGATCGTTGTCATGTCCATGGCAGGCATTGCACAGGGATCACAGCCATTGATCAGCTACTATTATGGGAAAAATGAACCGGGTAAATATAAAAAGCTTTTGAAATATGGAATCACGGCGGCTCTTGTGGGTTCCGTAGGAGCAGTTGTCGTATGTTATATGGGAGCTGGCGGCATTGTAAGACTGTTTTTGAAAGAAAGTGAAGCATCGTTGATCAAGTATTCCGTAAGGGTGTTCCGTATCTTTATCCTGTCTTTCCTGATTGCGGGACTCAATGTGGTCCTTGGCGGATATTTTACTTCTGTAGAAAGGGCCGGATTTGCAACGATGATCTCGCTTACAAGGAGTCTGGTTGCACTGGTGATCAGTCTGGTGTTCCTTACGGCAGTATTTGGAGGAGAAGCGATCTGGTGGGCACCGGTGATTGCGGAGAGCTGCTGTGTGGTGCTGGCACTGGGGCTTTATCGGTGGTACTGGAAAAGAGAAAAATGATAAAATATTTCAATTGGAAATATTTACATATATAGCATAGAGGAATATAGATGAAATCTAGCAGATGATGTTACTGCAATCACAATTATTATGCTGGAGCGGTGTGCAGGTAGAAGAAATTGCTGTGAATAAAGGCCTGGTTGTCGAAGAACCGGGAAGACGCTTTGAAAAGGGATACAAAGAACATCTCTGGGAAAGTTATAACAAATACAGCCATGAAGATACAGAGATTCTGATTGAAGTACAGCCAAAGTATGTGGAAGTCTGGGATACCAGTGATGACGGATATGCGTTCCAGTTATTCATAGACTTTGAAAATAAAACGGTAGAACCAAAAATTTATGAAAAAAATAACTTTTTTAAAAAATCCTATTGACTTTTCTCTGTATCCGAGTATAATTAATATTCGCTGGGCAACTTAAGAACAGCAGAGAAAAGTCACATTGATGCGGATTGGTGTAATGGCAGCACAGCAGACTCTGACTCTGTTAGTAGAGGTTCGAGTCCTCTATCCGTAGTTCCTTGGCAGGGGCGCCGGATACTTGAATGAGTATCCGGTTACTTAATTAAAGAATGTATCGGAGTGTGGCTCAGCTTGGTAGAGCGCTACGTTCGGGACGTAGAGGTCGCAAGTTCAAATCTTGTCACTCCGACTATGATTGGTCGCAAAGCTGATATATGGTTAGTTTTGTGGCTTTTCTTTTTTTTGTAAAGTTGTAGTTTAATATTTTCCATGGTATACTGAGTTTATAGAGTTGGAAGGGGGAATATTATGACTGATAAAAAAGAAAAGTCCATGATACAGTATTTCTTATTATTCATGTTTAGTTTTGAAATTCTATTTATTTTTTGGGGGATTTTATATAATCAGGTGTTTCATTTAAAAAAATTCTCAGAAGGTTATATTTTGATGCTTTTACCAACCATGAGTACTTTGTTTGCAAAACAACGGGCATCAAGTCAGAATGAATCCAATAAATTTTTTAAGTTTTATAAAATTTGTTTTGCAGGAATGACGATATATACTGTAATATCTGTTATTATTCCAAGTAGTGCCGTTATATCTCAAATATTGATGATAGCTGAATCATTATGTAGTATTTACTTTTTACAATCCATTGGAGAAAATACTTTGG
>ENA-ORLY01004389-ORLY01004389.1-human-gut-metagenome-genome-assembly--contig:-NODE-4389-length-10153-cov-8.168222_pt1 | contig 10153 bp, 10 predicted proteins | sample MGYA00243071_ERZ508832 | MGnify/ENA primary metagenome ERZ508832 (study PRJEB26277, sample SAMN04329777) | human gut metagenome | biome: human-associated habitat | host: Homo sapiens | place: USA...
TATCAGGACAATATTTTTTGAACCAAAATGTTTATCTTTAATTATCAATCACTGTAAACCTTTTTCAGGACGGGACAATCCCCAGAAGGTGAAGAATATCGTCACCGGCTGTCCGGTGGCTGCCGCGCCGTTGGCCAGTACGAAGGTCACCAGCGCTTTGTCCAAATCATCGCTGAACATAATCAGCGTCTTGCCCTTAGCGTCGTGCTCGAGTGGCATCGTGGATGCTCCGGATGAACCTTTTTCGATGATGACCGTATATTTCCCCTTCTCTTCCGAGTTGCTGATGAGCCGATTGCCTGTGGTGTCGCACCATGCTTGCGCATCTCGCGAGAATCCGGCATCGGTAGCGACTATTTCGATCCTTTCGCCTTCGGTGATTGAGTCGATCGCTTGCTTGATTTTCATAACCGGACCGGGGCATTGCAATCCGCATGCGTCTATTCTTAAGGTCTTCATGCGTTTGCTGCCGAGTCGGGTATCCGTATCCATTCGTCTGTCCATAGCGGTTGCGGCAGTCCGGGTTACGATCGGCTCGATCGCCGTCGAATAGGTCTTGTAACCACCCGACAGGTTCTTCACGTTGCGGAATCCGTGTCCTGACAGAATTTTTACCGCCAAGTATCCGCGTAGGCCGACGGCACAATAGACATAGATGGCTTTATTGTGTGGTAATTCGCCGAGCCGGCTGCGGAGTTCCTCGAGCGGAATGTTGACCGACCCGGGAATGGCCCCGAAGGCATGCTCTTCGCGGATGCGCACGTCGAGCAGCAGGATGTCGCTGAGATCGGCTCCTGCAATCTGCCGCCATGTCACTATGGGCATTGCTCCGCTGATAATATTGTTCGCCGTATAGCCCGCGATGGCGATCGGGTCCTTGGCCGAGGAGAAAGGTGGTGCGTAAGTGTGTTCGACTTTCATCAGGTCATATACCGTGCCGCCGTTTTTGATGATTAGTGCAATCTGGTCGATGCGCTTGTCCACTCCTTCGTAGCCAACGCATTGACCTCCGTAGAGTTTGCCGCTTGCTGGGTCGAACGTGAGCTTGATGGTCAGCGGAAGTGCATCGGGATAATATCCGGCGTGCGATGCCGAATGTGTCGTCGAACTGGCATACGGAATACCGGACTGTTTGAGCCGTTTCGCTGCGAGTCCTGTCGAAGCTACTGTCATGTCGAATACCTTGGCAATGGAAGTGCCTATGGCTCCTTCGTATTTTGTCGTATTGCCGAAGACCATATTGTCGGCGGCGATGCGTCCCTGGCGGTTGGCAGGGTTGGCCAAATAGTTCAGCCACGGTTTGCCTGTCAGTGGATGCGGAAATTCAATGGCATCGCCCACTGCGTAAACATCCGTTGCCGAAGTTTGCAGGTAATCGTCTACCCAGATGCCGCCCGTTTCGCCGATCTTCAGTCCGGCGGCCTTGGCCAATGTTGTTTCCGGATGAACCCCGATAGACAGAAGAACTATATCGGTTGTAATGCTTTCTCCGGTAGAGAAGAAAACCTCGATCTTTTCGCCTTGGCGCTCGAATCGTTCGACGCTGCGTTCGAGATAGAGTTTGATACCTTTTTGCGACAGGTGCTGGTGTACATGGGCCGCGATTGAAAAATCGACTGGAGCCATCACCTGATTGCCCATTTCCACGACAGATACTTCGGCTCCCGTGCGGTGCAGGTTCTCGGCCATCTCCAATCCGATGAATCCGGCTCCGACGATGACTGTACTCCCGATTCGGTGCGAAGATATATGCTCTTTGATCCGATCGGTATCTTCGATGTTGCGGAGCGTGAATATGCCTTCGATTTCTATGCCTTTCAAAGGCGGACGCACGGGGGAAGCGCCGGGTGAAAGCAGCATTTTGTCGTAGTTTTCCGTATAGGTGGATCCGTCTGCACGGCGTACTTCGACTCGCTTTTTCGTCGTGTCGATCCCGATTACTTCGTTCTCGACCCGCACGTCGATATTGAAACGTTTGGCAAACGAAGCCGGTGTCTGCATGAACAGTTTCTCCCGTTCGGCGATCGTTCCGCCGATGTAATATGGCAGCCCGCAGTTGGCGTACGAAATGTATTTACCCTTTTCGAGCAGGAAGATTTCGGCTTTCTCGTCTGTCCGGCGAATTCTTGCCGCCGCTGTCGCGCCTCCGGCGACTCCTCCGATAATGATGTGTTTCATGTGGTCTTATTTTTTAATTCATCGAATTCCGTTAAAAATCGGATCTGTATGATTCCGACCGCGACAAAGGTGTGTTTATTTTCTGATAAAACAAATTTCTACTGGAAAATAATTCGTCCTGTTGAGGTCGATTTATTCGGAGCTGTTCGTTTTGCAATCGGCGGGAAGAAAAAATTACTGAAATAAAAAAGATGCTCTCTTGGTTTTATCAAATTAAATTTGTTAAAATGAGGGCAAAAGTTTATTTTTGTAAAGTCGGAACAGGGAAACATGACCGGAATGAAGGAAAACCAGTCAACGAAGGGGACGCTCCGCCGCCGTCGAACCAATAAACAGGTGCAGGCCGATATTCTGTCGGCTGTCGGCCGGATTCTCCAAGAAAAGGATTTTACCCATATCACATTGATGGATATAGCCCGCGAAGCCAAAACGGATCCCAATGTCGTGCTGCGGCAGTTCGGATCTTTGGAACAGGTTTTCGACTGTTACATCCGCACGATTGATTATTGGATGCACGATTTGTTCGGCAACAAAGCCTTGAAACGCGGAGAGCGTTCCGCTTTGGAAAGGATGTTCGCACGAATGACCGGTTTTCTTTACAACAGTCCGGAGATGCAGAGACTGCTGGTCTGGGAGATTACCGATGTAAACGATACGACATGCCGTGCCGCCGCAAATCGGGAAACGTACTATCGGGAAGCTTACGAAGCCTATGAACGGCAATTCGCGAGGGGGGGGGAGAAAACGCCGTTCCGGCAAATCGCATCGTTGCTGATCGCCGGTACTTATTATCTCGTCCTCCATCGGCATACTTCGACATTCGGAGATATGGATTACGATACGCCGGACGGTCCGGTCCGACTGAAAAAAGTATTGCATGAAATTCTGGATATGCTTTACGAACGGTTGGAACGGCCGCAAAGGGTAAGCGAGGCGATTCGCAGACTCAAGGAGCGGGGCGTGGACGAGCAGGTGATTCGTGAATGTTTAAAAGATCTTTAACTATTCTGTACGATGAAATGGTTTTTATGTGCACTCTGCTGTTTGACAGAGGGGTTGTCGGTTTTGCGAGCCCAGATCATGCCGGATTCCTCGGTGCAGATCTGCGCCTATTGGACTCCGGGAGACAAGTATGCCTATGAGGCTCGGGAGGAGAAGTTCAAGATAGATGATCAAGGCGATACGACGCTCGTATACCGACAAAGCGAACGGCGTGTATTCGAAATCCTTTCTCAGACCAAGGACCGTTACAAGATCCGTCTGACATACGGCGATTACATGACCACCGATAAGGAGGACCAGCTGGTGCACGATGCGATCGTGTCGGCCACGGGGCCTTGTGTCGTTGAGTTCGAGACGGATGAAACCGGTTCGTTGCTTGGTATCGCGAACCTCGAAACGCTGGTCGCACAGGCCGAGGCGTCTGTCGAACCCGCCGTGAGGGTTATGTGGGAGACGATACCTTCGGCGGAACGGAAGAATTTCCCGAAAAAGAATTTCCGCAAATATATGGCCCGTACCCTTTCCGATCCATCGGTCGTGATCAATGCCGTGAACGACGATTTGGGGCGCATGTTCTTTTTCCATGGGGCACGGCTCGATTCGACGCAGGTATACGAATTCGACGAGACGTTCGCTCCGCTGTTGGGTGGCCGGGATTCTGTGCGGGGAAAGACTTCGTTCTGGATTGACGGCAGACAGACAGATTCATACAGTGCCGTATGCAATACTTATACGGAAGCGGACGGCAGCAAAATGTTGTCCGCGACACTCGGACAGTTCGTGACGGCGTTCGGCGGAGAAAAGGCGATGACGCAGGCTATGAGAGACTCCATCGCCTCGGGAATGAGCGGCATCCGTTCACGGATGGAGCAGTTTTCTTCAGAAGAGATCCATTTGGATACAGGTTGGCCCCTGCATCTTTTTTTTGAGCGCACGATTTACATCGACAGAGATTTGGAACCGATGGCTGCGGCCATAGTGCGGCGTACGCTGGACATTATTGTCGAAGAAGAGCAAGAGGAAGAAAAACGGTAATTTGATTGTCATGAAACAGTTTCTGCTGTTGCCGATCCTGCTTGCTGCAGTAGCATCCGTACGGGGAGCATCGCTTGTCGAGGGCCGCATTTATCTGAAAAACGGCTCCGTCATCGAATGTGTCGGGGACGACCGGCTGCAGTTACCGAAAAGATTCGGGAAATTGACCATCCTCCGCGATGCTTTCCGGAAGACGAAAGCCAAAGAAATTTTCCAATCCGGAGAAATCGACTCCGTAGTCTGCTGGCATGCACAGTCTCCGGAACATATCCGCAAGTTCATTCCGGCGGAGAGTCCGGGGTGGATGTGGGTCTATCTCGAAACACCGCACATTTGCGTATGCATCTATTCGGAAAAAGGGTATGGCATCGATTCGAACGGAGGTATTCAGGTCTGGCAGAGGCAGGGAACTTTCAGCCAGTCGCGCACGGCCTACTACCTGAAAAAAACAGGCGAGAAGGAGTTCCTGACCGTTGGTGCCGCAAATCGGAATACAAAAGACGGTCTTCCGGGAACGCATCGCCCGTTATGTCGGCGATGATCCCGAACTTGCCGAACGTATACGGTTGTCGAGCGCCATCCGCAGCAAAACCATACAGTTGCTGCGCGATTACGATCCGACGAAATATTGATTCAACTTATAAATTTAAACATTATGAAACGGTTTTTACTTTGTACTGCAACTGTGTTGGCCATGTTCGGCAGCATTTCCCAGGCTGACGCCAAAGATCCGGAAGATCAGGAATTCCGGCACGTAGTCGTAACTCTCAAGTCCGGGGAAAAGTAGAAGGCTATCTCCATCGGGGATGGCATGCGGAGGGCGCTCTGCTGAAACAGGAGAACTATTCGTTCAAAATCACCAAGACGCCCGATGACAAAGAGCCCGTCAAATATACGGCCGATGACGTAGAGAGTGTCGAATATACAGAGACGACGGAGGAAAATCCGGACGGCATTCGCTGGGAGGCCCTCGATATTGCTGCTCCAGGACTCACGAATCGTTACCGCACTTATCACAGACTGGTTTGTGTGAACAAGGCCGGAGCGAATGCAACGACCTATTGGTGGAAGACGTGGACGACGGAACGAGTAGGTAACAGAGACCGCAGGGTGCTGACAACCATATACGGCATACGTTTCCACAATGATCCCGGCCGAATCGTCTATCCGTATATGTATGTCGGTACGATGTTGATGGACAAACTGCATCCCGGGCTGAAGGCATTTTATAAGAAATGGTTTAAAGGTGCCGAAGGCAAAATACGTAAAAAAGAGGCCGAAGAGAACGACGCATGGATACTCGATATGTACGATGCGTATCTGGCAAGCCGGCCCAATGAATGATGATCGATATTCAAATATGCTGAAAACATGAAAAAACTACTGGCGGTTTGGGTGCTTTTACTGGCAGCTGTTTCCGCGAATGCCGCAGATAAGAAATGTCCCGGAACCGTTCATTTTCTGGACGGCCGTACGCTGGAATGTACCAGCATTACGATTCCCGGATGGATCGATGCCGAAGTGTCTGTCCGGGTGCTTTCCGATGGAAAGAATCAAGCCAGGACGTTGGCGGCCGTGGAAATCGCTTATCTTGAACTTTGGCCGGAAAAGAATCCCGAAGCCAAAAACGAACTTTATTGCGTCCCGTTCATCAAGGAAAAAGGGAAAAAGAAGATTCCGGCAGCCCGATGGCTGGTACCGGAATCTTCGGGCAGGCATGTCGCCTTCTTTACCCGTTATCAGACTTACAAAATGTCTAATAAAGGGCTGGTCGGGATTGTAAACCCCAAATTGAATGTAACCGAACCGAGTGCCTATTTTTGGAAATCGGACGAAAAGAGCCCCGTATTCCTCGGCCAGTATCTTTTCTTTCAGAATTCGAACAAGAAAATGATTGCGCTGGTAGAACGCTATTTTGAGGATGATCCTGCCATGTTGGAGCAAATTCGTCAGCGACGTTGGCTCGGCAAAGGAGGCGGGGTTGCGGCGCTGTTTGCTTTCGTTGCGGAGCATTACGTCCCGCAACAGGAGCAGGAGTAGCGGTCGAATAGCATTGAATTGCCATGAATAAGTGCCCGATACTCCTCCTTTTCGTTTTCATGGTGACGGCATGCAGTCCGGAAGGAGAACATGCTCCGTTGCCATCGGAACCGGATGCCATAACCCTTGCGCCCGGTACGCCGTCCGTTAAGGAATTTCCGGCAATGGGCGGTTTGTGGGAGCTGCGATTCTCTGCGACGAAAGCATGGAGTGTTGTGCCGGCCGATCCGGTCCATGCGGAATGGTACCGGATCGAACCGGCGGAGGGAGACGACGGTAATGGGACGGTAAAGGTAACCGTATTGCCGAATATTACCACAGAAAAACGAAGCGCTGAAATAATCATCCGCTCGGGGCGGGCGGAACAGAGATTGTCTTTTGTGCAGCATGCTTCGGATATGGAGCCGTGCGGTGAAGAAGAGGTGCGCCGTTTCCTCGAAAAACTTTATCAGGATACCGGCGGTGACAATTGGCGCTTCCAGGAAAACTGGTGCACGGACAAACCTTTGTCCGAATGGGGATCTTCTGTCAAATACGAAGACGGGAAACTCTCGCTGATTCTCGGCGAAAACAACCTGCACGGAAAAATCGACTTGTCGGGGTGTACGGCGTTGGTGTCGCTTCGCTGCGCGAAAAATTCGCTGACGGAGATTGATGTTTCCGGTTGTCCGCTGTTGGAGGAACTGGACTGTACGAACTGCGGAATTTCCGGTCTGGACGTTTCCGGCTGTTATTCTCTCCGGCGGCTGCTCTGCGGTTACAATAGTCTCACGGAACTCGGTCTGTCGTCCTGTCCTTACCTGACGGAACTGAATGTTCCTTATAACGGGTTGGGGACATTGGACATTTCGTCATGTATGGCCTTGACGGACTTGAACTGCGCCGAAAACCGGTTGGAAAAGTTGGACATGGCAGGACGGGAAGGCCTTCGGATGCTTTTCTGTTATGGCAACCGACTGTCCGTACTGGATTTGTCAAAATGCTCCTCGCTGACGCTTGTGAACTGTGGGGCGAATGAACTGACCCGGCTCGATCTCTCCGGCTGCGAAAAACTCGGCCGGCTCTATTGTTACGACAATCGGCTCGAAACTTTGGACCTGTCTGATTTTGCGCCGCTACTCAGTGAGTTATATTGTTATGGAAATCGGCTGACCGAATTGGATCTGTCCGGAACCGATCGGCTTTCGCAACTCGAATGCTCCTACAACAATCTGCAACGCCTCGACTTGACAGGCTGTAAATCGTTGCGTATCGCGGGATGTGCGCGAAACGCATTGCGCTCGATAAGCCTTTTCGGTTGTGAAATGCTCGGACAATTGGATTGCTCGGGCAACTTGCTGGAGAATATCGATATTTCAGCTTGCCCGTATCTGACCGAATTGATCTGTACTGATAACCTGATTTTATCGGAGATACCGGAGTCGTTCGATCGACTGACTCTTTTCGAACATGATATTCGATACGAATACAGTGTGGAAAAAGATGCTGTCACGGGGCAAGAAAAAATCGTTTATATGGATCGGGGTAAGGGATGGTGGTACTCCGGAGAGCCGGATAAGGGATATCACGGCCGCTGATGTTTTTATTTGAAAAGGACGGGCGAATCGGTTGAGAGCTAAAGGTTATCGACTTTTCGGGTTTATTCGTATCTTTGCTTTCATGGACAGGGGCGAGATTATCATTTATCAGACAGCCGACGGTGAGACCCGTCTGGACGTCCGCATGGAGAACGACAGCGTGTGGCTGACGCAGGCGCAGATGGTAGAGTTGTTCAATTCGACCAAACAGAATGTGAGCCTTCATATAAATAATATCTTTAAAGAGGGCGAGCTCGAGCGAGAGGCAACTGTCAAGGAATACTTGATAGTTCGGCAAGAGGGCAATCGTTCTGTTAGGCGTAAGATTACAGTTTATAATCTGGACGTGATTATCTCTGTCGGATATCGTGTCAAGTCACAGCGCGGAACACAATTCCGTATCTGGGCGAACAAAATTTTGAAAGAGTACCTAATAAAAGGCTATGCCGTCAATACCCAAGCGAAAGCCGAGCAGTTGGAGGAGTTGAAAAAGACTGTTCGCCTGCTCTCCCATGTCTTGGCTGCGAAGGAGGTTACGAAATCCGAGGCGGTCGGGCTACTGCGCGTGATTACGGACTATACTTATGGCCTCGACACGCTCGATCGTTATGACTATCAGCAGTTGGAGGTTGCGGCAACCACGGCGGAAGAACCGTTTCATGCGACGTATGAAAATGCGATGGCGGCATTGCAGGTGTTGCGTGAGAAATTCGGAGGCAGCGAATTGTTCGCTCACGAAAAAGACGAATCGTTCAAAAGCACAATGGGGGCAATTTACCAGACCTTCGGCGGGTGTGATCTCTATCCGAGTGTCGAGGAAAAGGCAGCCAATCTGCTTTACTTGACGGTCAAGAACCACTCGTTCAGTGACGGCAACAAACGCATCGCAGCGTTTCTGTTCCTTTGGTTTTTGGAAAACAATCGGATTCTTTACCGTGCTGATGGTTCGCGCCTTTTGGATAACAATACGCTGGTCGCTCTGACGCTCATGATTGCTGAGAGTCGCACAGAAGAGAAAGATGTAATGACGAAGGTTGTGGTGAACTTGATTAATAAGAACAATTGACACGATAACGGCGTGTCGGATATCGGAAAAGCGATGAAACCTATGAAACCCAGTTATTTTATGAACCGAGTTTTATTGTTCGTATTGTTGTTTGTGGTAGGCAACGGTGCCTTGTCGCAAGAGCGGATAGATACACTCTACTATAGCCGTTCGGGGGTGACGGTGCGGAATCCGGTTTTTGCCGATTATTATCGGCTGGCGCTTTATCCTGCGGATTCGGCGGGGCTCAAAATGTTCAAGGATTTTTATATTTCGGGAGAATTGCGGAGAGAAGGGCATTTTCAGACAATCGATACGCTCGATGATTGCCGGATAGTGTTTGACGGAGACGTTGTTTCCTATTTCAAGAATGGTCACATGTCGGAAAAATCATATTATTCGGGAGGATTGTTGGAAGGCGAATATCGGCAATACGACGAGAATGGAACGTTGAAAACGCGTGCGTTGTATGCCGGCGGCGAATTGTCCGGAACGTACAAGACATACAACGAGGACGGCTCCTGCCGAATGGTGGAATATCGTGCAGGGCTGCCGGTTCATGATTATTATTTGCTGGCGGACGGCAGCGGGAACACGCTTAAATTCCGCATTGCGGACGACATGCCGGTATGGGAATCACCAGCCATAGCGGAGCGCTCGGCCGATTATCGGGACGGTGTGCCCTGGGAAGTCTATTTCAAAAACGGATTGACGATCGCGTTGACGGATGCCATCGTCCGGGATTACGGCAAGTGGCATCGGGTCGATGTGATTATCTCCAACAATTCGTTGACGCCGGTCGAATTCAATCCGGAGACCGATATGACGGCCTATTCCGTAGACGAACACGATGTCGCCACCGATCTGCAGGTCTGGTCTTGCGATAGCTATCTGAAGAAAGTGAACCGGTCGCAGACCTGGGCCGCTGTTTTGATGGGTGTCAGCGAAGGAATGGCTGCTGCCGGCGCAGGTTATTCGACCTCCACGACGACCGGTTACAGCAGCTACGGCGGTTATTCGTCTTATACGACTACGACTTATAATCCCTCTGCAGCCTATCAGGCCAACATGGCCTCACAGCAGCGGATCGCTGATTTCGGTCAGGCCTTGCAGGACGAACAACAGGTCAAAAAGCTGGGATATTTGAAGAAAAACACGATATATCCCGGAGAATCCGTATCCGGATTTGTTCATGTAGCATCATTAGTGTCCCGTTAAAATTGGGACGAAGTTAATATTAATCAAATAGTCCCTCCAAGAGGGGATAATCGAGTTC
>ENA-ORLY01004392-ORLY01004392.1-human-gut-metagenome-genome-assembly--contig:-NODE-4392-length-10150-cov-13.259605_pt1 | contig 10150 bp, 10 predicted proteins | sample MGYA00243071_ERZ508832 | MGnify/ENA primary metagenome ERZ508832 (study PRJEB26277, sample SAMN04329777) | human gut metagenome | biome: human-associated habitat | host: Homo sapiens | place: USA...
GTGGTCGGCGTGGTCGGCGTGCTGCAGCTGGAAGTGCTGGAGTACCGCCTGAACACCGAGTACAACGTGGAGATCCGGATGCAGCAGCTCCCGTTCGAGCAGCTGCGCTGGGTCCAGAACGACCCGGACACCTACAACCTGCGTGACCTCGACCTGACCAGCGACACCAAGGCTGTGGAGGACATGAAAGGCAACCGCCTGCTCCTGTTCACCTCCGATTGGGCCATCCGCTGGGCAGAAACCCATAACGAGGAATTAAAGCTGAGCGAATTTGGCAATATTTAAATCATCAGGTTCAGAAGACTGCGGTACAACACCTGTGCCGCAGTCTTTTTGAATAAATATCAGAAATCCAACAAAATACACCAGTGCATATTGAGCCTCCCAACACGGGGAGGGACACTGGCGCGAGGGAACTACTATGGAAAAACGCAATATTGGTAAAAGTGGCCTGTCCGCCCCGTTCCTGGGGATGGGCACCTGGGCCATTGGCGGCGGCAGCTGGTGGGGCGACAACGACGACGCCCTTTCCGTAAAAGCCATTCTTACGGCCGTGGAGCAGGGCATCACCTGGGTGGACACGGCCCCCATTTACGGCCTGTACCACAGCGAGGAAGTGGTGGGCGAAGCCCTGAAGCACCTCGACCGGGACAAGATCCTCCTCTCCACCAAATGCGGGCTGGAGTGGCGGCACGAGTCGCCGGTCCTCCACAAAGTGGTGGACGGGGTGCAGGTCTACCGCGACCTGTCCGAGAAAAGCATCCTCGAGGATGTGGAGGAGAGCCTGAAGCGCCTGGGCACCGACCACATTGACGTGCTGTACACCCACTGGCAGAGCCCGGACTTCAGCATCTTCCCGCTGGAAGAGACCGTCTCTGCCCTGATGAAGCTGAAAGCCCAGGGCAAGATCCGGGCCATTGGCGCTTCCAACATGACCGCTGACCTGATCCGGGGCTACTGCCAGTACGGTGAGCTGGATGTCATTCAGGAAAAGTACAGCCTGCTGACCCGCCGGGTGGAAAAGCAGCTGCTGCCCACCTGCAAGGAGCTGGGCGTCTCCATCCAGGCCTACTCCCCGCTGGAGCAGGGCCTGCTGACCGGCAAGGTGACCATGGACACCACCTACCCGGAGGGCAGCACCCGCAACTCGAACCCCAACTTCCAGCCCGCACGCCGGGCACAGGCCCTTGCCATGCTGAACAACTGGCAGGACCTGACCGAGAAGTATCATTGCACCATGGCGCAGCTGGTCATTGCCCTGACCGCCCGCATGGTGCCCGGCCTGTTCGTGCTGTGCGGTGCCCGCATCCCGCAGCAGGCTGCCGACAACGCCGGTGCGATGCACATCCATCTGGACGGTGCCGACGCCGTGCGCATGAAGTGGGATGTGGATTCCATTTCCTGAGTTTTCCCCGCAAACACCAAGCCCCCTCAGAGCCGCAGCTCCGAGGGGGCTTTTGCTATGATACGGGATCGCTTCAGGTAGTTTGCAGCATCGCCTGCAATTTTGTTTTGGCGCGGTAGTAGGTCACCCGTGCCCAGGCGGCATTGTGGCCAAAAATGGCTCCGATGTCCTCAAAGGACAGCTCCCCGAACACCCGCAGGCTGAACACCTCTTTATAGGGTTCTTCCAGCGCGTGCAGGCACTGGTGCACCGTAAAGGCGGCATCCTTGTCCACCAGCAGCTGGGCAATGTCCGGCGTGTCGGCGGCCTTTGTCTCTGCGTCCTCCAGCGGGGCGGTATGCTTTGCCTTGCGGCAGCGGTCATACCAGCAGTTGCGGGCCACCGTGAACAGCCACGCCCGCACATCCTGTTTTCCGTCAAAGTTCTTCAGGCCGTCCAGCGCCTTGAAGAAGGTCTCCTGGGTCAGCTCTTCGGCCAGTGTCTCCGAGCGGGTCAGGCCCTGCAGAAACAGGTACACGTCCCGGAAATAGAGCCGGTAAATGGTTTCCATGTCCATAATCAGCCCTTCTTAAAGTCGTGCCCATATTGTTCCTCGGTGCCGTACCCGTACCGCACGGTGCCGTCCGGGTTCTCCCCCGCAATGAATCGTTCCACCTGCTGGCCGTCGCTGTAATAGCGCGTTCCGTCCGCGCACTCCACGGCCAGCACCTGGGTGCGGGAGACGGCGATCTCTGTGGACACGGTCTCGGAGCCGGTCAGCTTTGTCAGCGCGGCATGGAGGCCGGGGAAGGTATACCGCATGGCCCGGACGGTGATGTATTCCTTGCCCCAGCTGAACCCGCCCTCGGTCTCCAGCCGGACATTCTCGCCCTGCACTTCCAGCACGCAGAGGTTTGCGCCATCCTCCTTTTTGTTGTAGAGCCAGATCCCGGCTTCCTCCGCCGTCACCGGCGTGCTGAGGTTGCCCATCCAGAACACCAGTGCCACGGCGCACAGCACCGCCAGCACGGCGGCTGCGGCCGTAAGGATGCGCTTTTTCCGCAAAGCCGTGCGGATGCCTTTCAGCGGGGCATCCGGCTGGGGTTCCGGCTGCACCGGCACCGGCTGTTCCATCTGGTCCAGCTGGGCCCGGCAGTCCGGGCACTCTGCCAGGTGCTGTTCCACCAGAGCCGTACTGGTAGGGCTGGCCATGTGCTCCGCATACAGCGGCAGTAAATCGCGGATGACTTCACAATCCAGTTTCATCGTCTTTTCCTCCTTTTCGGGCTGTTTCACCACAATAACGCATAAAAAGAGAAAACGTTACAGGGTTTTTGATTTTTTCAGCGTCCGACAAACTGGAATTTCACTTACTTAGATAATGGCAATGTCAATTTTCCTGATAATAAAAAATACAGCAGAAGTAAACCAACTATAATTAGAATACCGCCAACCACTTTAATGCCAATTCGATTAACCTTGTTATTTTTTATAATTTTATTTGCAAAAACCAATAGTAGCGCACCAACTACTATAATAAAAACAGATATTAACGGATACATGAGTTTTCTCCTTTCAAATTCCGATTTATTTTTATGTATTTTCCCTCCAGAACAATCCGCCGGAGGTCTGGAACAGCAGCCAGGGGTTCACACTCTTGCTGCCCAGCTTGAAGTCCATGGTCAGCTCTTCGCCCAGAGCACCCACGGCCTGGCCTTTTTCCACCGTCTGTCCCTCGGACACCGCGAGCGTTTGCAGGCCGTACAGGTAGCTGCGCATCCCGGCTCCGTGGTCAATGACCACCGTGTTGCCGGTGAGGGCAAGGTTCCGGGCCAGCACCACCACGCCGTTGGCCGGGGCACGGCAGGGCTCGCCGGGGATGGTGTAGAGCTTGGTGGAATTGGAGCGGCTGCCCTGCTGGCCGTTTGTCACCTTTACCTGTCCGTAGTCCACCAGTGTCATGGAGTTTTCCGCCGGGTTCACAAAGCCGCCGGCCCACAGCTTTTCCCGCGCGGGGGCCTCGTACAGGCCCCAGACCGCATTGCGAAACTCGGCATTGGCGGCATCGGTGGCTGCCGGTTCCGGGTCCATCTCCACGGTGCCAAAGTCCTTGGGCAGCACGACGAGGGTGTGGGTGAGCGTCTCGCCGTTCACGGTAACGTTCACCGCATGCCCGCCGGAGGACGCATTGTAAGCAGCCGGGATGTAAGCACGCCAGCCGTCGGCGGCGCGCACGCACTGCACATTGCCAAGGTCAGTCTCCACGGCGGGGGCGGTGTCGCCGGTCATGCCGGAGATGCGCACGCCCACGATGCCGCCCTGTTCCACCCGCTCGGCCGAGAACGCGATGTCCGCGCTGGCCTGCAGGGTGAACCGGAAGGAATACCGGTACCACCCCGTGGGCTTTGCGGGGCGCTCCAGCCCCAGATTTTTGCGCAGGGCACCGGTGCTGCCGCCCTCGAACTGGGTGGCCATGCCGCCCTTGGGCACGCGCCAGAGGGTCATTGCGGCCTTGTATTCGCCGTTGGCCGGGAAGAGGAAGCTCTGGTATTCGCTCACGCTGCCGGCAAACACCACACTGCCGACCGCGGTCTGGATGGTCAGAGTGGTGTAGCTGGCCCAGTCCGGCAGAGTAATGTCCGGGTGCGCCGTGTACAGGGTGCCCAGCTTCTGCACCGTGAGGGTGGCAGGGCTGGCAAACACCTTGTCCAGCCGGCCGCCCAGCAGCGGCACCTGCCAGCAGAAGCCGTTGGTCTCCAGCTCCTGGCCGCCGAACTGCGCGGCAGCATCCGGGCAGCCGCCCTGCGTGGTAAAGGCATAGCTCACCCCCATCACAGCCGCCAGCAGCAGGGCCACGCCCAGTGCAACGCTGATGATCCACAGCAGAAAACGCTTCATGTCCTTCTCCTTTTATGTAGCAAAAAGGCGCACCCGCGCAGCCTGTGGTCAGACTGCCGGTGCGCCTCCTTTGTGTCCGGTGTTTGGTTTATTCTGCAGCATCCTCGGCAGGTGCCTCTTCGGCAGCTTCCGGCTCGACCGTTTCTGCATCGTCCTCGCCAAAGAGCAGACGCTCGTACTCGTCCAGTTCCTTTTCGCGGCGGTGCAGGTAAACAGCCACAGCAGCCAGTGCTCCGGCAACAGCGGCCAGGGCAGTGATCACAGCGATCAGGCAAGATTTCTTCATAGGTTCAGTACACTCCTTTTTTCGGTCGAAACGATGGTGTTTCAGCTTATTTTTCCAGCGGGAGACCCGCAGCAGCACGTCCGCCGCCTTCCAGAGAAACGACAGCATGTGAAGGGAGCATTTTACCAGAAAGAACATCCGCATCCACTCCATTCAGGGGGCTTCGGGCACGGTCCGCTTCCCCGCTATCTTGTGGTTATTATACCCGTTCCTGTCAAAAATTACAACCGTTGCGGGCAACTTTTTCGCTTCCTGTCCATTCTGTACAAAAAGCTTTGGGCAGATTGCCAGAATTTCCAAATCATCCCAGCATCCGGTCCTTGTAGGCGGCAAAGGCACCGGGCAGGGTGTAGGTGGTGCGCAGCTCCTCGCGGCTGGCCCAGACGCAGCCCGCCGGGGCCGCCTGCTCCGGCACCGTGAGGGCCACACCGGACAGCAGCCATTCGATGTGGCTGAAGATGTGCTTGGCCGCCGGCAGGGCTTCCGGCACTGCGGTGCCGGTGTCCACTCCAAGGGCTGCCAACCTTGTCAGCACTTCGGCCTGCAAAAGGTGTTCGCTCTCCCACAACAGCGGCTGCCACAGCCCGGCCAGCAGTCCCTTTGCGGGCCGCTGCTGTACCAGAAAGCCCGCCGGGCTTTCCACCAGCGCCACCGTCACCGGCAGCACCTTGCGGGGCTTCGGCTTTGCCTTCTGGGGCAGCGCGGCGGTGGTGCCCGCCGCGCGGGCCTGACACAGCCCGGCCAGCGGGCAGACATCGCACAGGGGTGCACCGTTGGGCACACAGACCAGCGCCCCCAGCTCCATCAGGGCCTGATTGTAATCCCCGGCCTTTTCCGGCGGCTGATGTTCCATCACCCGGGCAGTAAAGGCCTTTTTCACCTTCGGATCTGTAATGGCACCGGGGTCATTATACAGGCGGGAAAACACCCGCAGCACATTGCCGTCCACCGCCGGCACCGGGATGCCAAAGCTGATGGATGCAATGGCCCCGGCGGTGTAGTCCCCGATGCCGGGCAGGGCCCGCAGGGCGGCATAGTCGGCGGGCAGCTGGCCGCCGTACTGTTCGCAGACGATCTTTGCGGCCTTCTGCAGGTTGCGCACCCGGCTGTAGTAGCCAAGACCCTCCCACAGCTTGTGCAGCTTTTCCTCATCGCAGGCGGCCAGCGCCGGGATATCCGGCAGCGCCGCCAGAAAGCGCTCGTAATACGGCAGCACCGCCGACACCCGTGTCTGCTGCAGCATCACTTCGCTGAGCCAGACGTGGTAGGGCGTGGGGTCCTCCCGGAAGGGCAGGATGCGGCGTTTTTTGTAAAACCAGTCCAGCAGGGCCGGTGCAATGTTTTCCACTTGTTTTTGTCTCCTTGTTGAAAGTTAAGGGCGGGTCACTCTTTATAATGCCCTCCGCGATGCTCTGGGCATAAATAGCGGAACTATATTTTATAGTCGTGTTTGTCGCGGCCTGCGGGACCGCTCCAAACACCTTTTCACAGATGGAGTCCCAACCGGCAGCAACTGCGCTATAGCAAAACCTGCCGCCAGCCGCACCGACCTTTCCCGTGAAAATGCAATCCCGGAAAGTCCGCAGACTTTCCGGGATTGCGCTATTTAAAATAATTCTTCCGCTGTCATTGCCAGAGCAACGCGGAGGCAATTCCCAATCGTTCTCAGAATCAGAAACCGTAAGCGGTGCGGGGGAACGGCAGCACGTCACGGATGTTCTGGATGCCCGTGAGGTACATGATCATGCGCTCGAAGCCCAGGCCGTAGCCGGCATGCTCCACGCCGCCGAACTTGCGCAGGTTGAGGTACCAGTCGTAGCTGGACTTGTCCAGACCCAGCTCGTCCATGCGGGCCACCAGCTTGTCGTAGTCCTCTTCACGCTGGCTGCCGCCGATCAGCTCACCGATGCCGGGCACCAGCATATCGGCTGCGGCCACGGTCTTGCCGTCCGGGTTCTGCTTCATGTAGAAGCTCTTGATCTCCTTCGGGTAGTCGGTGACGAACACGGGCTTCTTGAACACCACCTCGGTCAGGTAGCGCTCGTGCTCGGTCTGGATGTCCACGCCCCACTCCACCGGGAACTGGAACTTCTTGTTGTTCTTCTTCAGCACCTCGATGGCGTCGGTGTAGGTGATGCGGCCGAATTCGCTGTTTGCCACCAGCTCCAGGCGCTCGATGAGGCCCTTGTCGATGAACTGGTTGAAGAACGCCATCTCATCCGGGCAGTTGTCCAGCACATAGCGGATGACATACTTGGTCATCGCCTCGGCGGTGTCCATGTAACCGTTCAGGTCGCAGAAAGCCATCTCCGGCTCGATCATCCAGAACTCGGCGGCGTGGCGGGTGGTAAAGCTCTTCTCTGCGCGGAAGGTGGGACCGAAGGTGTACACCTTGCCGAATGCCATGGCCATGGCCTCGGCTTCCAGCTGGCCGGAAACGGTCAGGTTGACCGGCTTCTCAAAGAAGTCCTTGGTATAATCCACGGTGCCGTCCTCGTTCTTGGGCACGTTCTCCAGGTCGAGGGTGGTCACGCGGAACATCTCACCGGCACCCTCGCAGTCAGAGGCGGTCAGCAGCGGGGAGTGCGCGTAGACAAAGCCGTTCTCCTGGAAGAACTTGTGGATGGCATAGGCTGCCACGCTGCGCACACGGAATGCGGCGTTGAAGGTGTTGGTGCGGGGGCGCAGGGTAGGCATGGTGCGCAGATACTCCATGCTCATCTTCTTTTTCTGCAGGGGGTACTCGTCGGCGGGGCAGTCACCCAGGATCTCCACGCTGTCGGCGTTCAGCTCAAAGGGCTGCTTGGCCTGCGGGGTGAGCACCAGCTTGCCCTTGACGCGCAGGCTGCTGTACAGACCGGTGTGGATGACTTCGTCGTAGTTGGCCAGCTTGCCGGCTTCCAGCACGACCTGCAGGGTCTTGAAGCAGCCGCCGTCCGACAGGGCGATGAAGCCGATGTTCTTGGAGTCGCGGATGTTCTTTGCCCAGCCGCAGACGGTGATCTCGGTGCCGTCCGCCGGGGTGCTCTTGAACAGCGAAAGGATCTCGGTACGTTCCATAGTAGTTCTCCTTTACAAAGAAAAAAGACAGCTTTTGCCCTGAAAGTTCAGGGCGAACAAGCTGTCTTGTAATGTCCGCGGTGCCACCTGAATTACCGGATGTGTCCGGTCGCTCACGCGCTCTTTTGTTTAAGCGCTGTCCCTGTAACGCTGGACCTGCGGCGCACCTACTTAACGGCAGACGCGCTGCCGTGTTCAGTTTGCTGCTCCCGGGTGTTCGTTCACGCGGCGCACGGGCGCGGCTCTCAGCTGTGCCGCACTCTCTGGGCCGGACGGCCCGCGCTACTTTTCCCGTTCCTTGCATTTGTTGTTTTAAAATAGCACGTTGGCGGCATTTTGTCAACCTTACGGTGCGGCATCAGGCAAATTTTCGCTTTTTTGCTTGTCAGAACGCCTTTTCTCTGGTAAAATGGAAAAAAGCGGTATTCCGCAAAAACAGATTCTGGAGGAGATCATGAAACACACACACCATATCATCCGTCTGCTGACCCTTGCCGTGGTCAGCTGCGCACTGGCAGCCCTGCTGAGCGGCTGCACCAAGGAGGAATTCATTGCCGGATACAACGAATTTATGTTCGGCGACTGGTTCCCCACCTACGGAGGCACTTCCCAGTCCGGCACATCGTATGATCCCGACCACGTCTACGACCCGCCAAACCCCGAGTGCGATGCCAAGATCTCGTCGCTGATGAGCGAGCTGTACTCGCTGGAGTCCTCTGCACGGTCGGATGTCAGCAGTGCCATCCAGAGCGCAAAGGATGAATACCACGCTCTGCCCGCCTCTCAGCGGACCTTTGCCAATAAAGTCAGCATCGCCTACAAGCATCTTTCCTCGGTGGAGAGCACCTACGACAGTGCCGTCTCCTCGGTGGTCAGCGAGATGCGCAGCGTGCTGCGGGAGTATAACCAGCCCGAAACCATAGCCGATCAGGCCTGGAGCTACTACCAGTCTGCCAAGAGCAGCATGATCTCCAGCCTTGGCGGCTGATTCAGCCTAATAATGTTTCCACGAGGCCCTGTGCTGCCAGATATCCGGCGTACAGGGCCTCATTTAAGTTGTTGCCGTGCCCGCCGATCTCGATCAGCAGACTGCCGGTGGTCAGGTCCTGATTATAGAACCGGTAGCTGAACAGCACCGGGCGGGTAAGGCCGGGGTATTTTGCCTCCATGCTGCGCTCCCACGCAGCGGCAAAACGCAGGTTCTGCCGCCATGCGGGCAGCTGCACGCTGGTGCCGTTGTCGCACCCGCAGATGATCATCACCTGCGCCGCCTGCCGCCCGTCTATGGTGCACACCGGGGCGCAGCGGGTGCCGTTTTCCCGCTCGATGGCGTCCCGGTGGACGTCCAGCACCACCTTGATGCTGGGGTACTGCGCCAGATACTGCTGCACCACCGCCCGGCTGTTGGCGTAGCTGCCGGTGTAGCTGGGGTAGTCGTTCAGGGTCTCGTCGTGCAGGGTGCAGATGCCCGCCGCATTGAGGGTATCGGCCATCACCCGCCCCACCGCGCACATATTGATGCTGCGGTCGGTGCTGCGGGCACCGTCCCCGGGGGTGAACCACAGCCCGGCAGAAAGGCGGTAGTCCTCGGTAGCGTGGGTGTGCATGATGAGCACCTGCGGCGCGGCGCTGTCCTTTTCAATGGCAAAGGGCAGGGGCTGTGCCGCCTCGGCGGCGATGTCTGCCGCCGTCTGCCGGGTGTTATTCTTGATGCTGCCCGCACCGCAGGGGATGTACTTTTCGCCGCTGCCCTGCCCGAACTGCTGCTCTGTCACTGTGCCCGCATCGGCGGGGCGGGCCTCGTCCGGCTGCAAGGCCACAAAATACTGCTCCACTCCAGTCTGTACCGGAGCAGCAGTTTCTTGCTCCGGCGGCACAGACGCAGCCTCCACCGCGCTTTCCGCAGACGGTTCTGCTGCCCGGCTCTCCACCGCCTGCTGCCCCAGATGCAGCAGGGTCTGCGCAGCAGGCACCGGCGCTGCCAGAAAGGCCGCCAGCACCAGCGCGGCGCTGCGGGCAAAGATGCACAGGGCTGCAAACAGCACCGCAGCCTGCAAAAAGGGCACTGCCCTGCTCTGCCCCGCAGGCAGACGCCAAGGCTCTCTGCTGCGCATGGCAAGACCTCCTTTCTTCACCCCGTCAGCCAGCAGAGCTGCTGCACGGTAAGGCGGGGCTGCAAGGCGCGGTTGACGCTGCCCGCCAGCAGGGCCGCGCCGTGGGCGATGACGCTGTCCAGCGCCCGGGGCGTGACCACAAGGTCTGCGCCCTCCTGCGCTTGCATCAGGGTGGGGATGCCCGCCGCCACCACCGGCACGCCTAAGGTGTCCCGGGTCAGGTGGCGGGTGTGGTCGGCCTGCGCCGGGTAAAGCCCTGAGTCCGAAAACTGCACCGTGCGCCCCAGCCGCTGCCCCTCGGCGGAGCAGAGACTGTCCACGCAGACCACCGAGAACAATACAAACTTCTCATGGAAGGCTTCTCCATTGTTGCAAAGCGCCCTATCACAGAGCTTACTAACCCGCCTA
>ENA-ORLY01004395-ORLY01004395.1-human-gut-metagenome-genome-assembly--contig:-NODE-4395-length-10134-cov-16.972059_pt1 | contig 10134 bp, 7 predicted proteins | sample MGYA00243071_ERZ508832 | MGnify/ENA primary metagenome ERZ508832 (study PRJEB26277, sample SAMN04329777) | human gut metagenome | biome: human-associated habitat | host: Homo sapiens | place: USA...
ACCGACCATACCCGCGAGTATGTGCCGTATCTCATCTGCGGCAAGGGCGTCAAACCGGGCGTTGACCTCGGCACCAAGCTCTGCTTCGGAACCATCGCACAGACCATCTGCGACTATCTGGGTGTGGATGCTTCCACGCTGGACGGCCAGAGCGTGCTGAGCGACATCCTGAAATAAGCATAAACGCAAAGATCCCGCAAGGCAGCTGCTTTGCGGGATTTTTTTGTCTATAAATTATGCTGCATCATTTTCAGCGCTGGAAGCGTCGCCGCTGCCGGAGCCGAACAGGGCGTCCAGCACGGTGGAAGCGGCCTGATGCAGGGAGGAAGCCGCCTGCTCCACCTGCTCCTGGGTCGGCATACTGAAGGACGGCGACTCGGTGGAGTCTGCCGGGGCTTCTTCGCTGCCGTCTGCAGGGACCTCGGTGGAAGCGCTGGGCTCACCGGAGGCGTCGCCCTCGGCGGGCTGGCTGTCAGCGGGGGCCTCTTCCGCCGGGACTTCGCTCTCGGCGGGCTCTTCTGCGATAACGCTGTCGGGAGATTCCTCCGGGATGGATGCACCGGCGTTGGGGTCGGCGGTCGGCGTGAAGACATCGGTCTTCTCGGGGGTCTGGCTGGTGCTGGTGAGCTTGTCCTCGCCGCCCAGAACCGCTGCGATGAGGGCCTTGGCTTCGTTGACCGAGTTCTCATCCGGCTTCATGACGTAGAGGCTCTGGCCCTTGGCGGAGTAGCACTTGGTGCTCTTCGCGCCCGAGCCGGTGACGGTGTAGCTCTGGATGTCCCAGTTGGCAAGATCGCCCAGCTGCATCCGGACCAGCGCAGAGATCTGTTCCTGCGAGAGGCTGGTGACGAAGCAGTCGGCGGCGGCGTCCATCAGCTTGGAGAAGCCCATGAGCAGGGCGGGAGACTTGAGCTTGTTGACCATCGCGTCGATGACTTTCATCTGGTTGATGCCGCGCTGGATGTCGCCGGTCTTGAAGGCGTGGCGCTCACGGGCAAAAGCCAGAGCGGACTTGCCGTCCAGATGGTTCCAGCCCTCGGCGAAGGTGGTGGGGTCGTAGTAGCCGGGGCTGCCCACCGAGGTGAAGGCTTGGTCGGAGTAGACGTCCACGCCGCCGATGGCGTCGATGATGTTGATGAAGCCCGCAAAGTTGATGCGGAGGTAGTGCTCCACATTCACGCCGTAGAGGTTGCCCAGCGTGGCCATGCTGGTCTCGACGCCGTAGAGGCCGGCGTGGGTCAGCTTGTCCTTGCTGTCGGTGCCTGCGAGGTCAACATAGTAGTCGCGCGGGGTGTTGATGAGGGCCGCCTGCTTGGTGGTGGGGTTGACCACAGCGAGGATGTTCACGTCGCTGCGGGCCTTTTCGGTCAGCTCGCCGCGGTTGTCCACACCGCTGAGGTAGACGACGAACGGCTCTTTCGTGATCTTATTCGCCTCTGCGCCGGTGAGCAGGCCGGAAGTCATGCTGTCCAGTGCGGTCAGACCCTGCTGCGCCCAGACACAGCCCACGGCCAGCGCGGCGCAGAGCAGGACGGACAGCACCCGGGCCACGACGGCACCGCTGCGGGAGGCGAGGCACTTGCGCACCAGCAGCCAGAGCAGCACCAGAAGCGCAGTGATGATAACGAGGTAGAGCACCGGCAGCATCTGGGTGCGCCAGAGCTGCACCAGCGCGGCAAGGCTCAGGATGGCCTGCAGTACCAGCAAGACCATTCCTCCTTTCGGAAGTTTGTCGTCAGCGAGGGCGGGCTCGCTGGGGTGCAGCGGCTCCCACTGTCTGCGGGGCGGCACCGGAGGTTTCGGCGGCTCAGACGGAGGCGTCGGTGCCGGTTTCGGCGGTGCTTTGGGGCGGGGAGGTTCCGGCGAGAAGAAATCGGCGCTGTCTACCTCCACTTCGTCGGGCTCGCTGCGCTTGATGCCCCGGTGGATGTGCCGGGGGCCTTCGTCGTTATTCTGGGGATGGGTATGCTTGTTTTCGTCAAACATAGGCGTTCACTCCTTTGGATGTGTGTGCCATCATGTGGTGGGGATGATGCTCAGCACAGCCCGGGCGGGCAGGCAGGTGGCCGTCTGGTCTTCCTCGCTGAGCCAGCCGAAGGACTCGCAGATGTGGTCAGGGCAGGGCGAATCTACAAAGCGGGCCGCGCCGTCCTGGATCTTGATGTGGACGGTGAGATAGCCGGTGTCCACATCGTAATCGGCGTCTTTTTCGAGGGGAAAGGTCAGCCTGGTGTTACTGTCGCCGTAGATGAGCTCTGCGCAGAGAGGCGCACCGGTCTGGTTTGCTTTCCGCACCAGCAGCAGCACGGCGGCTGCGGCCAGAATGACGGCAGCAAAGACCAGATTTATCAGCAGTTTTTTGTGTTGTTTCATAAAAAATTATCCTTTGAGCGGGATCTGTTCCAGCTCGGCCAGCCAGAGCGCGGCGGCTGCGTCACTGGGCATCCGCCAGTCGCCCCGGGGCGAGAGGGTGACGCTGCCCACCTTGGGGCCGTCGGGCAGGCAGCTGCGTTTGAACTGCTGGGCGAAGAACCGCCAGTAGAAGTTGCGCAGCCACTTGTAAAGCACTTTGTCCGGGTACTCGGCCCGGCCTGCGAAGGCCGCTTTCGCCAGCCGGAATATCTTCGACGGGCCGAAGCCGAAGCGGAGAACATAATAAAGGTAGAAGTCGTGCAGCTCATAGGGACCCACGAGGTCTTCCGTCTTCTGAGAGATCTCGCCGTCCTTGGCAGGCAGCAGCTCCGGGGAGACGGGGGTGTCGAGGATGTCCAGCAGCACCCGGCGCAGCTCGGCGGAGGCGGCGATGTCGGCCTCATACTGGACGAGGTGGCGCACCAGCGTCTTGGGGACACCGGCGTTGACGCCGTACATGCTCATGTGGTCGCCGTTGTAGGTGGCCCAGCCCAGCGCCAGCTCGGAGAGGTCGCCGGTGCCGACGACGAGGCCGCCGGTGCGGTTGGCAGTGTCCATCAGCTCGAGGGTGCGCACACGAGCCTGTCCGTTCTCGAAGGTGACGTCCAGCACGTTCTCGTCCTGGCCGATGTCCTTGAAGTGGCTGTGGACGGTGTTGGCGATGTCGATCTCGGTAAAGCTGACGGCCAGCTCGTCGCATAAGATCTCTGCATTGCTGCGGGTGCGGTGGGTGGTGCCGAAGCAGGGCATGGTCACGGCCAGCACATCACTGGTGGGGCGGCCCAGCTGTTTCATGGCGCGGACGGCCACCAGCAGAGCGAGGCAGCTGTCCAGACCGCCCGAGATGCCGATGACCGCCGTCTTGGCGTGGGCATGCTCGAGGCGCTTGGCGAGGCCGTCGGCCTGCATTTTCAAGATCAGCTCACAGCGCTCGGCCCGGCGGCGCTCGTCGTGGGGGATAAAGGGCGTGGGGTCTACCCAGCGGGAGAGCTTCGTCTCGGTGAGGGCAAGGTCGAAATCGACGGTCAGATACCCCTCAGCGCTGGGCTCGAAGCTGGTGTTGCGCGCCCGCTCCGACTCCATCCGCTGGCAGTCCAGCTCCGTCTCAGCCCAGCCGCCCTCGAAGGGAGATGTCTCGGCGAGGAGGGCGCCGTTCTCGGCGATGAGGTCGTGACCGGCGAAGACCATGTCCTGGGTGCTCTCGCCGTGGCCGGCAGAAGCGTACAGGTAGCCGCAGAGCAGGCGGGCAGACTGGTTCGACACCAGCGCCCGGCGGTACTCGGCTTTGCCGACCGTCTCATCGCTGGCCGAAAGGTTCGCAATGACGGTGGCACCGGCCAGCGCGTGGAAGGTGGAGGGGGGCAGAGCGCTCCACAGGTCTTCGCAGATCTCCACGCCCAGAACGAAGCTGGGCATCTGGCGGCAGCGGAAGAGCAGGGACGTACCGAACGGCACTTCCTGCCCGCAGACCGTCACATTTTCCACCTCAGTGCTGCCCGGGGTGAACTGGCGCTTTTCGTAGAACTCGCCGTAGTTGGGCAGGTAGGTCTTGGGGACAAGGCCCAGCAGACGCCCGCCGCAGAGGACGGCGGCGCAGTTGTACAGTTTGCCCCGCACCAGCAGCGGCAGGCCCACGAGGACCACGACATCCAGCTCCCGGCTGGCGTCCAGCACGGTCTGCAAGGCGTCCAGCGCGCCCTGCTGCAACGTGCGCTGCAAGAATAGATCGCCGCAGGTGTAGCCAGTGAGGCAGAACTCGGGGAACACCGCCAGCTTGACGCCGCGGGCCGCAGCGTCCTGTAACTGAGATACGATTTGGGAAGCGTTATAGTTGCAGTCGGCCACCCGCAGTGAGGGCGAGAGGGCAGCTGCTTTCAAAAAACCATCTTTCATCGGAGGATTTCACATCCTGTCTGTTGAATTAGGGCCCCGGCGGAGACGTGCTCTGCGGGGTTTTGTTCAGTATACCACAAACCGGCCCAAACGAAAAGTGACAGTGTGGTTAAAGAAACGAAAAACGCTGCCTGCATACCGCAGACAGCGCTGAAAATAAAAGATGGAAAACGAGATAGACCGTAAGCCGGGTTCTGTATTAAACGACGATCTGTCTAGACCTGCCATTGCTGACAGGTTCGTGCCGCCTTCGGGACACGCGAGCAGCGCTGTACGTCCCATATAGGCGTTGCTTCCGGTAGGGTTTACAAAGCCGCATGGTCACCCATGCGCTGGTGAGCTCTTACCTCGCCGTTTCATCCTTACCGCATTGCTGCGGCGGTTTGTTTTCTGTTGCACTTTCCCTGAGGTCACCCTCGGCTGCCGTTAGCAGTTACCGTGCTCTGTGAGGCCCGGACTTTCCTCAGAGCGGTCAAAGCCGCCCCGCCGCCGTATGTTCCACTCGTTTTCCGCTCCTCATGATACCATAAAAAAACAAGATTTGCAAGAGAAAGAGAATTTTGCTATACTTATCTTATATGTTGCCCGCGCTGGAGGTGGGAAGATGAAGCTTTATTTCAAAGTCCCGCCCGAGGCGGATGGGATGCTGCTGCGTGGTTTTCTGCGCAAGTGCAGTGTCTCCACCGACCTGTCCCGGGCCGTGAAATTCCGGGGCAGCGGCTTTTTTGCCGACGGTGCCCCCATCCTGGCCAACCGCCGGGTGGAGGCCGGGCAGGTCATCTCCTTTGAACTGCCGCCGGAGGGGGAGAGCGTTGTGCCGCAGAACGACATCCCGGTGGATGTGGTCTACGAGGACGCTTTTGCCCTCGTGGTGGAAAAGCCGCCCCATCTCGCAGTGCATCCAACCCTGAATTACCCGCTGGATACGCTGGCGAACGGCTATGCCGCCTGGGCGCTGCGTCAGGGTAGAAGCCCCGTCTTCCGCCCGGTGAACCGCATCGACAAGGACACCAGCGGCCTCGTGCTGGCGGCCCAGAATGGCTACGCCGCCCCGCTGCTGGCTCAGCGGGTGGAAAAGCTCTACTACGCCGTTGCAGAAGGAGAACTTCCCCTCGGGCCGGGCGTCATCGACGCCCCCATCGGGCGGCAGGGGGAGAGTATCATCGGGCGGTGCGTCACCCCCGATGGCAAACCCAGCCGGACGGAATATACCATATTGAAAGCCCAAAACGGCCTGAGCCTCGCGGCCTGCGTCCCGGTGACGGGCCGGACCCACCAGATACGGGTACATTTTGCATCCATCGGCCACCCGCTGGCCGGAGATGACCTCTACGGCGGGAGCCGGGCGCGCATCGGGCGGCAGGCGCTCCACTGCGCAAAACAGACGTTCTGGGTGCCGCGCTGCGAGCCGATGCCGGACGGCATCGGCATCGAAGTGCCGGTGGACGAGACGACTCTGAGGCCGGTGACGGTGGAAAGCCCGCTGCCGGAGGATATGACAAAGCTTTTTGTCTAAATTTGTGTATTTCGTGAAAAGTAAGTGAAAGCTAAGCCCAAATTTTGTGTCAATGCTTGTTTCGGCGCTGGCAGGGTGTATAATAAATAGAGTTATTCTTGTCAAAAAAGCTGTCCTGATGCGGCAGCGTGTCGATAACAGAGAAAAGAGACAAATCAGAATCTCCTGAAGATACAGGAAGGAGCATCCTTTTTGCTGGAAGATAAAACAACTGAAACGCGGCAGGACGAGCCAGCCGGTGCGCCGCGGCACACCGGCTTCCGCGCAAAGCTGCGCTCGCTTTGGGCGCAGCTCCAGTGCGTCCATCTGCTGCGCCGCCACCGGCGGTATCGCCGCCGCAGACATCGGCTGGACAATGCCTCCCGGAAGCTGCGCTCGTCGAAGCTGGTATTGCGCGTTGGCGCAGTGCTCTATGCACTGGGCTTTGGCGCGGAGTATGCTGCCGTGCGGGTGGGGCGTGCCGTCAAGTACGCCGCTCTCTGGGCTGCTGGAGGCATCCGCCGCTTTGCAAAGGCTCTGGCGGAGACGGCGTTCCCCGGCGCAGCACAGGTGGCCAAAGACCTGTTTGGCCCCATCGTGCTGTTTGCAAAGGGCATCGTGTCCCTTCTCATCCATGCCCACCGCATCCGCAGGGAGCAGGGCTTCGGTGCAGCATTTGAGGCCAGCGTCCACTACTTCAAAAACGGCGTCCGCCGCAACCTCAGTCTGCTGCCCCGCATGGCGATGTATGCCCTGCCCATCTGCGCACTGGCGCTGGGCGCAGCAGTGTTCCAATATGTCATCCACCAGCCTTATGCACTGGCCGTCCGGGTCAACGGCGAAACCGTGGGCTATGTGGCGAATGAGGACGTCTTCAACACGGCCCGCGAGGACGTGATGGAGCGTATCAGCTACGCCGGCACCGACAAGACCGAGTGGACCATCGAGCCGAGCTACACCCTCGCCATCGCCCACCACATGATGGACGAAAACGAGATGGCAAACGCCATCATCCAGAGCGCCGGCGACCAGATCAGCGAAGGCACGGCTCTTTATCTGGACGGCGAGTTGACGGCGGTGTGCAGCGACGGCAACGCGCTGCGGGATTACCTCGCCGCCATGCTCGACCCCTACGAGGAAGAAGAGGACGACCCCGATGTGAGCGTGGGCTTCAACAAGCAGGTCACGCTGGAAGACGGCCTCTACTTCAAGGAAGGCTTGCAGGATTTTGAGACCGTCCGGCAGGAGCTGGTGGGCGTGAAGCAGGCCCAGAAGGTCTACACCGTCAAGGCGGGCGACACCCTCTGGTCCATCGCACATAACAATGACCTGACCTTCCGTGAGTTGTGCGCCCTCAACCCGGCGTTCAAGGGTGAGCCGCTGAGCGAGACGTCCAGCATCCTTGAGGGCGACCACCTCGTCATCACCAAAGAAGAGGCTGGCCTTGAGGTGCGCATCACCCGCATCGAGACTCGTGAGGAAGAGATCGCATTCTCCACGGAGACGACAAAATCCAACGAATATACGAAGGGAACCACCAAGGTGCTTCAGGAGGGCGAGAACGGTCTGCGCCGTGTGACCCTCCAGAACGTCTACGACACCAAGAATATCCTTGTGGACCAGAGCGTGCTTTCCACCGAGGTCATCAAGGAGCCGGTGAACAAGAAGGTGGTCGAAGGCACCAAGAAGGTGACTTCCAGCACCAAGTACATCACCGGCAGCGGCCGGTTCATCTGGCCTGTGCCGAACTACCGCTACTGCTCGCGCTGGTACGGCGGACGCCACAGGGGCGTGGACATCTGCGCCCCGGCCGGTACGCCCATCTACGCCTCCGCAGGCGGCACCGTCACCAAGGCGGGTTACAACAAGGCCGGTGCAGGTACGGGCTATGGCTACTCGGTCATCATCAACCACGGCGGCGGATACAGCTCTGTGTATGCACACTGCCTGTCCCTGACCGTCAGCGCGGGCCAGACCGTCAAGCAGGGCCAGCTCATCGGCTATCTGGGCAGCACGGGCCGTTCCACCGGCAACCACTGCCACTTTGAGATACGTCTCAATGGTTCGTACATTCCCCCACAGAACGTATTCCCGGGGAAGAAATAAACCTCTCCGTCACGCCTGCGGCGCGCCACCTCCCCTAAAAAGGGGAGGCTTTGGCATGTCGGCTGACATTCAGCGGAATGAAAAAAGCTTTTGGGTAACGCAAGGCGGCGGGCTCCGCTGCCTAGATAAAATTCATAAAAAGGAGATAATTATTATGGCTACTCCTCACATCAGCGCCGAAAAGGGCGATTTCGCAAAGACTGTCCTGATGCCGGGCGACCCCCTGCGCGCAAAGTTCATTGCTGACACCTTCCTGAAGGATGTCCGTCAGGTGACGGGTGTCCGCGGGATGCTGGGCTTTACCGGCACCTATGAGGGCCGTCCCATCAGCGTGATGGGCAGCGGCATGGGTATGCCCTCCATCGGCATCTACTCCTACGAGCTGTTCAAGTTCTACGATGTGGACAACATCATCCGCATCGGCTCCGCCGGCAGCTACACTGCCGACGCCAAGCTGTTCGACACCGTGCTGGCTACCGGTGCGGTCAGTGAGTCCAACTATGCCCGCGTCCAGAGCGGCAACGACCACGACATCACCTTCCCCAGCGAGACTCTGAATGATAAGCTGCGCGCCTCCGCCAAGAAGCAGGGCATCAAGCTCATCGAGGGCAACATCCACTCCTCCGACGTTTTCTACCGTCAGCCTTCCGATGCAAAGCCCACCTACTGGGAGCTGCTGCGCGACGAGCGCGGCTGCCTCTGCGTGGAGATGGAGAGCTTTGCTCTGTTCGCCAACGCCGAGGTGCTGGGCAAGAACGCTGCCTGCCTGCTGACCATCTCCGACAGCTTTGTCTCCCCGGAGATCACCACCGCAGAGCAGCGCCAGAAGAGCTTCACCGATATGATGAAGGTCGCACTGGGCGCGGAGTACTAAGAGCTTTTTGGATCAAAGAGGGCCGCTGTGGTTGCAGCGGCTCTCTTTTTCGACGCAGAGGCGGCGGCTTTGCTTGCACTTCTGAAAAGAATGATTTATACTTGGATCAACAAAAACAGCTTCGTCCCACAGGACGAAGAACGCCATATCTACAAATTGCAAAAAGGAGAACCGACCATGACAAAACTGACTCTGGAAGAAAAGCAGGAGCTCATCCGGATGGCCCTTGCGGCCAGGGAGAGGGCTTACGCGCCTTACAGCGACTTTATGGTGGGCGCTGCCCTGCGCGCCGAGGATGGCCGCATCTTCACCGGCTGCAACGTGGAGAATGCCGCCTTTACCCCCACCAGCTGCGCCGAGCGGACGGCCCTGTTCAAGGCTGTGGCCGAGGGCGTGACCAGGTTCACCGACATCGCCGTGGTGGGTGCGCGCCGGGGCGAAGTCAACAAGCAGATCACCTCGCCCTGCGGCGTCTGCCGTCAGGCGCTGTTCGAATTCGGCGGCCCGGAGCTGAATGTCATCATGGCAAAAAGCCCGGACGATTTCATCGAGCGCAGCATGGACGAGCTGCTGCCCTTCGGCTTCGGTCCCTCCAACGTGGCGGGCAACAAGGCCGTGGAAGATTGAACACAGCCGCGCGAAAAATGCCGGGTGGAGCGGATTTTCCGGGATAAGTATGGTTTTTATACAATTTTGATAAAATAATTGTAAATGTTTTGTAATCGGAAAAGGCTTGCATCTGTCACTTCTTCCCGCTATACTTGAGCCAGTAAATGTGCAAGTGCGCACATTTCGTCAACAAAACGCGATTATATTAAAATAAAAGGAGAGTTTTCATTATGATGATTTCTCGTCGTAACTTCCTGGCAGTGGCTGGCGCCGCTGCTGCTGCCGCTGCTCTGACTGCCTGCGGCGGTTCTTCTTCTTCCACTGCTTCCTCTGCAGCTGCCTCCACCAGCGCAGCCGCTTCCACCGCTGAGGGCGGCGAGAAGATGGTGAAGGTCGCTCTGACCTGCGACACCGGCACCATCGACGATGAGAGCTTCAACCAGGCCTGCTGGACCGCTGTTTCCGGCTACATGGGCGATGACTGCCAGTACTACATCCCCGAGGCTGACGCTTCCGATGAGGACCGCGAGACCATGATCCGTCAGGCTGTCAACGACGGCGCTGACGTCATCGTCTGCGTCGGCTACCTGTACGGCGCTTCTCTGGCATGGGCTGCTGACCAGTACCCCGATGTCAAGTTCATCGCCGTCGACGTCACCCAGGGCGACATCGGCACCGACAGCATCCCCGCAAACTGCTACTGCATCACCTTCAAGGAGGAGCAGGCAGGCTATCTGGCAGGCTA
>ENA-ORLY01004396-ORLY01004396.1-human-gut-metagenome-genome-assembly--contig:-NODE-4396-length-10131-cov-7.985279_pt1 | contig 10131 bp, 10 predicted proteins | sample MGYA00243071_ERZ508832 | MGnify/ENA primary metagenome ERZ508832 (study PRJEB26277, sample SAMN04329777) | human gut metagenome | biome: human-associated habitat | host: Homo sapiens | place: USA...
CGAGACCGGCGAGATCGTGTTCCGCGAGCAGCCGCAGCAGAATTAAACAAAAAAACATTGCAGCCCCGGGAAAGTTGGAAGACCTTTCCGGGGCCGTTTTTTGCTTACGCCCCGTCAAAGCTGTCACCGTCGGCGGGCAGGTCGGCAGCGGTCTGGGCGGGATCGGGATCGGTTTCCTGTTCCACGGCGCGGGGCACGCCCTTGTACACCAGCGTCTGTTCCAGAACCTCGGCGCACACCGGGGCTGAAAGGCTGCCGCCGGCAGTCGTCCAGCTGTGGGGTTCGTCCAAGCACACCAGACACAAAAACTGCGGGTCGTCGATGGGAGCCACGGCCACAAAGCTGGCAATACGGGCTTTTTCGTCGGCGCTGTCCAGCTTCTGGCTGGTGCCGCTCTTGCCGCCCACCCGGTAGCCTTGGATGCGGGCATTGCGCCCGCCGCCGTAGAGCACCACGGCTTCCATCATCTCACGCATGGTTTCAGAAGTTTCCGGTTTGATCACCTGCCGCCTGCACACCGGCTCTGTGTGCTGCAGAATGCTGCCGTCCGGGTTCAGGATATCGCTGACAAGATAAGGCTGCATCAGCCTGCCGCCGTTCACCACAGCGCACACGGCTGCGGCCATTTCCATATAGGAGATCTTGCTGCTCTGGCCGAAGGCGCAGGAGGCCAGCTCCACCGGCCCCATGCGGTCGGCGGTGTAGTACAGACTCTTTTTGGGTTCGGCGGGCAGATCGACCCCGGTTGGCTCCCGCAGGCCGAAAGCGGCAAAGTAATCGCAGAAGGCTTCCTTGCCCAGCCGCGCGCCGATCTGGATAAAGCTCTGGTTGCAGGAATTTTCCAGCGCCTGGGTCACGGTCTGGCTGCCGTGGCGCTTGTGGTTGGCGCAGTGGAACCGTGTGCCCGCCACCGAGATGGACTCGCCGCAGTAAAAGGTGGAGTTTTTGCTCACAGCCCCGGCATCCAGCGCGGCGGCGCAGGTGATGAGCTTGAACACGCTGCCCGGCTCGTACAGGTCGCTGACGGCCTTGTTGCGCCACTGGGTCTGCTGGGCCAGCTGCAGGGCGGCAGCGCGCTCGCTGCCGGTAAGGGCATCCACGGCCTTGCGGGCGGCTGCATCGTAGATCACGCGCGGCTGGTTCGGGTCGTAGGCAGGCGTGGTGGACATGGCCAGCACGGCCCCGGTGTTCACGTCCATCACGATGCCCACGGCCCGGGCCGCGACGTGATGCTCCCGGACGGCATAGCCCAGCGCGTTCTCCAGGTAATGCTGGATGTTGGTGTCGATGGTCAGCCGCAGGCCGTCCCCCTCGGTGGGGAAGCGCTCGGTCTCATAGCTTTGTTCCAGCGTGTAGCCCCAGGCGTTGACGGCGGTGAGCACCACGCCGTTTTCCCCGGTGAGCAGATCGTCGTATTCCAGCTCCAGCCCCGAGACACCGGCGTTGTCCACATTGGTGAAACCCAGCACCGAGGCCAGAAACTCCCCCTGCGGGTACCAGCGCCTGGAGTCCTGGTTGATCCGGATGCCGGTGATGCCGTTCTCCTCGCAGAAATCCCGCACCCGGTCGGCCATGGAACGGTCCACTCGGTAGCGGAGCAGGCAGTCGTTGGAGCGCCGCTGGCTGAACTTTTCCAGCAGGGCGGCTTCGTCCAGCTCCAATATTTTCGCAAGGCCCTGGGCGGCAAGGCCGAGTTTTTCCTCCGGCATCTCCCGGGGCGAGGCCCGCAGGGTCCAGCAGCTGCTGTTGGCGGCCAGCAAAACACCGTCCGCACTGTAGACGCGGCCCCGGTCCGCCGGGACGATGGTATCCCGCAATTGCTGGCCCAGCGCCCGCTGAGTGTACCGATCAGAGGCGCGCAATTGCAGCCAGAACAGCCGGAACGCCAGCCCGGCGGCCACGGCACAGAACAGCACGGCCACCAGCCGTGCCCGCTGGCGGAATGCCCGCTCGGGCAGGGTGCGCGGACCGGACATGAACACCACCTCCTCCTGCCACTCTATGCGGGGCGGAGTGACTATTATTCGCCATTCCTGCGTACAATAAGTACCCGGGAGGAACTGCCGATGCTGCACAATGAAACGATACGCCCCACGCCCCGCCACAGGCTCCGCCTGCCTCTGCGGCAGCTGCCTGCCATGGACCTGCCTTTTCTGGTACTGGTGCTCACGCTGGTGGGCTTTGGGCTGGTGATGCTGGCCTCTGCCTCCAGTGCGGTGGCTCTCTACCGCCGGGGGGATGCCTGGGCCTACCTGCGCCCGCAGCTGCTATACGCGGCGCTGGGGCTGGTGGGCCTGTGGCTGGCCAGCCGGGTGGATTATCATATTTTCCATAAGCTGGCCTGGCCGCTGCTGGCTCTCTCCCTCGTTTTGCTGGTGGCCGTGCTCTTTATGCCGGAGTACAACGGCTGCAAGCGCTGGCTGGTGCTGCCCGGGCTGGGCACGCTGCAGCCCAGCGAAATTGCCAAATTCGCGGTGGTGCTGGTGTTCAGCCATGTCATTTCCCTCAACCACGACCAGATGAAACGCTTCTCCGTGGGCGTGCTTCCCTTTGCGCTGGTGCTGGGGGTGGTGGCGGCGCTGATGCTGCTGGAGCCGCACCTTTCGGGCACCCTGCTGATCCTGGGCATTGGAGCCGTGCTGATGTTTGTGGGCGGCACCGGGCTCAAGTGGTTCGTGCTGGCAGGCGTGAGCGGGGTGGCCGCCATCGGGGCTGCAGTGGTCATCATGCCCGACCTTGTGCCCTACGCCGCCGACCGGCTCAACTCCTGGCTGGACCCTTTTGCTGACCCGCTGGGCGACGGCCACCAGACCATCCAGAGCCTGTATGCCATCGGCTCCGGCGGGGCTGCCGGGCTGGGCCTGGGCAACAGCCGCCAGAAACATCTGTTCGTGCCAGAGCCCCAGAACGATTTTATTTTTTCCATCGTTTGCGAGGAGCTGGGCTTTGTGGGGGCCTGCGCCGTGGTGGGGCTGTTCGTGCTGCTGCTCTGGCGGGGAATCACGCTGGCGGCCCATGCGCCCGATCGTTTCGGGGCACTGCTGGTGGTCGGCTTCACGGTGCAGGTGGCCCTGCAGGCCGTGCTGAACATGGCCGTTGTGACCAACACCATCCCCAACACAGGCATCAGCCTGCCGTTTTTTTCCTCCGGCGGCACCAGCCTCATGATGCTGCTGGGCGAGATGGGGGTGGTGCTTTCCGTCTCAAGAGGGGAAACGTGAAAATTCCTCTATTTGGCTCCCCTGATAGGATAGACTCTCTCCGGCCGGAGGGAGATGTCGCGTTAGCGACAGAGGGAGGACGGCTGGACGTGCCAGAGCGCGGCCTGAGAGGTTTCATTTTAAATAAACTGGAACAAATGACACACCAAACTCTTGTGGAATCAGACGGATTGACATTCCGCGCTCCCTTTGCATAGCCTGTGGTATCTTTTGCGGAATGGGGGCTGCGGATATGGCACAGAGCGCGGAACAGATCGTGGTAACGGGTGGGGGGCCTTTGACCGGAACGGTCCGCGTCCCGGCAGCAAAAAACAGCGTCCTGCCGCTTCTGGCGGCCGCGCTGCTCTGCCAGCGGCCGGTCCGGCTGCGGGGCGTGCCAAGGCTCTCGGACGTAGAGTGCAGCCTTGCGCTGCTGCGGGGCGCGGGCTGCACGGCCCAGTGGCAGGGCAGCGATGTGGCGCTCTCCGGCAGCCCGGTCCAGAGCACCCTGCCGGGGCAAACAGCGGCACAAATGCGGGCTTCCATTCTCTTCTGCGCGCCGCTGCTGGCACGGCTTGGCCGGGCGGAGACCGTTCTGCCCGGCGGGTGCAGGATCGGCTCCCGCCCCATTGACCTGCACCTGACGGGTCTGGCGCGGATGGGGGTGCAGGAGCTGGACGCCGGGCCGGGGCGGCTGGTGCTGCTGGCTCCCTCCGGCCTGCATGGGGCAGAAATCACCCTGCGGTTCCCCAGTGTGGGGGCCACGGAGACGCTTTTGCTGGCGGCGGCCTGCGCCCGGGGCCGCACCGTGCTGCGGGGAGCCGCGCGGGAGCCGGAGGTCGCAGACCTGGCCGATTTCCTCAACCGGTGCGGCGGCAGTGTGGAGGGGGCGGGAAGTTCCACGCTCATCATTGAGGGGCGGAGGGCGCTGGGCGGGTGCGTGTTTTCGCCCCTGCCGGACCGTATTTTTGCCTCCACGCTGGCCTGTGCGGCTGCCGCCGCCGGAGGCCGGGTGGAACTGACCGGATGCAGCCCGGAGCTCTATGCCCCGGTGCTGGAAATTCTGGCACAAATGGGCTGCCGGGTGGAGCGCGGCGGGGAGAGCGTGCAGGTGGCCCGGTTTGGGCGGCTGTACGGTGCGGGCCGGGTGTTCACCGGAGTATACCCGGCATTGGCCACCGATGCCGCCCCGCCGCTGGCGGCCGCCATGCTCTGTGCGGAGGGCGAAAGCAGTATTGAGGATGTGATCTTTGAGCGGCGGTTTGCCTGCGCGGAGGGCTTTGCGGCCTTGGGCGGGCGGGTAAATACGGCGGGCCGGGTGCTGCACATCCGGCCGGGTGGTGCACTGCGGGGCACACGCCTTTCCGCACCCGACCTGCGGGGCGGGGCCGCGCTGGTGCTGGCAGCCCTGGCGGCACAGGGCAGGAGCCAAATCGGCGGGGTTGCGTATCTCGACCGTGGATATGCGGATTTTACAGAGATTTTGGCCTCTCTTGGGGCACGAATTTACCGAGAAACGAAGACCGCGTGACCCCCGGTGAAAAAAACACCCCCAAAAAACCAAATTTGTCTTGCAATCGGAGCCAAAAGATGATACGATACTGTTATATAGTAGCAGTAATATGAGATAATCCTGCCCTTGTACACGGCGGGTGTACGATAAAATCCGATGGAGGACAAAGTTATGGCATTGATGCTCGACGAAGAAATGGACGAAAACGTTACGACGATTAAGGTAATTGGCGTCGGTGGCGGCGGCGGAAACGCGGTCAACCGGATGGTCAGCGACGGCCTGCAGGGTGTTGTATTCATCGCGATGAACACCGACCAGCAGGCACTGGCGAAGAACCATGCCGCCACCAAGGTGCAGCTGGGTTCCAAGCTCACCAAGGGCCGCGGCGCAGGTGCTGACCCCGAGATCGGCCAGCGCGCTGCCGAGGAGAGCAAGGACGAGATCGCAAACGCTCTGAAGGGCTCCCAGATGGTCTTTATCACCGCCGGTATGGGCGGCGGCACCGGCACCGGTGCTGCTCCTGTGGTGGCCGAGGTGGCACACGATCTGGGCATCCTGACCGTGGGCATCGTTACCAAGCCCTTCTCTTTTGAGGGCAAGCGGAAGATGGGTCTGGCTGAGCAGGGCATCGCAAATCTGCTGATGCACGTGGACAGCCTCATCGTCATCCCCAACGAGCGCCTGAAGATGATCAGTCAGGAGAAGATCACCCTGATGAACGCCTTCCAGGCCGCTGATAACGTGCTGCGTCAGGGCGTTGAGTCCATCTCCGCCCTGATCAATGTGCCGGCCTTCATCAATCTGGACTTCGCCGATGTGCGCTCCATCATGAAGGACGCCGGCTACGCTCACATGGGCGTCGGCAGCGCCAAGGGCGCCGGCAAGGCTGAGAACGCCGCCAAGGCCGCTATCTCCTCTCCGCTGCTGGAGACCAGCATCGCCGGCGCACACGGCGTCATCATCAACATCACTTCCAGCCCCGACATCGGTCTGGAGGATGTCGAGACTGCCGCCGGCCTCATCACCCAGAGCGCACATCCCGATGCGAACATCATCTGGGGTACTGCCTTCGACGAGAACCTCTCCGATGAGATGCGCGTTACCGTCGTGGCTACCGGCTTCGACAATAAGGCTGCTGACGGCCTGCGCAGCACGCTGGGTACTGCTGCCGCCGGTACTGCTCCCGGCGTGACGGCTTCTGCTCCGTCCGCTGTCTTCAGCGCCGAGGTCAATACTCCTTCCGTCGCTTCCGGCAATGCTTCTGCCGCCAAGCCCGTGGAAGAGGAGAACAGCGACACCAGCTACTACGATGACCTGCTGGCGATCCTGAACAAGCGTAGATAAGCGCAAGAATAGAGAACCCCTTGCGCAGAAAAAGCGGAAGGAGGCCGTACCGTGGAGCAGCAACAGACGAAGCTGCCGCTGGAGTGGCTGAGCAGCCGCCGGACGCCGGAGCTGCATCGGCTGGAACAGCTCTGCCGGGAGACTGCCCGGGAGCACCGCTGCGCCCAGCGCAGACTGCAGGAGGTGGAAGAGGCGATGGCATCCGAACGGGAGAAGTCATGCCCTGAGGCTCTGCCGGCTGCGTCCGGGCCGACTCAGCTCGAGCAGCTGAGCCGGAAGCTCAACGCGGCCAACGCCGAGCTTCGCCGCTATGAGACACGGATGTTCGCCTATGAGCGCACCATGCTGGCCCTGCGGAAGGAAAACGCCGAGCTGACCGCTCGGTGTGAGGAGCTGCGGAGCGAGCTGGACAAAATATCCACCGCCCCGCTGCGGCTGGATGTTCCGTCCGCACTGCCCACTGTCCCGTTCCCGGAGACGGCAGCACAGACACCGCCTGCTGCGGACCGTCAACCGAAAACAAAGCTGGAACACCTCGGCGATGAGGTCCTGGCCGAGCTTTCGAAGCTGATGCCGCAGGAAAAGTAAGAGTTAAAAAGACCACCTGTCGAAAGACAGATGGTCTTTTTTGTATCATTCGCCCCGTTGTTCCAGCAGATAGGTCGCCTCGAGGTCGGCGATGTGGAGCTTGACGGCGAGAGGGTACTTCTCGAAGGCCCCCGACATGGCAAAGCTGCCGCCCCGGACGGCGTCGTCGAAGCCGCCCATGTGCCAGCGGATGGCCACGGCCTCTTCCACCTTCAGCTTCATGAACCGCTCGATGAGGAAGACGCTTTTCTCGCCATGGCCGTAGGGAAACATGTCCTCCACGCTGTAGCTGGGGACTTTCTCCCACTGGCCCGTTGCCTCGTTCTTCACGTTGCGGGTGCCTTTTTTGTAGAAGTTGGCCTTGCACAGGTCGTGGAGCAGTGCGCAGATGGCGAAGGTCTCTTCGCTGTCCTTGTCCGGCGTGAAGAAGGTGCCGTGGAGCACGCGGTAGACGTTCAGGCTGTGCGCACACAGCCCGCCATCGCAGGCCCCGTGGAAGCGGGTGGACGCCGGTGCGGAGAAGAAGTCCGTCTTGCTGTCCATCCAGTCCAGCAGCTTCTCGCTGCCGGGCCGGGTGACGTGGGTGCGGAATATCTCCAGAAATTCCTCGCGGTCCGTCATCTTACAGCTCCATATCCTCGAGGATGCCCTTCAGGATGGCCAGCTCGTCGTGGCTCAGGGAGATGCCTTTGCCCATGCGGGTGCCATCCGGGGACCAGTCGCGGATGTCGTACTTGGGTTCGCCTTCGTTCCAGCTGATGAGGTTGAGCTGGCGCTCCCAGCCGCGGGGACGCTCTCCGAGGACTGCGATGCGCTCAACGATCTCGTATTTGATTTCTGCCATAGTGCATTACCTGCCTTTGCTTTGTTTGCTACCATAATAAAAGAAGCGCGCGAAGATTTCAACAGGTAATTGGAAAATAATTTCTGAATTTTACATCTCTTTCAACCGTAAGGCGCTTCTTCGCGCCACTCTACCAGCTGTAAAACGCCGCTTTCGTCCTCCTCCGGCGCCGGGTGGGGGCTTTTGGTGTGCTGCTGGGGGCCAAACAGCCCCTGCCCGTACTGGGCCATCACCCCCGGCGACCGCCCGGCCAGATACTCGGCGGCATTCTTCTGCCGACAGGCCGCAGGGGTGCCGTCGGTCATGGGGATGCCGCAGTCCGGACGGGGCTGTGGGACTTCCGGCGGCGGGAGCTGCACATCCGGGCCGTCCGGCTGCGACGGCGGCTGCTGGGAGCCGCGACCCGGTTTTGGCGGTTCCGTGACGGGCAGCTGACCGGGTTCCGCGCCCAAAGGCGGACTGACCATGCTGCTCGTCTCCTCCGGCGGGCCGCTCGGCCCGGGAGCATCCTCAAGCTCATGGCGGATGAAGGGCGTCAGAGATTCCATAAAAAACACCTCCGCACCTAGGGTGTGCGGAGGCGGGGGAGAATATGCGGGGGGAATTTGCTGTATCTTTTGGTCGAAAAATATGGTATACTTGCCTTGCGGCCTCGTCCGCCCATTTTAAATGGGAGGGGGTGAAATGAATGCCGAGTTTCGAAACTCTCGTGCTGTCCGTCGCAGCAAACGTAATTTCGCATTATGTTTGTAAGTGGCTTGACGGATGGTTCTCGGGCCGTAAGCACTAAAAAGAAGACCCCCTTTCGGAGTAGCAGCTCCGTGAGGGGGTTTTCTTTTGCTTTGGGTGAAATGTTATGCTGAGTTTTCTCTCGTACTTTTATTATATGCCATCCCGTGCAAAAGTCAAGCACCGCACAAAAAATTTACAAGAACAGAGGTGCAATCTTTTCTACACCTTTTCGACTGTTTTCTCAAAAAGGTTGACTTTTTGAGAAAACAAACTGCATTGAGTTGCAGATACCGAAGAAAAATACAAAACAGGAAGAGAAGGGAAGCGGTCACACAATGACCTCCACCGTGCTCCCCCCGCTGCGGGCCTTTTTTACGACCACCTGTTTGTCGATGCGCTCCTTGAGCGCGGCGACGTGGGAGATGATGCCCACGAGGCGGTCGCCCTCGGTGAGGCCGGCGAGGACCCGGATGGCCTGCTCAAGGCTCTCGTCGTCCAGCGAGCCGAAGCCTTCATCGAGGAAGAGGGTGTCCAGCCGGATGCCGCCCGCCGCGCTCTGGACCTCGTCCGAGAGGCCCAGCGCCAGCGCCAGTGAGGCTTTGAAGCTCTCACCGCCCGAGAGGGTCTTGACGCTGCGGCGGGTGCCGTTGTAGTGGTCGATGACGCCGAGGTCGAGGCCGGACTGGCTGCGCTGGTTCTCGGCCCCGATCCGTTCCAGCTCGTATTGGCCCGCCGTCATCTGCATCAGGCGGGTGTTGGCGTGGACGAGGATGCGGTCGAGGGAGTTCATCTGAATGTAGGCTGCCAGCCGGCTCTTCTGTTTGCTGCTCAGGGTGCCGCCCGCCGTGGCGGAGAGGGCGCTGACCCACTGCCAGCGGTGTTCCAGCGCCGTGAGCCGGGCCGAGTGCTGGCGGTACTGGGCGGCTGCGTTCCGGTTGGGCACCAGCCGGGCGTTGAGGGCCTTTTCGGCGGCGGTCAGCTGGCTGCGGGCGGTCTGCAGCTCCGTTTGCCGGGCCTGCAATGCTGCCAGCTCCTGCGGGGGCAGCGTGTTTTCAGAAGTCTGCTGGGCCTCCAGGGTGCGGACGGTGGCCTCAGCAGCGGCCGCAGCTTGCTGGGCCTGCGCCGCCTGCGCTTCCAATGCATCCACTGATACCACCGCTCCCGCCGATTCTGCCGCCGAGACCGAGGCTCCCGCAGAAGAGGCCGCAGATTCCACCGCTGCCTCCGGTAAGCTGACCATGGCCACCGAAGCCACCTTCCCGCCGTATGAATACTATGACGGCGACGCCATCGTCGGCATCGACGTGGAAGTCGCGCAGGCCATCGCCGAAAAGCTTGGCATGGAACTGGAAGTCACCGACATCGCGTTCGACTCCATCATCCCCGGCATCCAGACCGGCAAGTATGACATGGGCATGGCCGGTATGACCGTAACGGACGAGCGCAAAGAACAGGTCAACTTCTCCGATTCCTACGCCACAGGCGTGCAGGTCGTCATCGTCAAGGACGACAGTCCCATCACCTCGGTCGATGATCTGTTCGCGGACGGCGCCAGCACTGTCGTCGGCACGCAGGCAGGCACCACGGGCTTTATCTATGCCACGTCCGACATTGAAGACGCCGGTCTTGGCACCGTCAAGTCCTTCGGCAAGACGACCGACGCCGTCGAAGCCCTGAAGAACGGGCAGGTTGACTGCGTCATTCTCGACAATGAGCCTGCGAAGGCGCTGGTCGCGGCCAACGAAGGCCTGCACATCCTCGACACCGAATATGCCGTTGAGGATTACGCCATTGCCATCGCCAAGGAAAACACCGACCTGCTGGAGAAGGTCAACAAAGCGCTGTCCGAATTGACTGCCGACGGCACGCTGCAGTCCATCGTTGACAAGTACATCTCCGCTGAATAATCC
>ENA-ORLY01004408-ORLY01004408.1-human-gut-metagenome-genome-assembly--contig:-NODE-4408-length-10114-cov-4.400020_pt1 | contig 10114 bp, 10 predicted proteins | sample MGYA00243071_ERZ508832 | MGnify/ENA primary metagenome ERZ508832 (study PRJEB26277, sample SAMN04329777) | human gut metagenome | biome: human-associated habitat | host: Homo sapiens | place: USA...
ATCTGGATGGGTATCGACACAGACCTTCTGAAAATGCTGTCCGCACTTGTAGTTGCTGTATTCCTGGCAGTACCTTACTGGAAGGGAAAATATTTCGCAAAACCAGCAAAACGTGGAGGTAAGAACAATGCTTGAGATCAAAAACATATACAAAACCTTTAATCCGGGAACCATCAACGAGAAGGTAGCCTTAAACGGTCTTTCCCTGAAGCTCAATGAAGGTGATTTCGTTACCGTAATCGGCGGCAACGGAGCCGGAAAATCCACAATGCTGAACGCAGTTGCAGGTGTATGGCCGGTAGACGAGGGCCAGATCATCATTGACGGAACAGATGTTACCAAGCTTTCCGAGTACAAAAGAGCCGCATATCTTGGACGTGTATTCCAGGATCCTATGACCGGAACTGCTGCTACCATGGGAATTGAAGAGAACTTAGCTCTTGCCAAGCGCCGCGGCAAAACAAGGCTTCTCCGCCCCGGAATCACAAAGGCAGAGCGTGCTGAGTACAAAGAGCTTCTGAAAATCCTGAACCTTGGTCTTGAGGATCGTCTGACTTCCAAGGTAGGTCTTCTCTCCGGAGGCCAGAGACAGGCGCTTACCCTTCTGATGGCTACCCTTCAGAAACCGAAGCTTCTCCTTCTGGATGAGCACACTGCAGCCCTTGACCCGAAAACAGCAGCAAAGGTTCTGGACATTACAGACAAAATTGTCAACCGCGATCACCTTACCACACTGATGATCACCCACAATATGAAGGACGCCATCGCCCACGGCAACCGTCTGATCATGATGATGAACGGAAAAATCGTTCTCGACATCCAGGGTGAAGAAAAGAAAAAGCTTACCGTGAAACAGCTTCTGGATAAATTCGAGGAAGCCAGCGGAGAGGAATTCTCCAATGACTCCGCAATTCTTGGATAAGCAAAATACTTTCCGAAAAAAAACCTGTATTTCCTAAAATTTCTGGAAACTGCCGTCAGACTTCTGGTTCTGGCGGCAGTTTTTTGCCCTTAAAAGCTTTCCCAGGTGATAGACGCTTTACTTTGTCTCCTTCTCGTCCTCTTCGTGGGGGCCTCCCACCTGCAGAAACACAGTTCCCTTATACACCATAAAATCCCCGGTTTCCTGGCAGTACCGATATACCTTATCTGTGAGAAAATCCTCCTCCGGCGTAGCCTCCCGTAATGTGTCCCTAAGAACCTCCTGCAGATCCTCTGGATAGGCCATACGCACGCTGTGGACCATCACCTCATGAATACTGGTAAACACCAGATAAAAGTCTCCTTTCATCAATTCCGCCAGTCTTTTTGCCACGCCTGGTAAAAACACCGCTACCGCTCCGTTTGTCCTTCTTACTGTGCTGAGACAGTTTCCCACATTCTCTCTTCGCAATTCAAATTCCTGGTTCAGATCCATAAAGCATTCTCCGTTGTACTCCGGGTTTCCGATCAGTTTTTCCCACAGGAAAATTCTGGGCGGGGAAATAAAATATGTATTCAAAAGAGCCGCCTCAAAAACCGTTTTCTCGTCAAGCCCCCAGTTTTCCAGACAATCACGGCGTATTTTCATGCTGGTGGTGCATCCTTTCACCTCTCCTACCTGCATGTACAATACCAGGGCAATGTCCCCGATTACCCGGTATACCGCTTTTGAAAGCTCTTTCTTGTGCTTCTTCCGGTTCAAAAGCCGGATGAAAAGGTCATTTTTCACCTTCTCGTAATTGTTCAGATTTTGGGTTTTCTCAAAAAATCCGGCATTTCTCAGTTTGCGGATTTCTTTTTCCACTGTGTCTGCAATTTTTTCCAGAGACACACCGTCCTCATAGTCATCAAAAAGCTCTTCCGTATGGATTCCGCACACTTCTTTTCCTGCCGGGGAAGCATGGCATTCCACAAACAGCCGGTCACCGCTAGGCGTCATCCCCTGTTCATCCTGCTCCTTGAAAAAAATCTGTTCTTCTTTCAGCCCCAAACGTTCTAGTAACAGCTGGCGCAGATTCTCCACAAATGCATCATACTCTTTGCTCATATTCAGTTCCTTTCTGCTTGAAAATATCGCTTTGAAATAAAAGGGGCGAAACGCCCTGATGATTGCTGGCCCTGCTGTGCATTGCAGACGGCCTGCTTATGAAAAAAAGATGGAAGCTGTGAATTGCTTCCCTTTGAGTTGCTGTATGGATAGTATATAAGAAATGAGCAGATTTGTAAAGTAGTTTTCATCGACAGAATACAGCGAAATTTTCCACAAAAACGGGCCTGCCGCATACACGGCAGACCCGAAATCATTCAATCTTATAAAGTTAGATTAAGCCTGAGGACCAGCAGCAACAAGCGCTTTACCAGCTTCATTTCCTTCGTATTTCTTGAAGTTCTTAACGAAACGGTCTGCAAGGTCTTTTGCTTTTACTTCCCACTCAGAAGCGTCAGCGTATGTGTCACGAGGATCAAGGATGCCTGTGTCAACGCCTGTAAGCTCTGTAGGAACCTCAAAGTTGAAGAATGGGATCTTCTTAGTCGGAGCTGTTAAGATAGCGCCGCTGAGGATTCCATCGATGATACCACGGGTATCTTTGATGGAGATACGTTTTCCGGTTCCGTTCCATCCTGTGTTAACCAGGTATGCTTTTGCTCCGCTCTTCTCCATTTTCTTAACGAGTTCTTCAGCATATTTGGTCGGATGCAGCTCAAGGAATGCCTGTCCGAAGCAAGCTGAGAATGTAGGTGTAGGCTCTGTGATTCCACGCTCTGTACCAGCAAGTTTAGCTGTGAATCCAGACAGGAAGTAGTACTGAGTCTGCTCTGGTGTCAGGATAGATACTGGAGGAAGTACTCCGAATGCATCTGCGGAAAGGAAGATAACATTCTTAGCAGCCGGTGCGGAAGAAATCGGGCGAACGATTTTCTCAATGTGGTTGATTGGATAAGATACACGAGTGTTCTCTGTAACGCTCTTATCAGCGAAATCAATCTTTCCTTCTGCGTCAAGTGTAACGTTCTCAAGAAGAGCGTTTCTCTTGATTGCATTGTAGATATCCGGCTCAGAATCCTTGTCAAGGTTGATAACCTTAGCATAGCAGCCGCCCTCGAAGTTGAATACTCCGTTGTCGTCCCAGCCGTGCTCGTCATCACCGATGAGAAGTCTCTTAGGATCTGTGGAAAGTGTAGTCTTACCTGTTCCGGAAAGGCCGAAGAAGATAGCGGTGTTCTCACCGTTCATATCTGTGTTTGCAGAGCAGTGCATGGAAGCGATGCCCTTAAGCGGCAGATAGTAGTTCATCATGGAGAACATACCTTTCTTCATCTCTCCGCCGTACCATGTATTTACGATAACCTGCTCACGGCTTGTGATGTTGAACATTACAGCTGTCTCAGAGTTAAGGCCTAATTCCTTGTAGTTCTCAACTTTAGCCTTGGAAGCGTTGTAAACAACGAAATCTGGCTCGAAGTCTTTGAGTTCTTCCTCTGTAGGCTGGATAAACATGTTTGTTACAAAGTGTGCCTGCCAAGCAACCTCAACGATGAAACGGATTGCCATACGGGTATCTTTGTTAGCGCCGCAGAATGCATCTACTACGAAAAGTCTCTTGTTGGAGAGCTCTTTCTTAGCGATCTCTTTCACTGCTGCCCAAGCTTCCTGTGTTGCAGGATGGTTGTCGTTCTTATATTCGTCAGATGTCCACCATACGGTGTCTTTGGAATTCTCATCCATTACGATATATTTGTCTTTAGGAGAACGTCCGGTATAAATACCTGTCATAACGTTAACAGCGCCAAGCTCGCTGACCTGTCCTTTTTCAAAGCCCTCAAGACCTGGTTTGGTCTCCTCTTCAAATAACATTTCATAAGAGGGGTTGTAAACAATTTCTGTAGTTCCGGTAATACCATACTTTGTTAAATCAATTTTTGCCATCTTACACTTAACCTCTTTTCTCTAAAATGGAATTCATCTGCGAATGCAGATTCTATGGCTGATACACGCTGTTTCACCATAATACCTTATCGAAAATATTACTTGCGCCACCAGCTTCTATGGTACAAAACCTAAGGAATGGAACCGGGTGGATTCCTTTTTTCCTTATCATATATTATACATATCTGGTGGATAAAATCAACACAATTTTTCTGATTTTTGAAATTTTGTTAAAGTTTTATCAACATAGAAGGGGCCCCAGGGAAAATCCCCCAGGGCCTTGTGGAATGTTTTATTTTGTCTGTCCGTCTTTTGCGCTGCGTGCATAAATATTTGCAAGAACTGCACCGGAAATATTATGCCATACACTGAATACAGCTCCTGGGATGGTTGCCAGCGGATACTGTGCAAAATGTGTGGTTGCAAGGGAGGTTGCAAGTCCGGAGTTCTGCATGCCGACCTCGATAGAGATTGCACGGCATTTTGTAGTATCCAGCTTTAATGCACGGCCGATTCCGTAGCCAACACCATATCCAAGCAGGTTATGCAGGATAACAACTGCTACGATGAGAAGTCCGGATGTCATCAGCTTAGCAGAGTTTGCGGATACAACAGCTGCTACGATGGCCACGATGGCTGTGGTGGAGATCAGCGGAAGGATCTCTACTACTTTTTCTGTAAATTTCTTGAAGAAATGGTTGATCACAAATCCAAGTACGATTGGAACGATTACTACCTTTACAATGGAAAGGAACATGCTGAACATGTCTACGTTTACCTTCTGGCCTGCATATAAATAGGTAAGAAGAGGTGTTAAAAACGGAGCAAGCACTGTGGATACTGCAGTCATACCAACGGACAATGCCACATCTCCTTTGGACAGATAGGTCATAACGTTGGAGGATGTTCCGCCAGGGCAGGTTCCTACCAGGATTACGCCGATGGCAAGCTCTGCCGGAAGCTGAAATACTTTTGTAAGAGCAAAAGCTAACAGCGGCATTACGGTAAACTGTGCGATACAGCCGATGATCACATCTTTTGGACGGCTGAATACAACCTTGAAGTCGTTTGGCTTCAGGGTAAGTCCCATACCGAACATTACGATTCCAAGCAGGGTGTTGACGTAGCTGGTCTTGATAAAGCTGACTGTGTTCGGTGCAAAGAGCGCAAGTGCGGCAACTGCGATTACGATCACTGCCATGTACTTGCTGACAAAGTTTGTGATTTTTTTCAGTGTTTCCATTTTGGTTTCTCCTTCGTGATTTTGAAGGCAGTGTTGCTGTCTTCCTTGATTTTCCAAGGGATTTCACATGATGGTATTTCCTCTGTGTGAGAGGCAGTGTCAACAGCTCCGCGTTTCTGGCACAAGCGGATAATAAAAAAGCCTCTGTCTCCAGTTAAGAGACAAAGGCAAAATCCTCTGCGGTACCACTCTTATTGCTGCCATGCAGCCACTCACTACTCATCCTATAAAATGAGAAACAGGATAACGACTGTTAACCGTCCGAACTTACTCGAATAGATACTGCGCTTCTATGCTCATCAGCAGATAGGTACTATTTTTCAGTCCGAAAGCTCAGAGGTGATTTTCACAAAAGCTTCCTCGCCATCTCTCACCACCGATGGCTCTCTGTGGATTCCCCTTCTTGCTACTCTTCCTCGTCATTGCGAAATTCTTAGATTGAGGTTATTGTAGTACGGTGAAGTGGAAATGTCAAGGGAGACAGCGAAAAAAGTTGGACAAATTATACAAGTTGGCGTTTTTATTTTGTGCAGTATTTCTGAAGTTCGGTATTGCCTTCATAATTATTGCACTTCTGTTTTTCACTTTGTTGCTTTTCCCATTATTTATAATACATTGCATCTTTTTCCTCACCTGCCACAGTTCTGTTACATTATCTTATTATATTCTTCCCTCTCGTTCCAAATATAAGAGAAATCCCTCGCATCCTTCCACCACATCCCGATAAGTAGACTCAAAGTTCCCGGTATACCAGGGATCTGCAATGTCTCTGGGATGATCGGAATAATCCAGCAAAAGCTTTACTTTGTGCTCCGGGTCCTTTCCTACAATCCGCAGGATATTTCGGATATTACGCTCTTCCATCCCCAGAATGTAATCATATTTCCCATAGTCCGCCTTGGTGATCTGCACTGCTCTTTTTCTCTCGCAGGAAATCCCATGCTTCGCCAGCTCCCGTTTCGCCGGAGGATAAACCGGATTCCCCACTCCGTTCCAGATTTCTTCCGTGCTGGTGGCTGCGGATGCAATATAAAATCTGTCTGACAAACCGCGTTCGGAAATAATTGATTTCATAATAAATTCTGCCATAGGACTGCGGCAAATGTTGCCTAAACAAACGAAAAGTACTCGTATCATATATTTTTGCTCCTATCTTATCTCATTGTGTTTCTTACATTGAATAATCTAAATATACGCTTTCCTAACGGATATTTGTTTTTACTGGATATTTCTTTAAAAAGCCTCCGAAAGAAGGCTTTAAAAGAATGCTTTTTTTCAAAAATAGCTTCTGAAATGTCATGAGTATTGTCAAAAGCACATGTATCATGACTTCCATTTATAACAATTTCACCAGATGAAAAGAATACTTTACTAATGAATTATAGCATTGTTCCTTACTGTTGTCTTCAGTTTCTGAGTATATAAAAAACGAACCGAATGCTTTATCCCTTTGGAATCAGAAGATGCTGGCTGATTATGCCATTGGCACATTACATAAGTGCTATAGGAAATGGGGAACCCAATCATTTCACATATCCAAATTTCACCAATTCCTGTATAAATGCACTCCGTCTTGGATATCGTTTGCGATATTCTGCCATAAATGTATTTTTTTCACCGATAGTTCCATGAGACTCCTTTACTTCACCATAAGCAGAAATAAACGCAGCACATTCATGGTAGTATTTTCTTCTGTTGGCAGTCATGATTCCATCTACCCGCAGGGAAATAAGCTGGTTAATTTTATTCATCCAACGTATTCTGTCTTCGTTCGAAATCTTTACTTCCTGTTTCCATTTGCAGATGATTTCCCACAATAACTCAGTACTGTTCTTTGCGCAGGTATGTCCGGTTCCTTTATAAAATTCTTCTGCCGTAAATCCATATTTTTGCTGTACATAGTTTAATAAACAGGATAATCCTGCAGGCAAATCTGTTCCCTGATATAACAGAAGTAAAAAGCTGGTGATGCCCTCCTTCATAAAGGTAAATGACCAGCCAAGTGATTCTCTTACACTCATGCCCTGGGTCATTACAGTAACAAATTCTTTATTCCAGAAAAGAAGCATAAAATATAATTCATTATCCGTTTTATATAGACCCTGGCAGATTTTTGCTGCCTGTCGTTTGTTGTTTTCCCAATTGTCTCCGCAAAAGCGCAGACGAAGGTAATGAACAAGCGACGGATTAGAGCGGAATGCTTCCAGCCAGCAATATTCGCATACTGATTCCTGATTATTTTCATATGCATATTTAGCTGTAAGCAGAGCTATTTCGCTTCGGACTTTTGTGTTTTCGGAAATCCTTTCCAATGCTTCTATACCAATACTCATCATACGCTGATTTTTATCAGGATCAGAGTTTTGCTCCAAGATCTGCTTATATAACTCAGGACAGGTATTTGCATATTTTCTGGCTGTATCGAGAATCTGCTGTTCATCCTGAAGCATAGACTGGGCTTCTTTCAAAAGTATTTTTACACCCATGCCGCTGTGGGTCCCCAGGTATTCAATCCAAAGCGGAAGGAACTGCTCAAACTCAGGTAATTCAAAGTTTCCTGTCTGGAGAACATCTTCCAGCCGCACAGAGTAACACTGAAAATTATGGATCATGCAAAGCAGTTCTTCTGCACGATCTTCCAATCTATTTCCCTGGTATTCCAGATACAAGCATTCACGAACTGTTTTTTTCATAGAACCAGACAAAAGTTCGTGTTCATAAAGGTCGTTTATGCCAAGAGGTTCACCGCAAAAATCCTCATAATCTCCTTTTGCAGTGATCTCCAGCACAGACAGTGTTTCGGCTAGTTCGCAGCCTTCTTTATATACTGCCAGATCAATACATTTATGAATCAGCTTGATCGCGTCTTCAATTTCAGATAAAACACCCATGGAATCTGAAAAAAGAACTTCATCCGCATCACTGTTATACCAGTCATCCCATTCTTCGTTATATTCGCTATCGAGGCATCGGATACCGTTATTGATTTCTGCTAATACATCCTGATTATGTTTCAGCTCTATAAGCAGCTGCTGATGATCGTCACAAGTTGTTTTTGGGGAGTCCGTGGCAGTGGTTTGGGAAGCTGCTGTCAAAGTATCCAAAAAGCTTTCTCTTTTATGCTCCGGTAATGTTCTGGCAATTTCATGGATAACAGCAAGCAACTGGTCCTTTGATAGCTGTTGTGTAAGTTCATCTGATTTTCTTAAAAAAGTTGGTAAATTCATTTGTATTCTCCATAGTAATCTTATTTTCCATGCAAAAAACTCCTTATAAACATACTATAGCATTGTTCATTACAGTTGTCATTGGGTTTCGTGGTCAAAGATTAAAAGAACGCTTCCCAATCTGATATTACTCTGCTTTTGACTTTGCCCTGGCAGGAATATCTCCCACTCCATTTAAAACCATAGTTGGACGATATGCATACATTTTAAGTGTATCCTTTGTCGAACATCCGGAAAGAACAAGCACAGTAGACATACCGCTTTCCATTCCTGAAATCACATCTGTATCCATTCTGTCACCAACCATGACAGCCTCTGCTGAGTGACAACCAAGCATATTTAATCCTGTTCGCATCATCAGTGGATTAGGCTTTCCGCAAAAATATGCCTTTGTACCAGTTGCCATTTCGATAGGTGCGATCAACGCCCGGCATGCAGGGGCAATACCGTTCTCAATTGGGCCTGAAACATCTGAATTTGCCCCGATCAGCTTAGCTCCCTTTAAAACCAGATTTGTTGCCTGAGTCAAGGTATCCAGCGAATAGGAACGGCCCTCTCCAACAATAACATAATCCGGGTTTACATCATTCATTGTTATGCCAACATCATAAAGGGCATTTAATAAACCCGCTTCTCCAATTACAAATGCGGAACAGCCCGCTGCCTGTTCTTTTAAAAAAGCAGCTGTTGCTAAGGCACTTGTATAAAAATGTTCTTCTGGCACATCCAGCCCCATTCTGGCTAATTTCTGATTCAACTCCCGAGGTGTATATCCACTATTATTTGTGAGAAACAGGTATTCTTTCTTTTCATCATGCAGCCACTGAATAAATTCTGGCACGCCTGGCAGTATCTGATTTCCGTGATAGATAACACCATCCATGTCACAAATAAAACCTTTTTTCTCATTAAAATCAATATTGGATTTCTCCATATTCATATATTTCCTGCCTTTCTGGTTTATTTAAAATATTAAAACATTTTTTTATAAAATCAAATACAGGATAATGTGAAATCAAAGTAAATTTATGGTACAAAAAAGAACAGAGTACATATTTTTATCTACACTGTTCTTTTAAGTATTTTCATCTTACCATTTTATCAATAAAGGTGTTATCTTTTTTTATCTTTGAAACGATAGTGGAGAAATTTTTATCATCATCCGCACCAAAGTTTTCACATTCTTTTTCCCTCATGATGCGGTTCTTACTTTTGTAAGAGTGAAACCCATTTTTAATTTCAGCCCAGAATGCACTGTGAACTTCCGAAAATAAATCCCCCAAAGGCAGGAGCACACTCCAAATAACTGGTTAAATCTTCCCCTTCTGCCTGTTCAATCCTATATTCCAGGGTCTGTTCACTGCTTCTTCTCATCCTTGCCATGCTCTTTTTCTCCTTCGTTTTCTTACTGGTTCTGCAAAATATTTCCGATCTCTTTCGCCTGATACCGCACATTTCCTTCATTTAAACCGAAGGCATCCAGTATTGTTTTCTGGGTTGCTGTGACGGCATGATCCAGGCGGTAAACGCCATCAAGCTGGCGTATCATTACTATTTTTTCCAGTTCTTTTAAGGCAGCCGGAACTGTCAGATAGTTCGGCTTTTTCAGCATTTTTTCTTTCAATGCTGTATAGATCCTGCCAGGGACAGCTCCTTTTCCACTGCGGAAGTGTTCTCCTCTGCAAGCTTCAGTGTCTTTCCATCCTTTTCATAATTCAGGTGGAAATACTTCCT
>ENA-ORLY01004410-ORLY01004410.1-human-gut-metagenome-genome-assembly--contig:-NODE-4410-length-10114-cov-2.905251_pt1 | contig 10114 bp, 8 predicted proteins | sample MGYA00243071_ERZ508832 | MGnify/ENA primary metagenome ERZ508832 (study PRJEB26277, sample SAMN04329777) | human gut metagenome | biome: human-associated habitat | host: Homo sapiens | place: USA...
ATGCCCGAAGCTTGGGGCAGGCCCAAATCCCTGGAAGAACTGTTCCAGCCGATTCTTCGCGAGCAACCGGTCGCCAAACAACCTTCCAAACAGCAAACTTCGAAACAGAAAAAGAAAAAAGAAGAAGTATCCGTGGCTGCATCCCTCGCGAACAGTGTCGCACAGGATGAACAAAACAGTCGGCAAGGTGCTCACTATAATACTCCTCACGATTCACCCGACAATAAAGAAGACTTTACGATTCATTCGGCAGAAGAAGCACGCCGAGCCATTATCTGGGGAGAAATACTTCAACGGAAATACTGACCGACAGTCGGAGGAGACTTCTTTTAAGTATTAAGTATTAAACATGGAGTATCAGGTGTCAACCTGTATACATACATTTTGAGCGAATTTTCAACTAATTAGATATCAACTGTATTTAACACGAAATTTACTATTTATGTCACTCAATCGTATTTCGGCAGCGGAAGCTGCAAGCCTGATTAAACATGGCTACAACATCGGCCTAAGCGGATTTACTCCCGCCGGAACGGCCAAGGCTGTAACAGCCGAACTCGCAAAAATTGCTGAAGCAGAACATGCGAAAGGAAACCCGTTTCAAGTAGGAATTTTTACAGGAGCATCGACAGGAGAGTCCTGCGACGGCGTACTGTCACGTGCCAAAGCCATCCGCTACCGCGCTCCTTATACTACCAACGCCGACTTCCGCAAAGCTGTGAACAACGGAGAGATTGCCTACAACGACATACACCTCTCACAAATGGCACAGGAAGTACGCTACGGATTCATGGGCAAAGTGAACGTAGCCATCATCGAAGCCTGCGAAGTAACACCGGACGGAAAAATTTATCTGACTGCCGCCGGCGGCATCGCCCCGACCATCTGCCGTCTTGCCGACCAGATCATCGTGGAGTTGAACAGCGCACACAGCAAATCCGGTATGGGTATGCACGACGTATACGAACCGCTCGACCCGCCTTACCGCCGCGAAATACCGATCTATAAACCGAGTGACCGTATCGGACTGCCTTACGTTCAGGTAGACCCGAAAAAAATTATAGGCGTAGTGGAAACCAACTGGCCGGACGAAGCGCGTTCTTTCGCTGCCGCTGATCCGTTGACCGACAAAATCGGCCAGAATGTTGCCGACTTCCTTGCAGCCGACATGAAACGCGGTATTATCCCGTCCAGTTTCTTGCCTTTGCAATCGGGTGTAGGAAACATCGCCAACGCCGTACTCGGTGCATTGGGACGTGATAAAACGATTCCTCCATTCGAAATGTACACAGAGGTAATACAGAACTCCGTGATCGGACTGATTCGCGAAGGACGTATCAAATTTGGTAGTGCCTGCTCACTGACTGTAACAAACGACTGTCTGGAAGGCATTTACAACGATATGGATTTCTTCCGCGATAAATTGGTTCTCCGTCCGTCGGAAATCTCAAACAGCCCGGAAATAGTACGCCGCCTCGGTATCATTTCTATCAATACAGCCATCGAAGTTGACCTGTACGGCAACGTAAACTCTACCCATATCGGCGGAACAAAAATGATGAACGGTATCGGTGGTTCGGGAGACTTTACCCGCAACGCTTACATCTCTATCTTCACTTGTCCGTCTGTGGCCAAAGAAGGGAAGATCAGCGCGATCGTACCGATGGTATCCCACCACGACCACACGGAGCACGATGTCAACATCGTTATCACCGAGCATGGTGTTGCCGATCTTCGTGGCAAGAGTCCGAAAGAACGTGCACAAGCCATCATCGAAAACTGTGCTCATCCTGACTACAAAGAGCTTCTTTGGGATTACCTCAAACTGGCCGGCAACCGCGCGCAGACTCCACACGCTATTCAGGCTGCACTTGGTATGCACGCAGAGTTGGCTAAGAGTGGCGATATGAAGAATACTAATTGGGCTGAATACTCAAAGTAAATATAATATATATAGTATAGAATTTACAGTATTCGATTCAAAACAAGTATAATTGTATTCTCTGGTAAACAAAATCCTACGATTTTTGCTTATTAGAGAATACAATTGTCCTTTTGTAGAAGAATCAATAAAGAGCCCTCCATGGAAAATAGTACCTGCCTCTTGACAACATAGAAATCGGATTCAACAACGGAATTCCACTTTGGTTGTACGGGCTAATGTATTCATATCAGCCTATTTCCCAATAATCACCTCACACACCTTATCCTGAAACGCCCGTGCCTTAGCTGCCGAAAGCACATTCTGGTTCATAATGGCAAAGGCTACTTCATGTCCGTTTTTCATCTTCAGATAGCCCGCGAGCGCATTTATTGCCGTAAACGAGCCTGTTTTGGCATGAACATTCCGGAAGGCAGGAGTACCTTTCATCCGGAATTTCAATGTTCCGTCCACCCCGCCAACGGGAAGAGATTTATATAACATCTGAAACACCTCTGTTTGCGAGTACGCATATTTCAGAAAGTCCACCAGCAGGGCAGGAGAGAGGTAATTATAATTGGACAGTCCGCAACCGTCGGCAATCTTATAGTCTTTCGGGTCATGCCCCAAGCGGCGGATCAGCTTCATTATTTCGACAATACCATCTTCGGCAGCTACTTGCTTCTTTCCCGTAGCCTGCGCTCCCAGGCGACAGAGAAATGCTTCCGCATTGAGGTTATCACTCTCTTTCATCAACTGGTTCAGCGCTTTCTGCACGGGAGTATTCCAGCAAGCCATCCGTTCTACAGTCACACTATCACGAGGCAATTCGGCAAAGCCATACGACTGGGGAGTCGTGATTCCTTTCCCACGAAGACGCTCCAGGAAAGTATGCATAAAGAAACGGGGAGAGTCATAGATGTTTACATCGTCCTTTCTGATCGAAGTGACATTGCCCGAAACGAGGAGATTATTGCCATTCGTCAGCCAGTCTCTCGTGAAAGAGAATCTTCCGGCAGAAGAGGTACGTGTTTTCGTCTGATTCGTCACTGTATAATAGGAGGATACAGGTTGACAGGAAACACTCGCGGTATCTCCCTGCACCGTAGAGGGAACAACAGAAACCTGTACAGTCCCCTTGCAAAACATCAGTGGAGACAAATAGGGCTGATAGCCCGCAGGAGTATCGTCCCATGCCCATCCACTACCCCAATAAAGGGAGTCTTTCATCGAAACGTCACCATATACCTGTCCGTTAATCACCGAAAAAGGGAAAGTGATTACCTCTTCTATCAATGAATCCATCGACTGGCTGTTAAATTCAGGATCGAATCCGCCCACTACATACAGGTTGCCTTGCAAGGTATCATGCTCTATCACGCCATCGTGCCATACTTCCGTGCGGAAAGGCTCGTTGGCTTCGGGGCGGGAAAGTGCGGTAATAGCCGTCAACAGCTTCATGGTAGAGGCAGGACGGGAAAGTTTCTCCGCACGATAGTTATAAAGCGATTTCTTAGCCGTCAGATCGTAGACGGATATGCCGACCTCGGATGCTTCGGGGAGCATCTTCTTGATAAGCGAATCTATCCGGGAGAAATTTTGTTGTCCCCAAAGTGGCAACAAACAAACTGAAAGGGCGACCAACAAAAGACTTTTTTTCATACAATACAGTTTATGACATCAACAAATGATAGTATCTTACCTCTATATCTATTTCAAGTTTTTCTCTACCTGTCCAAAAAGCGAACCGGAGCCATAGCCGGACCATACATCCTGAATTTTTCCATCAGGGGCAATCAATACATAATGAGGGATACCCCGTACCTGATAGTTTAGGGCAAGACCGGTACGTCCTTTACGAAGTTCGTTCCACTGGTTACCGCCCATTCCTTTCGTCTTGATATACTCTTTCCAACGTGCTTTCGGGTCCTCACTAATACTAATCACAGTCATTTTATCCTTGTACAGATCCATCACCTTCTCCATTTCGGGTATCGACTCCACGCAAGGACCACACCCGCTACTCCAGAAATCGAGTAAGATGAATTTTCCTTTGAACTCGGAAATATGACGGAGAGAATCATTCGCATCATATAGGTCTCCATCCACCATCATATCTCCAACTCCTACGGTAGCGGGAGGATAAACATAGGCTGTAATCTCCTGTCCGTCACCTGTTTGTTTATCAGCTTCGGACATTCGGGCATAGAGTTTTTTCACCTCTTCTTCATAAGGCATGATGGTTTTATATTTCATCATGGAAGCAAAAAACAGTAACCTGTCCATCCACACCGGGGAGACGGGAGCTTCTTCCATGTATTCCATTTCCTTTTTCCAGATTTCCTGCTGCAACGGCATTGACAGTTTCCGGATAGAATCTATTTTGGCCCAGGCCTGACTTTCAAACTCCCGGTCGCCCGGATGGTCTATGAACATCATCCGTTGCCAGTCATATTCCGCTGCCATGTATTGCATCAGTTCTTTCTGTTGAGCCATCGCGCAAGCCGTAAAGCGGTTTTCTTCCTGCTGTTCCGGCACATCACTTACTACTTCCCATGTTTTCACTAGTTTATCCTGTCCCTTGATTTCGATGTATTCTCCCGGTGCGATCCACACCTCCAGCCATGTACCCGGGAAGCCCCGATTATCAGACATTATCAGCATTTTCCGTGTGGTAGAAACCGTGTCGCGAAAAGAGAACTGTCCATTCATAAGCGTATCTCTCAAGACACAGTTGAGAATATTTCCGTCTTCCTCATACAGGCCGATCACAATGCTGTCGGGAAGATTGGCCAATTCGCCCTGAATCAAATATTCATTGGCGGCAACTGACGCTTTACGATTAAATGTACAATGACACATCACCATACAAACTATTGCCAATAAGGCCGGAGTGATTATATATTTTCTCATCATATATTCGATTTTATAAGTAAGATACCCGCATCAATGAACGATCGCAGATATCGGAATCCATTTATAGAGCTTCCCGGAAGATTTCTCCTACCGTGGGATGTGGGAAAACAATCTTTTTCCATTGCGCTGCCGTCAATCCGAGTTCAATGGCAGTTCCCGCAAGAGTGATAATCTCCGAAGCCGGATTTCCCAACACATGAGCGCCAATCACCCGCTGCTGTTCATCCAGCAATACTTTGCAGACTCCGTTCACGCCTTCATTCTCCGCCACAAAACGGCCGGAGTAAGCCATCGGAAGTTTGATAACCTGATAATTGATTCCTTTCGTTGAGGCCGACTCCTCCGTTTCACCCACTCCGGCAATCTCCGGATTGGTATAGACTACGCCCGGAATAGCCCGATAACTCATGGCATCTTCCTTTCCCAAGATGGAATGTACGGCAACTTCCGCTTCACGAACAGCCGTATGGGCGAGCAAAGAGAATCCTGTCAGGTCACCACAAACATACACGTCCGGCACAGAAGTCTGCATCTTTTCATTAACTCTGATAGCACCACGCTCCGTCTGCTCCAAATTCAGGTTTTCGAGCCCGAAACCTTTCGTCACAGGACGGCGACCGACGCTCATCAACAGCTTTTCTGCAATGACACTGCCGTTTCCCTCTGCGTTCTCATAAGAAACAACAGCTCCTTCTTCCGTTTGCGACAAGCCGACCACTCTCGTACTAAGCAGGAATTTAATACCTCGTTTTGTATATTCTGCACGGAGCAAAGCGGAAAGCTCCTTATCCATTCCACCCAGGATTTCGTCCATCATCTCAACCACCGTCACCTGTACTCCCAAACTATTGAAGAACGACGCAAACTCCATACCGATTACCCCGCCACCAACAATAGCCAAAGAAGCCGGCAATTCTTTACTGTCCAAAGCATCCCTGTGCGTCCAGTAGTTCACCGCGTCCACTCCCGGAATAGGAGGAATAAAGGTTTCCGAACCCGTACATAATATCAGATTCTCTCCTTCGTAAGTCTCTTCCCCGCAGCGAACCGTATTTTTATCAATGATCTGCGCTTCTCCTGATACAATTGTAACATTGTTGGCAGTCAGCTTCGCTTTCACTCCCAGCACCAGTTTACGCACTACCTTACTTTTACGCGCTATTATCTTAGGCAAATCGAAAGAGACTTCCGGGATATTGACTGCATACTTTGATGCATGTTTTGCACTGTCATAAGTCTTTGCCGAATACAACAATGTTTTCGTAGGAATACAGCCTTCATTCAGACAGACGCCACCCAGACTATTCTTTTCGATAAGCAATACGCTCAAACCACCTTTAGCGGCAGCTTCGGCAGCCGTATATCCCGCAGGACCGCCACCGATGATAATCACTTGATATTTCATAGTATATAATCAGTTACTCTTTTATCTTCTTTTCAAACATTCTCTTTTCGAGTAGTTCTGCAAATTCCTGTTCCTTGACAGGCATCACCGAAACAAACTTCCCTTTTCCGTATTCTATCAAGATATAATCCGTCACCGAGAAACTACCGAACTTCATGGAATGGTATTTCCTGACTGCGGTAATTTCGGAAAGCGGAATTACCTTCTTACGAATAAAACGACCACGTGAGACTTCCAGATCACCGTTTGTTGTCAATGTATAAGTAGTGTGTATAATTTGTTCGATCACTACAATCAGCATCAACATAAACAGTACTGCCACCAAGATATACTTACACCACAATGCGCCGACGGCATTCACAGTAAGCACCACCAACAGGAAATATTGGTACCAGGCGATGCGCGCATGAAATATTCGATTCATTTTGTCAGATTTTTGCCTGCAAGGTAGCAATTTTATGAATTAGTGACAACGAAAAGTACAACGAAGTAACTTATTTTGTAGCTTTGCGGTGAGAAATAACAAGATTATGGTAAGAAAATTCGATTTCCTCGTTATCGGCTCCGGAATTGCCGGTATGAGTTTTGCGCTGAAAGTGGCGCACAAAGGTAAAGTTGCTCTTATCTGTAAAAGTGGGCTGGAAGAAGCCAATACGTACTTCGCCCAGGGAGGTGTAGCCTCCGTCACCAACCTTCTGGTGGATAATTTCGACAAGCACATTGAAGACACAATGATTGCCGGCGATTGGATCAGTAACCGTGCCGCAGTAGAAAAGGTAGTGCGCGAAGCTCCCGCACAAATTGAAGAACTGATTAAGTGGGGGGTGGACTTTGACAAGAACGAGAAAGGCGAATTTGACTTGCACCGCGAAGGCGGACACTCGGAGTTCCGTATTCTTCACCATAAAGATAATACAGGAGCAGAAATTCAAGACAGCCTGATTAAAGCCGTACAACGCCATCCGAATATCACGGTCATCGAAAACCAGTTTGCCATTGAAATCCTGACACAGCATCACCTGGGAGTGACTGTAACCCGCCAGACACCGGACATCAAATGTTATGGTGCTTATATCCTCGATCCGAAAACGGGAAAAGTAGATACCTATCTTGCTAAAGTGACGCTGATGGCTACCGGTGGAGTAGGAGCCGTTTATAAAACAACCACTAACCCGCTAGTCGCTACCGGAGACGGTATCGCCATGGTTTACCGTGCCAAAGGTACGGTGAAGGATATGGAGTTTGTACAATTCCACCCTACCGCCCTATATCATCCGGGAGACCGCCCTTCTTTCCTGATAACGGAAGCAATGCGTGGTTACGGAGGCGTACTGCGCACAATGGACGGCAAAGAGTTCATGCAGAAATACGATCCCCGGCTTTCGCTCGCTCCCCGTGACATCGTGGCACGCGCCATCGACAACGAGATGAAGAACCGTGGAGACGACCATGTATATCTGGACGTCACCCACAAAGATCCCGAAGAAACAAAGAAACACTTCCCCAATATCTACGAAAAATGTCTTAGCCTAGGCATCGACATCACGAAAGATTATATCCCGGTAGCCCCGGCCGCCCATTATCTCTGCGGAGGTATCCTTGTCGACCTGGACGGACAATCTTCCATCGAACGTCTTTATGCCGTGGGAGAATGTTCCTGCACAGGATTGCATGGAGGCAATCGTCTGGCTTCCAACTCACTGATAGAAGCAGTCGTATATGCCGACGCTGCCGCCAAGCACAGTCTACAAGTGGTCGATCAATATTCTTATAATGAAGATATTCCCGAATGGAACGATGAAGGAACCCGTTCGCCGGAAGAAATGGTGCTCATTACGCAAAGTATGAAGGAAGTGAACCAGATTATGAGTACGTATGTAGGTATTGTCCGCAGCGACCTCCGTCTAAAACGTGCCTGGGACAGACTCGATATTATCTACGAAGAGACTGAAAGCCTGTTCAAACGCAGCGTAGCGTCCAGAGAAATCTGCGAATTGCGTAATATGGTGAATGTGGGTTATCTGATTATGCGCCAAGCAATGGAACGTAAGGAAAGCCGCGGATTACATTATACGATAGATTATCCTCACGTGAAGAAATGATTATGAAAACATTGATTCGGACCTTTATTCTTTTCTTCTGCATAACGGGACTAGCTTCCTGCTATGCAGGTATTCCACTGAAAAGCGGAAAATCGGAAAATAACCAGACTTATGAAGTCAGTTATCTGTTCGAGCACGACGGAGTGAAAGTGTACCGTTTTCTCGATCTGGGAAACTATGTGTATTTCACGACCCGGGGAGATGTAACCAGTATCAAGAATGATTCAACAAGAAAAAGGACAATTACTATTTATAAAGACAGTATACCAAACCGATAACGAAAAGAGGCTGTCTAACAAATTTCTTTTTAACGGCTTCACCTCTATCAAACAAACTCTGACAGATTATGTACGATAGATTATCCATACGTGAAGAAATAGGATTTACAGTATCATTTTTATTAAAAAGAAAAAACAAGAGGCTTCCTCAAATTATATTTTTGAGTTTGGCCTCTTATTTTTTTATCTTTATATGTTTCTTTTGCACTCCTCAAAGAAACTATACTATACACTTATGAGAATATAATACACTTCAACGAAGTGCACATCCATCTATAAATCAAGCTTTTAAATAGTACAGCATATAAATACGAATATCACTGCCTCTTCTAAAATCATTCCCTAATATCATCCTCTTAAAAACATGTTCTTGAGCATGTGTACACCTCTTTGAGAATATAGTAAACGCTTTCCTGTCTTTCATCTCATACTTTTGTTCACAGAAATAATCACTAATCGAAATATTATGGATATAGCTAAAAGATGTGAGCAGAACCCCCTACTGGCTCCAAAAGATTTAAAAGCGGGAATCAACGGAATGGAAATTACATGTTTGTTAAATCCCGGAGTTTTCAAATATCAAGGCAAAATTTGGTTACTTTTGCGCGTCGCAGAGAGACCTATACAGAAAGAAGGAATTATCAGTTTTCCTATATATAACGTAAAAGGAAAAATAGAAGTGGTTTCGTTTTTAAAGAATGATCCCGATTTAGATGCTTCAGACCCACGCGTTATCGGTTACAAAGGAAAGAATTATCTGACTACGATGTCTTACTTACGATTGGTTTCAAGTACCGACGGTATTCACTTCAAAGATGAACCGGAATTTCCACCTATTTTCGGAAAAGGAGAGCTGGAAGCATTCGGTATTGAGGATTGCCGTGTTGCAACAACCGAAGATGGTTTTTACCTTACTTTCACAGAAGTATCGTCGGTAGCTGTAGGGGTTGGACTGATTCACACCAATGATTGGAAAAACTATACACGGCATGGAATGATATTCCCACCGCATAATAAAGATTGTGCATTGTTCGAACAGAAGATAGGTGACAGGTATTTTGCTCTTCATCGCCCAATTATATATGGTTGGCAGAATCGCCCGACCGCTTGCATTGGGGAAACCACAAATGTGTGGCAACCACTCGTGACGGAATGTGGGATTGCGCACGTGTAGGGGCAGGGGCAGCTCCAATAAAGACAGAAGAAGGCTGGCTGGAGATTTACCATGGAGCCGATTTTAATCACCGTTATTGCTTGGGGGCTTTATTACTCGATTTAAATGACCCGTCGAAAGTCATTGCAAGAAGCGAAGAACCGATCATGGAACCTATCGCCGCTTATGAGCAAACAGGTTTCTTCGGAAATGTAGTTTTCACTAATGGGCATTTGGTGGACGGCGATACGATAACCATGTATTATGGAGCAAGCGATGAAGTGATTTGTAAGGCAGAGCTTTCCATTTCAGAGATATTAAACGTATTAAAACAGACAC
>ENA-ORLY01004419-ORLY01004419.1-human-gut-metagenome-genome-assembly--contig:-NODE-4419-length-10097-cov-2.834232_pt1 | contig 10097 bp, 12 predicted proteins | sample MGYA00243071_ERZ508832 | MGnify/ENA primary metagenome ERZ508832 (study PRJEB26277, sample SAMN04329777) | human gut metagenome | biome: human-associated habitat | host: Homo sapiens | place: USA...
AAGCCTTTTTCAAACATGTTCTAGACCCTGCACAATCATGAAAAGTGCGCAGTTCGCAGATGAGTTTTTCCAGGCATATTCTGGCGGCTGTTTGCTGTTAGCTGTCCGTGCAGTCTGCCGGAGGCAGAAAAAGTGCCTGAAATGGTACAAAGTTAATTGCATTAGGAGACAGCGGCGGTGATGAGCTTTTGGATTTTGGACAGGCATGACAAGAAGGAGGACCTTTATGAGATTATTGAAAAAATATTTCAACCGGGAAAATAAATTCAGTTTGAAAGAACGTTTCAATATGGTGATGACCGTGGTGACTTGTTTTTTCATGGGAGTGATGAGTGAAAATGGACGGGGTATGCAGGGAATAAAGGGACTGATTGATGGAATCGGCGGACTGGCTGTAAGGATGAATGGATGGCTGAGTGTGGTGACTGGCTGGGAGCTGGGCGCGCATGAAGCTTATGGGATATATGAAAAAGGTATAGTGGGAAGATTTTTCCAGGGAAAGATGCTGGAAGGAATAGATGTGGTGAAGCGTGGACAGGCTTTAGTGGAAAGGGCTGGGCTGCGAGGAAGAAGGGGAAATCGGATACGGGATGTTTCACATGAGAAGGGACTGCCTTGCATGGAACGATGGGTGTGCAGAGGCAGTCCGTAGGGGCATAATCGGTTGATTTAATGTAACTGTGAACTATGTTCACGAAAACATCTCGCGGTATAGTATCTGCGGAACAGTTACATTAATTGTTAAAATGAACTGTAATCGGACAGATTTCGCTGTTGGTGCCGACTCTCATGTTCGGCCCCCAGATTCCGGCTCCGGAAGTGACAATGTTGTGCATATTTCCTTTTCGAAGGTAGCCACAGGAATTTTCCCAGAATAGATGGATAATCAGGTTTCCGGGGAAAATCTGGCCGTCATGGGTGTGACCACAAAGGTCAAGGTCAACACCGGCAGCAGCTGTCTCGTCTAATTCTTTTGGCTGATGGTCAATAAAAATAATTGGTTTGTTCTGATCCAGCGATTCGGTAAGCTGGGATGGAGTGGCTCTGGAGCCTTCTACTTTTTCACAGCGGGAGGCATCCCGGCGGCCGACAATATAAAATTTGTTGTCGATCAGAACAGATTCATCGTCTAGCAGGTGAATTCCTGCGTCTGTAAGAAATTCTTCCATTCTGGGATCATTGTAGTTATCTTCTGTTCCGTTGAAGGTGAAACCTGCCAGAATTGGTTCGTTCAGGTCGTGATTGCCCCAGCAGGCATAAACTCCATATTTGGACTTAATTCCTTTTAAAATTTCTTTTAATTCATCTGGCTTGGAAATGGCGTCATATTCATTATCAAAAATATCACCTGCGATACAGACCACATCTGGATTTTCAGCATTGATCTTTTTCACAATTCGTTTTGCCTGGGCGGTTCCCATGCTGTAGCCGAAATGGGTATCAGCGAGAAGGACTATTTTCAGGGAATCCATGCCGTCAACTGTTTTTTCAACGTTTATCTCATAAGGTGTAGTTTTCACATGGGTTACATGAAGGATTCCGTAAACACTGAGGCTGATGATCAGTATGGTGCAGATCAGGCCTGTGATGACGAAAGTGCTGCGGTGCCCGATAAACGGGGCATGGAATATGTATTTCAGTATCAGACGGCCAAAATCAACGACAGCGATTACCAGCAGAATATAGATGAAAGTTCCGAGAAAATAGTTACCTGTATGCTTGAGAATACGGTGCAGGTTGGCCGGCTTTTTGATGAGAAAGCCGGTGAGCAGGGCTGTTGCTAATATTATGTAAACTCCTATAAAGGAAACGCGAAATGCCATTGTCTGAAAAAGTCTGTGGCAGGCGCCCATCCATCGTATCATCCAGCGGACAACGTAGGCATTGATCAGGATGTATAGGGGTGCGAGAAAGAGTGCGGCCATAGAAAAACCTCCGTTATATTTACTTTGAAAATTAGCAGTTACACGCTTTGTTACCGTGTCTGCGCAACAATGGGTACAGTATACTACGGTTAATAAGTTTTTGCAATTGTGCATATAATAAGGAGAAATGAGATAGACAGGAGAGCTGTTGCTTATGCGGGCAAAGCGAGAAAGATTCCTGAAACCTGGAACATCAGGTATGCCAATTATTTTTAAGCAATGGCAAAGGGCAGGAAATATATGAGAAAATGGTTTCGGAGCTTTTATTCTTCAGGGCTGTTTATTCCATTCATTTTATTACTACCGTATATGTGTACAATTGCCTTGAATGGGGCTGATAAAGCACTTTTACTGCATTCTCCGGGGGTGGAGGATATGGTTCCGCTGATGTTGATGGTACAGATGAAAGGGGATTATGCGGAGGAAGCGGTGAAAGCTCAGGCGGTGATTGCAAGGTCAGAGATGTACAGGCGGCTGGAGGAGGGGGAAAGTGAAGGAGAAATTCTGGATGAAGTAAGTGAAAGTATCGCAGGGAAAAACAGGGAAAGAAGAGTTGAACAAATGACAGCTGCGACAGAAGATGAAGAGGTGTTATCCTTCCGAATAGCAGAATTAAATAGTGGCAGGAGTTTTGTTGTTGGGTATGGAGGCGTTTGGAAATTACTGAGTGCGGTGGATAAGCTGCAGCAGTATGGAGCAGCGGCAGAGGCAACAGTCGGGCAGGTTCTTACATATAATGGAAAGCTGAAATTAGTTCCCTATCATGAGATCAGCAGCGGTAAAACCAGGGATGGGAAAGAGGTTTTTCACAGTGCAGATTATGGCTATCTGAAATCAGTGGAAAGTAGTCAGGACAGGGAGGCACCAGATTATGTAAACAGTACATATGTGCCTGCCAGTCAGCTTCCTGCGAAGCTGGTGGTCAAAAAGCGAGATAGTGCCGGTTATGTGACTGCGCTGACAGCTGATGGAAACTGGCTTGAGGGTGAGACTTTTCGCCAGGGCTTCCGCAGATTTTTCAGTGCAGAAAGTAGGAAAAATGGTGCGCTTTTTATGCAAAGGAAAAGGACATGGAATTGGATTTTCCCAGTATGGGGGGAATGAGATGGCGAAGAAAGGGAGTAGCTGGGAGGAGATATTGGAGACATATTTTCCGGAGATGGAGGTTGAGGCAGTGATGGAGATGGAGAGGTGAAAAAGGTTGCTGAAAATCGAAAAATTACTTTTATTATAAAAGTTTTATAAAACCCCTTGAATTTTTCAAAAAAAGTGTTATAGTATAACACATACTTGATGACATAGTAATTAAAACTACATGATAAAGTTTGCAAAAACATTGCAGCTCAGGGATCAAACTGATTGCTTGCAAAGTTGCTTTGGAAAAGTTCTAGGAGGTGCTATCATGAAATTTAAATTAAAAGATCCGGGAAGTGCGATTACACATGGGATTGCTTTTCTTCTGGCAGCAGTGGGAGCAGCGCCTTTATTGATTCGCTCGTCAGAGTGGAGCGATCATATTCATATTGTGGCACTGGGAGTGTTTATTCTTACGATGATGCTGCTTTATGCGGCAAGTACTCTTTATCATTCCGTTGATTCTACGGCGAAGGTGAACCGCAGACTGAAGAAGCTGGATCATATGATGATCTTTGTAATGATCGCTGGAAGCTATACGCCGGTGTGCCTGATTGTTCTTCATAACAAGATTGGATATATACTTTGCGCACTTGTGTGGGCGACAGCAATTCTGGGAATTGTATTTAAGGCATTCTGGGTGACTTGTCCGAAATGGATTTCTTCTGTATTGTATATTGGAATGGGCTGGCTGTGTGTGCTTGCGTTCATGCCAATTATTCATGCATTGCCTAAGGCTGGATTTGGCTGGCTGCTGGCGGGGGGAATTATTTATACTATTGGCGGTGTGATCTATGCACTGAAGCTTCCCATCTTTAATGCGAAACATAAGAATTTTGGGTCACATGAGATTTTCCACGTATTTATTATGCTGGGAAGCGCGTGTCATTTTATTGTGATGTATTGTTTTGTGGCGAATATGCCGATTTGATGATATGGTAAGGTAAAATATTTTAGACAAGTTTTTTAATAACTTTTAATATTTAGAGGGAACTGTGACCTCCTTTAAAATTCCATCAGGGCTAATTTTTTCGCCCGGGTTAATTGTTTGATTGCATATTCCCGGCTCATGGCTTCTTCTTTGGTGGCGTAGCCTTCGTAGTAGACAAGAGTTACCGGACGTTTGGTTTTGGTGTATTTGGCTCCGTTTTTGCCGCTGTTGTGGGCTTTCAGGCGCTTTTCCAGACAGTTTGTCCATCCGGTGTAAAGAGTACCGTCGGCACACTGGACGATGTAGGTGTAATTCATGGGGCTCCTTTTTGGGTTGTAAGGTGAAAGTTCTTAATGTTTTACTATGAAAGTCCCGGACGGCAGCCAAGAATGAGCCATGCTTGCATGAGCGAATTATTGGATATCGGACGGGCTAGAGCGTATGAGTAAGTAGGGTGATAGCCCGGATTACGAATGCGGTCGGCAGCTGTGGGAGCGCTATAGGCGCGGAACAGCTGACTTTCATATATGGTGATGTTGCCAACAGGCGACATGTCCGTTTAGGAATTAAATAAATATTTATGTAAAGGAGTATCGTCATGCTGTTAACTGGCTGACAATGCTCCTTATTTTTATAAAAAGCAATCGGTAAGCTGGTATATTGTTTGCAGTCCAAAAGAATACTATAGCGTGTCAGAATAGCTACCATGGCGTGTTCCGGGCTCTTAGCTGCCTGGAAGGACTGGAAAAAGCAGGTAGGATTTAGGTACCGACTGCGGATTTTCCCACCTGCTTTATTATACGTTGTTTTTTTACTTTTGTGAATGTTGATATTTCATGGACTGAATTTTTTTTACGGCAGATACGTGATCGGGTCGATTGGTTCTCCGTCTTTTTTCATGGCGAAGTACAGGTTACTGCCTTCTTCGCTGTAATAAATGGTAGGAGCTGCGACATAGCCTATGATGGAACCTTTGGTGACGGTATCGCCTTCAGCAACGTCCAGATCAGTAAGCTGACCATAGATTGCCTGGTAGCCGTTTCCAAGCTCCATGGTGACGGTAGTGCCAGTTTGGGCATTATTTTCAATCGAATATACGGTTCCGTTTACTGCGGAAACTACAGGGGCACCTTCCACTGCTTGTACGGAAATCGCAGGGCTCAGTTTATACTGATCCAGAGTTGGGAAGTAAACACTCTGATCCATGCTGTAATCAATGAGAACATGTCCGTTTACCGGCCACTCCATTAATGTATCTTCCGAGAAGTTGATTTCCGGTCCTTTGTGCAGGGAGATCTGGGCGTTTACGCTGGTACTTTCTCCAATGTCAGAGGAGCTGGAAATATCAGCGGTATCGTTAATGTCAGCAGAATTGGTTAAGTCCACGGTATTGTCAAGGCTTGCCATGTCTGTTGCGGATGAATTATCTGATTCGTTTATCAAAGACTCACTGTCTAGGATTCCGGTATCGGAAATTCCGTCCAGATCTGCTTCTACCATGTTAGTACCTGCTTCTGCAAGGGACGAATCATCAGTTGAGTTGGCTCCATCTGCTTTGGCAGTGTCATTTTCCTTGGTGCTTTCCAATGGAAGCACTTCCTGAATATGTTCTGGTTTGTTTGCAACCTGGTAAGCGGTCACTCCAAGAACTGCCATAACTGCAAGGAGAGCGCCGTTGAAAATAAATTTTGCTGTTCTGTTTTTCCTCATATTCTTTTCACCTCTACATACATTCTGTTCACAGCTGTTGTACCTGTCTGTATTTATAGGGTGTCCAGAAAATTGGAGGTTATTCATTAATTCATGAAAATGAGAAAATTTAAATTGGTGGCACTTATATAAGCGGCATGGTATAATAGGGGAAAACATGTCCGTTTAGAAATAATTTACAGGGGGTAACTTGTGGTGAAGATTACAGAGGAGCTTTTGCAGAAAGCTGATCAGATTCCGAATTTCTCAGATGGAGTTATTATGCCGGATGGGGATTACAGATTGATTGAGGAGAAGGGCCATCTTCAGACCATGATGGCGCTTTTGCCATATCCGGAGAAGGAGATTTGGAAGATGATCCCGGAGAATGATTCGGCACTGTTCTGGATGATCGAGAAGACAGGATGTGTGCTTACAGATTATAATTCAACTGTGGGTATGGTGATGACGCGGTCGCAGAAGGAGGTTTTTGATGCACTGGTTGCTCGTGGGATTATTTCGCCGGAGTATTTTGATATTACCAGGCAGAGGCAGAAGATGCGGGATCAGGGCAAGTAGGGAAGCACTGTATCTGAAGAGAAAACAGAACAGGATTGTTGAGGTATATAAATACGAAAACTGCTGTACCATTTAATAGACTTTGAAGAGGGGTTAAATGGATACAGCAGTTTTTTAGTTTCTGTTCACTGGCAGATTGCGGGAATGATTTTTTAAACAGGCTCTATCGAGACGTTGACTGCAGCGATAACAAAATTATTGTTCCATCTGTCGTCCAAGAAACCCGGCAGCAGTCTGCGCCAGAAGCTTTTCGCTGGTGCTTGGAATGTCTTTGTCGGTTCTTCCCATGAGGATGACACTGCCGATAGCATCTCCGGCGGCTATGATGGGCTGGATGACCTGAGATGTGGATGGTGCTGGCTGTTCATCTACTACAGGGACTTTGCCACGGTCTCTGGCACTAAGACATTTGGCTTCTCTGTCATTGATAACAGCTTCCAGCTGGCTGCTGATCAATTTTCCAATGAATTCCTTACTTCCCGGACCGGCAGCAGCTACTACCTGGTCGTGGTCGGTGATGCAGGAAAGCATGCCGGTGGACTGGGAGAGGGACTCGGCGTATTCTTTTGCAAAAAGGCTAAGCTCTCCGATTGGAGAGTATTTTTTCAGAATGATTTCGCCTTCACGGTCGGTGAAAATTTCAAGCGGGGTACCTTCTTTGATTCGCAGGGTCCGGCGGATTTCTTTTGGGATGACCACCCGGCCCAGATCATCTATTCTTCTTACGATTCCTGTGGCTTTCATTTATCTGTTCCTCCTGTACTTTATGATGCAATTGTGGGAAACAATTGACTTTTTTAAACACACTATAGAGCTTGTTTGTTTTGTGGGTTTCCATATTTTGTACTGTATGGATAGTATGTGAAAATATGGGGGAATTATGCGCACGAGATGAGGTAATTTTTTTGCTCGTGACAATAAGAAGGTATCATATTCAACAGTTTTTGAAAGGCAATTAGGCGAGTATGATTGGTTTACATAACAAAAAAATCTTATGAGTTGCCGGCCAGGTTGTGAACGCTACTTCTTGTGCTTGTCACAAGAAGGTTCGTCTTTTTGTGCATCGCAAAGCGCATTACTGTGAATGGAGTGAGCAGTAACGAACGGTGTTACTGTTCACTGGTAGCATTCCGCGAGGCGTTTTTTGTGAACAAAGTTCACAGAAAACCCGAGAATTGCGGCGCGAAATCATGCGAATGCATGATTTCTGTGCATCGCGAAGCGCGTTACTGTGAACGGAGTGAACAGTAACACAGGGTTAGCCCCTGAACAGCAACAAGGCATTAATAAGAACTGAAAAACATAAAAAAACATCTTGATTTTCATGAATACTTATGATATGATATCGCTCAAAGAAAAGGGAGTAGCGGCCATGAAGAGATAAAAGGAAATCCATTTTTTCTGAATGGTGCATAAATGCGTCAGAACGGTAGATGAAACTACCCGCATTATGAGATAATCAGCGAGACTTTTATTTCAGGCATTATAACAGTGCCTGGGATAAAAGTCTTTTTTTTCCCTTTTTGAACGCTTTACAACTATTGTTAGTAAGAGAGATGGAGGAGAAAAATGAGTAAGCGAAATGGAAAAATGAAATATCTGGCAATCGGTGCTATTGGGCTTATAGCGGCAGGGGGATTGGCTCTGGATACAACTTACCAGATTCAGGAGCAGGAACAGGCAGTACTCACAACCTTTGGAGTGCCAAAGGCAGTGAATGAAACGGGATTACATTTCAAAGTCCCTTTTGTACAGCAGGTGCAGAAGGTAAATACCACGATCCAGGGATTTCCAATAGGATACAGTATGGGGAACAATGCGGTGGTGGAAAATGAAGGAATCATGATCACTTCGGATTACAATTTTATTGATGTGGATTTCTTTGTAGAATATCGAATTTCAGAACCTGTAAAATACCTTTACACCTCTGAGCAGCCGGAAGAGATTTTAAAAAATATTGCGCAAAGCTGTATCCGAACTGTAATAGCAAGCTATAACGTGGATGAGGTTCTGACCACCGGAAAAGGAGAAATCCAGAGCAAGATCAAAGAAATGATTTTGAATCAGATGGAGGAACAGGATCTGGGAATTCAATTGGTCAACATAACAATACAGGATTCCGAGCCGCCTACTGAAGAAGTGATGAAAGCATTTAAAGAGGTGGAAACTGCGAAACAGGGAAAAGAAACGGCGCTTAACAATGCTAATAAATACAGGAACGAAAAGCTTCCCGAAGCGCAGGCCCAGGCAGACCAGATTATTCAGGATGCGGAGGCACAAAAACAGGTGAGGATCAATGAGGCAGAAGCTGAGGTGGCAAGATTTAATGCAATGTATGAGGAATATGTGAAGAATCCGGAGACCACAAAAATGCGAATGTTCTATGAAACCATGGAAGATGTGCTGCCTGGTATGAAGATTGTGATCGACAACGGAAGTGGCGTGGAAAAGATATTGCCGCTGGATTCTTTTTCCGGAGACTGGAAAACAGAAGAAGATACAAGTGAAGAAACTAAGTGAAGTTAAGATAAGTATCTGATAGAAAGGATAAAAAATTATGAAAATGAAAAAAGCGGCACTTATAGCAGGCATTCTCGGAGCAGTAATAATCGGTTCTTCCATAACTATAACCCAACAAAATGAATACAAGCTGATCCGTCAGTTTGGTAAAGTTGACAGAGTGATCTGCGAACCGGGAATCAGCTTTAAAATTCCATTGATAGAAAGAACACAGTCTTTACCAAAGGAAACGTTGTTATATGATTTGGAAGCATCTGATGTGATTACCAAGGACAAGAAAACCATGATCAGTGACAGCTATGTTTTGTGGAGAATCACAGATCCCCTTAAATTTGCACAGACTCTGAACTCTTCTTTGGAAAACAGCGAGAGCCGAATTAATACGGCCGTATATAATGCCACAAAAAATGTGATCAGCAGTCTTTCCCAGGACAGAGTGATCACAAGCCGTGACGGAGAATTATCGGATATGGTGATGGAAGCCATTGGAGATAATATGGAACAATATGGAATAGAGCTGATTAAATTTGAAACAAAGCAGCTGGATCTGCCGGACGATAATAAGGCTGCTGTGTATGAGAGAATGATCTCAGAGCGTGATAATATTGCTGCTACATATAAAGCAGAAGGCGATTCAGAAGCAAAAGTAATCCAGAACAAGACGGATAAGGAAGTGACCATTCAGATTTCAGATGCGAAGAAGCAGGCTGAGATTTTGAAGGCAGAAGGGGAACAGGAATATATGAAAATTCTTTCCCAGGCTTATGGGGAAGATGAGAGAAGTGAATTTTATTCCTTCGTAAGAAGTCTTGAAGCACTGAAAGCTTCTATGCAAGGAGAAAACAAGACCGTTATTTTGTCATCGGATTCCCCGATTGCTCAGATTTTTGAGGGAAAATAATAAAAATTCTTGCATCTGCCGGTATTGACGTATATCATAAGGTACATAAGGAGTGACAAAAGATGGCGATAGTGAGAAAACACATATATTTTTCCGGGCAGGTGCAGGGCGTTGGATTTCGTTACCGTGCCAAAAATGCGGCGAGAGCCAATGATCTTACCGGCTGGGTGGACAATCTGTGGGATGGCAGAGTGGGTGCTGCTGGTGGAGTATGGAAATGGAAACTCTCCGTATATGCTGGCAGCCCTGTGTGCAGTCGGCCTGTTCCACTTTTTGTATCTGACCTTGCTGACGATCAAGCGTTTTCATGATGCCGGAAAGTCTACCTTATACTGCCTCGTATGCCTGTTTCTTATACCGGGGGCAATCGGGATCGGAATGACGTTTGCGGTGACGATCAAAGAGAGCGATGAAGACA
>ENA-ORLY01004421-ORLY01004421.1-human-gut-metagenome-genome-assembly--contig:-NODE-4421-length-10094-cov-2.274633_pt1 | contig 10094 bp, 7 predicted proteins | sample MGYA00243071_ERZ508832 | MGnify/ENA primary metagenome ERZ508832 (study PRJEB26277, sample SAMN04329777) | human gut metagenome | biome: human-associated habitat | host: Homo sapiens | place: USA...
GGCACCTTCGTGGATTTTGGACGCCATTCGCGATGCATTGGATGATCCAATGAGTCAGGGCTATAGCGAGTCCAATGGTATTGTTGAGGCACGTGAGGCGATTTTAGATTATCACCGGTCAAAGGGGCTGCCGAATTTGGAGATGAACCACATTTACATCGGAAACGGAGTCAGTGAAATGATTTCCCTTGCGATGCAGGGCTTGTTAAATGATGGCGACGAAATTTTGATTCCGGCACCGGATTACCCATTGTGGACAGCTGCGGCAAAATTGGCAGGAGGAACGCCGGTTCATTATATTTGTGATGAGCAGTCTGAATGGTATCCGGACATTGATGATATTAAGAGCAAGATCACAGACAAGACCAAAGCGATTGTTATCATTAATCCGAATAACCCTACAGGAGCAGTTTATCCCAAGGAGATCCTGGAGCAGATCGTGCAGATCGCAAGAGAGCACGAGCTGATCATTTTTTCAGATGAGATATACGACCGTCTGATCATGGACGGCTATAAGCATACTTCTATTGCATCCCTTGCACCAGACGTATTCTGCGTTACTTTTTCCGGACTTTCCAAGTCCCATATGATCGCTGGCTTCCGTATTGGATGGATGATCTTAAGTGGTGCCAAGAATAAGGCGAAGGGGTATATTGAAGGTATTAACATGCTTTCCTCCATGCGTCTTTGCTCCAATGTTCCGGCCCAGTCCATTGTACAGACTGCACTTGGTGGATACCAGAGTGTAAATGAGTACATTCAGCCAGGCGGAAGAGTTTATGAGCAGAGAGATTTTATCTACAAGGCACTCAATGACATTCCGGGAATCACAGCCGTAAAGCCCAAGGCTGCATTCTATATTTTTCCGAAGATCGATACAGAGAAATTCAATATTCACAATGACGAGCAGTTTGCTCTTGATTTCTTACATGAGAAACAGGTGCTTCTGGTGCCGGGCAAGGGCTTTAACTGGAATTGTCCTGACCACTTCCGCGTAGTATATCTGCCGAATGTGCGTCAGCTGGAGAAGGCTATGGACAAGCTGAAGGATTTCTTGTCCACCTATAAACAGCGATAAGAAGATAATAAAACAATGGCAGTCACAGATTATCCATTTACAATGCCGGAGCAGAAGCATCTGCTTCTGACTCTGACAGCATTAATAATTGAGGGAGGAACGGATTATCGGACGGATTAAAAAGAAAGGAGTTTATTTGAATGACAGGATTTAAGATGAAAGTAACACCGGAAATAGAGAACCTGACGGAGATCTGCAAGGACCATTCCAGTCTTGATCTGTCTCTTTATCAGAAATACGATGTGAAGCGTGGGCTTCGTGACATCAATGGTAAAGGCGTTCTGGCTGGTCTGACACAGGTTTCCAATGTATGTGCTGTGAAGGTAGTTGACGGCAAGGAAGTGCCCTGTGCGGGAAGTCTTTCGTACAGAGGATATGACATCAAGGAGCTTACCAGGGGATTTATTGAAGATGACCGATACGGCTTCGAGGAGACCACTTACCTTTTACTGTTTGGCAAGCTTCCCAATCAGAAGGAACTGGAAGATTTTACCAAACTGCTGGCGAACCAGAGATCCCTTCCCACCAATTTCGTAAGGGACGTCATCATGAAAGCACCCTCTAAGGACATTATGAATGCTTTGTCCAGAAGTGTGCTTACACTTTATTGCTATGACAAGGAGCCGGATGATATTTCCCTTCCGAATGTACTGAGACAGTGCCTGAATCTGATCAGTCAGTTCCCGATGCTGATGGTCTATGGTTATCATGCATATAATTACCGTATGGGAGAAGATCTCTTCATCTATGCACCGTCACCGGAATTATCAACAGCAGAGAATATACTGATGATGCTGCGTGAGAATAAGAAATATACGAAATTAGAGGCAAAGATCCTGGATATGGCACTTGTCCTTCATATGGATCACGGCGGCGGTAACAATTCTACATTTACAACGCATGTGGTAACATCATCCGGAACGGATACGTATTCGACGATCGTGGCTGCTATGGCATCCTTAAAAGGACCAAAGCACGGGGGAGCAAATGTCAAAGTAACCCAGATGTTTGACGATATGATGGAAAAAGTCAGTGACTGGGAAGATGATGATGAGGTACGCCGGTATCTGACCGATTTATTGGATAAGAAGGCATTTGACCGGAAAGGACTGATCTACGGAATGGGGCATGCAATCTATTCTGTATCTGACCCGAGAGCCGATATTTTTAAGAAGTTCGTTAAGCAGCTTGCAAGAGAAAAGGGCTGTGAGAAGGAATATGCACTGTATGAAAAGGTAGAGCACATGGCACCGGAGGTCATCGCAGAAAAGCGTAAGATATACAAAGGTGTAAATGCGAATGTCGATTTCTACAGCGGACTTGTATATAGTATGTTGGATCTTCCACCGTCACTTTATACACCGATCTTTGCGGCAGCGCGTATCGTCGGATGGAGTGCACACCGTCTGGAAGAGCTTAAGAATGTAGATAAGATCATTCGTCCGGCGTACAAACCGTTGGCCGAATACAAAGAGTATGTCAGAATGGATGAAAGATGATGAAGCATGAATTTTATTATACATCCAGAGATTCCGTGACAAAGATCCATGCGATCGAATGGCTTCCGGATAGAGATATAAAAGGTGTCTTACAGATATGTCATGGAATGGTGGAGTATATTGACCGTTATGATGAATTTGCCGAATTTATGTCGGAGCACGGATATTATGTAGTCGGACATGATCATCTGGGACATGGGAAATCCATACAGACAGAAGCTGATCTGGGATATTTTGATGAACGGAAAGGTAATCAGTATGTGATCGGAGATATTTATCAGCTGCAGGAGATGACACGGAAAAAATATCCGGATGTGCCGTATTTTATGCTGGGGCACAGTATGGGGTCATTCCTGTTGAGACAGTATCTGACGATGTATGCGGAAGGCCTTGCGGGAGTTGTCATTATGGGAACCGGTCATCAGGGAATGCTGACGCTTTGTGCGGGAAGGATGATCTGCAGGATCATCGCAGCGTTCAAAGGATGGAAATACAGAAGTACATTTGTGGATAATCTGAGCTTTGGAGGTTTCAATAAGAAATTTGAACCTGGTGAGACATCGAAGGAATGGATCACATCCGACAAGAAGAAAAGGGATGAATATGTGCGGGATCCGCTGTGTTCCTATACATTTACACTGGGAGCCTATTATCAGATGTTTGCCGGTATGAAGGTTCTGGTACGGAAAGGAAGTATGAAACGGATTCCGAAGACGCTTCCGGTGCTCTTTACGGCAGGATCCGATGACCCGGTAGGGGCTTTCGGAAAGAATGTGATCAGAGTCTATGAGAAATATAAAGATGCCGGGATAAAAGATGTGTCGATCCATCTGTATAAGGGCGACCGTCATGAGATATTGAATGAAGTAGACCGTCAGAATGTGTATCAGGATATCCTGGCGTGGATCGAGGAAAAAAATCGCAGATAAAACTGTTAAATGAATAAAATGTGGAAGAAAAATCCGCACAAATTGAGGAAATGTTAAGATTTTCAGTGTCTGTGCGGATTTTTTATACCAAAGTATGCAAGATATGAAATCTGAAATTCCAATTTACCTCCAGCTCCGCAACCAGATCGTAAAGGGTATTGGAAAAGGAGAATTTGAAGAAGGCGAACTTCTTCCAACCGTCCGACAGATGGCAGCAGTTTTAAGATCACATCCGGTTACACCAATACGGAGAAAAAGAGGATATAAAATCCGTAAAATTATTAAAAAATGGGCTTCCGAAGGAACATTTTAGTAAAACCAATGGTTCGGCTGATGAAAAACAGTTGCTTGGAAAATTTGACGGAGCAGAATCGGGAAAATGCCGGATGTATGTGTGGCTGGAACAATCAGAAGTCATACAGATTAAGACAAAGAAATATACGGTATTCATGAATAATAAGGATAAAGACCAGACGACTGCCTGGTATGAACAATTAAAAAAAGCGGAGCCATAAAAGCATCCGCAGAAATTACCGGTAAAATGGACCGCCAGAAGTGACCTTCTGGTGGCCTTTACTTTATGAGGGGGGCGATAGTTGTTATCCAACTATCTTTTTCTATTATAATCAAAAAATGTGTACAAAGTATGTTCATTTTATAAAAATGTGATATTTGTTGTTAAAACCACATTTTAGAACGAAAAAAGTATTATAGTAAGAGACAAGGGAAAAATGTTATTGAGGAATACAATAACAGGTAGTCAGCAAAACACTGGCGCAGAACGATGCATTAAGTGTTACATTATTCTCTTTTGACAAAGGAGAAGAGATCAGTACACATGAATCAGGCGGGGATGCATTTGTAACCTGTCTTGACGGAGTAGGTGAGATTACGATCAATGGCGAAAAATATGAGTTACATGAAGGGGAATCAATTATTATGCCGGCAAAGCATCCGCATGCAGTGCACGGAAAAGAGCAGTTTAAGATGTTGCTTGTCGTTGTATTTTAACAAGAATATGTAAACAGTGTGGCTTGTGATCTGTTTTATTAAAAAAGCGCAACAAAAAACTCTCCGGAACGGAGAGTTTTTTGTTGTTGTTATAATTACTAAAGGAATGAGAGTAAAGTGTACACCGAAGAGTGATTTCGGTGTGTTACTTTATGAGGGGGGTGATAGTTGTTGTTCATCAACTATCTGACATTTAGTATAAATGGAAAATATGTCTAAAATATGTTAAAGGCATAAAAGAATTCGAAAAAATCTTAAGTAAAAATGAAGCATATAAAAACAGAATCTAAACAGAAACAAGATCAGAGGCAGAAATGGCAGTTTTTCGTAAATGAGCAGTTATTATATCAAAAAATTCACTGGATGTCGGCTTAAGATGCAGTGGACGCAAAGCAATCTTTTCGAGGAGGGATTTATTGCCATGCTCCCAACAGACCTTTATAACGGTGCGGATATTCCGTTCAACGCTATAGCTGGTAGTATTATAATGACGTGCAATGTCTGGATAAAGATACTTACTGACGAAAAGGAGGTAATTTTCATCAGACAGACAAAGGCGTGTCCCATAAATTAAATATGCATATCCCCGATAAGTAGCGCCAATGCCAAGAGACCGGATAAGATATTCTATTTCTGGTTCATGCATAATACTTTCATCTTCTTTCTAAGTTAATTTTTAATATTTAAAATGTAACGGTTAAAAAAGAAATGTTTGCAGTATGAAAAAATATTAAAAAGATATCCATATCTATTATATAAAAAATCTGCTTAAGAAAAATATAGTTTATTATTTTTTGACGAAATATTAACACTCTGCATATCTCTGATAAAGTGGGCGGAAAGGAATAATTTCATAATATCTTAAGAAATTACAGAAACAATACTTAAAAATTGGCTGGTATTCTTGTATATTATAAGGGAGGTGATGAATTATGTACAACATACTGGTATGTGATGATGATAAAGAAATCGTAGAGGCGATAGAAATCTATTTGTCGCAGGAAGGATATAAAGTATTAAAAGCTTACGACGGTGAGGAAGCATTGGAGCTTTTGGATAAGCATAAAGTGGATCTTCTGATCATTGATGTGATGATGCCAAGATTGGATGGAATCCGCGCAACGTTAAAAATCCGGGAAAAACAGAATATGCCGATCATTATTCTGTCTGCAAAGTCAGAGGATGCCGATAAGATCCTCGGACTAAATGTAGGAGCCGATGATTATATGACCAAGCCATTTAATCCACTGGAACTGACTGCAAGGGTAAAATCACAGCTTCGCAGATATACACAGCTTGGAAGTACAGTGGAAAAAGAGAATCAGGCAGTTTATACCGTGGGAGGACTTATGATCGATGACGATCAGAAAGAAATTACGGTTGACGGAGAGCCGGTGAAACTGACACCGATCGAATACAACATTTTATTGTTACTGGTAAAAAATCAGGGGAAAGTATTTTCTATTGACCAGATATACGAAAGTATCTGGAATGAAGATGCTATCGGAGTAGATAATACGGTAGCTGTACATATCCGTCATATCAGAGAGAAGATCGAGATTAATCCAAAGGAACCAAGGTATCTGAAGGTGGTCTGGGGTGTCGGATATAAGATAGAAAAGCTTTAGGAAGGGGGATATATGAAGAAATGGTACCGAATGCCCAAAGCAAAATTGTTTTTGATAGTGGGGGCACACGTACTGGCCGTTATCGGAGTATTATGTTTACTGTGGGTAACACGTTATCCGATACTGACACAGGAACTGTTCACTGCGGATGCGGCGAAGAGTTATGAAGAAAGCAATGCATTTGCCGATTCCGTGACGAATGCAAATTATAATATACTGGATGAGATCCGGTATCAGACCTTATATGATACAGATGGCAAATATGATCCGGATAAGATCGTAGATGTGGCAAAATACGAAGATACCGGTGAGATAACAGGAAAAGATGAAACAGGCCTGTCGTTCCGTCTGGGAGATCTGTATTCCTGGGGAAAATTAATCTCGGAATCGATGACGGATTATGATGCGGCCAGGAGCAAATTAGATAAACAGGACTGTATTATCGTATGTAAACGTTCAGACGGAATTTATCATTATTTCCATTACAAAGATTTTAAACAGATGATCGATTACGGAGAGCTGTCATTTGTAATTACCGGAGACAGTTCTGCGGATGATATTCTGACAGAACTAAAGCAGGGAGAGTATCAGGAGAGCAACAGTGGGGAATCCAGATTCCGGGGACTTCAGGATATTGATGGAAAGATTGCCTATATCAATTGCTGGAATTATGATGGTGAAAGAGTTGTCGGGGATTATAAGACGGTAAATGGAGAGACGGTACTTCAGCTTGTGAACAATTCAAAAGAATGGAATGGCAAGCTGAATGAAGCGTACAGAATGATAAATAATTCAGCCGAAACGATCTATTCTGACGTTGATAATTATGCGGTAGCTCAGAATCAGTATCAGGAAGGCAATACGAACATAACGTATCTGTATGTTAATCTGGACAACAAGACGGTCATTACGAATAAGAAAAAATATCAGAACTTTGACAATTACAAAGAGAACCTGAAAAAAATGAAAAAATCAGGAAAATATGTAATCGTAAGACCAAAGCTTGCAGATTATGAAAGCAATATTGAAAAAGCCGGTAAAGAGGATTCGATGGCACAGAAGTGGCAGGAGACAGTGGCCGGTTATGTCGATGCGTCGGATTATATATATGTCTCTGTTGTAGATACGGATTATCCTGTAAAAGATAATTTTTATGAACAGGATGAGATCTTTACAAGGTACGGGGCCGGAGCCAAAGTGGCCGGAATACTGGGAATGGCGGCTGTAGCGGCATATCTTGTCATTCTTGTATTTCTTACGATCGGAGCCGGAAAAGTTAAAGAAGACGAAGAAGTGCATCTTATGAAATTTGATCACATTAAGACAGAACTGGCAGCTGCAAGTGTGCTGTTACTCTGGGCGGTGGTTGCGCTGGTAGGAGTAAAGGCCGGGGCATTTACATGGCAGAATGCAAGTGGAGAGACGATCTATATGGAGAATGTGGAATCGTATCTGCCGGGAATAGTGGTTGGAAGTGTGGAGGCATTGTATACCTGCGCAATGTTTCTTTTCGGATATTTGAGTCTGGTGAGAAGAATCAAGGCGGGAACGGTATGGAAGAACAGTGTGCTCAGATGGCTTTTGATCTTCGTAAAAGAAATGTTCCAGAATATCCGTCATCTGTGGAAATCTATTATGGAATTTGCAATCTTCTTCATGATTCACTGGCTTACGTACGTATTTGGATCAGCGGGAAGTAGTATCTGGATCAGCAACCGGTTATGGGCGGTCATTCTGTTGATCATAGATGTTGCAGCATTTATCTGGATGGTACAGAAAGCGAAAGGAACCGGAAAGATCAAGACCGGGATCGAGAAGATCGCCGGCGGGGAAGTGGATTATCAGATCCCGGTAAATGGATTGCTGGCAGAGCATAAAGAAATTGCAGAAAAGGTGAATTCCATCGGCGAAGGTCTGGAAGCGGCGCTCGCAAAGAGCATGAAAAGTGAACGCCTGAAGACAGATCTTATCACGAATGTATCGCATGATATTAAGACGCCGCTTACATCTATCATTAATTATGTGGAATTGTTAAAGCAGGAGGACCTTAAGGATCCGAAGATCCAACGCTACATTGAAGTGCTGGAACAGAAATCACAGCGGCTTAAGACACTGACGGAAGATGTGGTGGAAGCTTCAAAAGTAAGCTCCGGCAATATCACACTGGAGTTCATGAATCTGAATCTGGTAGAAATGATCCAGCAGACGAGCGGAGAGTTTGAAGAAAAATTCAAGGCGCGTGATCTGGAGGAAGTGATGAACCTTCCGAATGAGGAGGTTGTAATCCGCGCAGACGGAAGACGGTTGTGGAGAGTGCTGTCTAATATATACAACAATGCGGCAAAATACGCAATGCAAGGAACAAGAGTCTATGCTGATCTTGAAAAGAAAGATGGTATGGCATATTTCAGCCTTAAGAATGTATCCGAGCAGCCGCTAAATATCTCAGCTGACGAACTGACGGAACGTTTCATACGCGGAGATGTATCAAGAAGTACGGAAGGCAGCGGACTTGGACTGTCTATCGCACAGTCGCTGACAGAAATGCAGGGCGGGACATTTGAATTGTATCTGGATGGAGATTTGTTTAAAGTAACGATAAAATTCCCGATTTCATAGTCTGGGCCGGAGGATTTTTTAAAATCCTCCGGCTCAAACTGTATTTACCGTTGTCCCTTTTTCGCAAATCCTACGGAACCATTAATAAAATTGCCATTTACGCTACTTGCGCTCCTGTCTAAAAAACAGTAGAATATAACATTATGAATGAATTAAGCAAATTATTACAGGAAAATTTAAATATAGAATTTATATCAGCAACGCTGAGTAACCCGAAGAATAAAGACGGTGTACAAAAAGTGAAAGTAAGACCGATCCTGAAAAAAGATGTCCTTTATTTTCAGCTCGAGTCATTCCAGAATAATCAGGCGTTTCACGAGAATGGGGAGGAGAAAAAAGCTTGTGAAATACTTCTTAAGTATATGGAAAATATGCGCCAGATGCAGATGGAGACACAAAGAGCAGCTTATACAATTCTTGTAAGCAAAAAGGGAAAAGTAACAATAAAAAGTAAGATGAAAAAAGGCGAAAAGAAGCAGATCAATATGAGCCACGACCGCAAGAAGAAGTATGTACTGGAAGAGGGAGTCCCGGTACCATTTCTTCAGGATCTTGGTGTTATGACACAGGATGGAAAGATCGTGCATGCGAAATTCGACAAATTCCGGCAGATCAACCGGTTCCTGGAATTTATCGAGGATATATTGCCGGAGCTTGATAAGGGAAGAGAACTTACAATCCTGGATTTTGGCTGTGGTAAATCTTATCTCACATTTGCCATGTATTATTATCTGCATGAATTGAAAGAATATGACATAAGAATCATAGGACTGGATCTGAAGAAAGATGTGATCCGTCATTGTAATGAATTAAGTGAAAAATATGGCTATGAAAAGCTGAGATTTCTGGAGGGTGACATTGCGGATTATACCGGTGTCAATAAGGTAGATATGGTGGTAACCCTGCATGCCTGCGATACCGCAACCGATTATGCGTTGGCAAAAGCCGTGGGATGGGATGCGAAAGTGATCTTATCGGTACCATGCTGCCAGCATGAACTGAACCGTCAGATAAAAAATGAGATATTAGAACCAATATTAAAATACGGGCTTCTGAAAGAACGTATGGCAGCACTTATCACAGATGGCTTAAGAGCACAGTATCTGGAGCGTGAGGGGTATGAAGCGCAGATACTGGAATTTATAGATATGGAGCATACACCAAAGAATATCCTGATACGTGCAGTAAAGAAGCGGCATGCCAAAGAAGACAATAATATAGAGGCTTCCATCAAGAGATGTGAAGCAGCACTCCGGGTATCACCGACACTGGGACGTCTGTTGGACGGGTTCGCCACGGAGTCCGCAAATTCAGAGAAAGATCATCCGGA
>ENA-ORLY01004422-ORLY01004422.1-human-gut-metagenome-genome-assembly--contig:-NODE-4422-length-10090-cov-4.174873_pt1 | contig 10090 bp, 6 predicted proteins | sample MGYA00243071_ERZ508832 | MGnify/ENA primary metagenome ERZ508832 (study PRJEB26277, sample SAMN04329777) | human gut metagenome | biome: human-associated habitat | host: Homo sapiens | place: USA...
ACAAATATAGTGTACGGAGCCGGACGCACCGTCCGGCGACCGTCAGGTGAACAGAGAATCGTTAAAGGGGTACCCCTTTAGGTTGGAGCGAAGCTCCAACCTAAAGATCGCTCGACGCTCCATATCCTGTCGAGCCGACCGCCTCTTTAGCCTTTCCATTGTAGCATAATCCACGACAGCTTTACAAGGCGAAATTGAAAAAGGGAGGAGGAATGCGGATGGAGCAGGCGAAGAAAACGGCAGCCTATCGGGTCGTTGCCGACTCGGGAGGCAACATGGTCTTCCGTTTTTACTGCGACATTTCCGGTGAGCTGTGCTGCGTGACCCGCCCCATTCAGGCGGATACGGAGGAAGCCGCGCTGGAGATCGCGTGGGCAACGGAGGGCAGGTGGGAGTTCAACCATTGCCCCAAATGCGGGAAGTACGTATCCTCCGCTATGTTCAATGTCAACGCGGGGCTGTGTTTGGACTGCGCCCCGTGGGAGGATGAGTACCCCTCGTTCTGTCATCACTGTGGTGTGCGGCTCCGGGAACCGGACGCCTGCTTCTGCCCCATCTGCGGGGCGAAGCTGATAGCGGACGGTATGGACAGGAAGGAGGGGACACCATGACCGAATACGATCTGCGGACAAGAAGGGCACTGCGGCAGGTGACACTGCTGGAGTTCGGCTTCGGGCCGGAGACCATGCGGCGATGCAAGCTCTGCCCGGAGTGCGGCAGGGCAAACCCCGCGCAGGACACGCACTGCGCTGACTGCGGCGCGGTACTGCCGGAAAAGACCCTCTATGACTTCTACCTCTCCCGCCACCGCTGCTGCCCCGGCTGCGGTGTGGCTGTCACCGACTACGCGGTGTACTGCCCGGAGTGCGGGACACGCTTGCCGAAGGCAGGCGTGACGCGGAGAAAGGGGGAGGCGGTATGAGCTTTTTCCGAAAGCGGGAGCCGCCGGCCAGCGGCCCCGGAGCAGAACAGGCCCTGCCCAGAGCAGCGGCCTGCTTCACCACTCCCGCCATGACCCGCCGCGCGGCGGACTGGCTGGGTAATTTGGGCGGCTGCCGTCCGCTGGGTATTCTATCCGACGACTGCGATGATGTGGTCTGGCAGTGTACGGCGGAGAGGGTGGATCTTCTGGTGCTGGAGACCGACTTCACCGAGAGCGTGGAGGACAAGGACGTCTCCGCCCGTTGCGACATCGCCATCGAGGTGCGGCGGAGGCTGCCAAATTGCCGGGTTTACCTCATCTGTGAAGATAGCTACCCGAAAAAGCAAGCCGCATTGGATAAGGCGGTGGAGCTGAAGCTCATCGACGGCTACTGCATCGGCGACCTTGACCCGCAGCAGATGCGTATATGGCTTGAAGAAACAGCGGAAAGCATGAAAGCGGCGAAACGCCGCAACTCTAAACTTGGAAAGGAGGAACCTTGATGAAAAAATCAACGCACAAACGGCTGACGGCGTGGCTTCTGACCCTTGCGCTGGTGGTGACGCTGCTGCCCGGCATGGGTATGACCGCGCTGGCAGCGGAGGACGGCGGCGAAGGAAACGGTCCGCCCGCCGTGGAGGTCGTGGAGCCCGGGGACGGGAACAGCGGCTCGGATGAAACCGAGGGCACCCCGCCCTCGACCGAACCGGAGCCCACAACCCCGCCGAAGTCCACAGAGGAGGACAAAACCACGGAGGGCGAGGGCGACCCGTCCGGGAGTGACTACGGCATCGGGGACGACACCCAGCCGCGGGGTCGCATGAGAGTGCCCGTGGCACCGACAGCAAATGGTAACTATCCAAGTGGTGTTTTTCTACCCAACGGCACCACCAACGACGGGATCTACCTTTTCAACGGGCAGTGCCTGCAAAACAACAGCGCCACATCCTCAACCCCTTATACAAGCGGCATGGACTATGTTGCCCGTTATGACGAAACCACCGGAACACTGTATCTCAATGGGTATGACGGCGTTGCAAATGTTCAAACCGGAATCGGAACACGATATTCAGGTGTGCTGACCATTGAGGTGGAACGTGACAGCACGATCACGGTAAATGGTACGGGTGAAAATTCGAGTGGCCTGGAAAGACGCGGTATCAACGCTCCTCATGGTCGGTTGGTTATCTCTGGAAATGGAAAGCTGACCATTAATGTAACGTGCAGCGGCGACGGCTATGGCATTTATGCGCTTTACGGCATGGAGATCACCGCACCGCTTGAGGTAAAGGTTTCTGTGGTGAATGCACCGACTGATGATAAAGTAGCGTATGGCCTTTATGCCTACAGTGGAGACATTTCTCTCTCCGGCGGCGATAAGACCATACGTGTCGGCAGCAAGAAAACCGCCAATGGCATCTTTAATCATATTACAGAGTCAGGCCAAAACATCATCAAAGGAAACGTGACCTTGGTGCAGACTTCCGGAGAAGGAGGCTCTGGCATTTTTTCGGGAAGCGGCCCTGTTACGCTGGATAATGCAACCGTGAATATCTCCGGCAATTTTTCCAACGGCATTCTAACCAGATGTGCCAATAAAAGCGAGAACATCACGATCAAAAACCATTCAGATGTAATCATCAATCTTCCCGATGGGGCAGATAACAACGGACTCTGCATATACGGCAACGGCAGTGAAAAGAACTTGACCATCAGCGACAGCACCGTAAACATCCGAACCCGTCAGTCGCCTGTGTTTGTGAATGGAACAGGTTCATCCGTTTCCATTAAAGACTCCATCGTGGATTTGACGAAAACAGCGGCTGGGCATCCGGTCATCAGTACCAAAACCGGTTCACAAAATAGCATCGACCTTACGAACAGCGGCCGCGTGACCATGACAGCAACCGGAAACCAAGAATACCCGTTGTTCCAAAATCTTTCCACCATCACACCCAATACAAAATGCACCGTAGGAACATATATGGATCACTGGACGAATTACGCCGGTGAATACAACAGTAGTACTGGCACCACCGTGCTGGAGTTTGAGCATCACGAGTCTGACCGCCGGGTCATGTTGGAGGATATAATCATCGCTGGTCAAACAGATGTTATGTTGTCCAACGAGATACCCGACTTTAAGCTGACATTACAGGATGACTTTTTCTCAGATGAAGTGCAGCCATACATTACGGTGGATGAATGGTTCTCCAACCGGCCGGATGGTGTCGGATTCAGGACTATTGCAGTCGATAAAACCGCAGAACCCAATACAGCCACGATTCAGGTCTACGGCACGCCATCGGTTCCCTGTATTGAACCAATCAAGGTTGCGATTCATGGCAAGTATTTAAGAAGTGGTGATCCTATTGCCGCAAGCGCACCCAACTCAAACGCAAGGTTTGACATCAAGCAGACGCTCACCGAATCCGCCGCGACCATTACTCCCCCTGTTGTGGGACAGACGGCAGGAGAAAGCAATGCTGTGACCTCCGGCGATCCCGAAAAATATACCGTCACCGTGGATCATTGGGAAAAGTTCGGCAATGGCAGCATGAGCAGCACAGATGTCTTCCAAGCAACTCAAAGCTACTACTGCTTCTTGAGGGTTACACCGCAGCCCGGATACGCTTTTGCTCAGAGGGCAAGGTGTTCTGTCAATAATGGCAGCTACACCTCCCTATACTCCCCCAATAATAACGGGTTTTACAAGGTACTGGTTAACCCCTACCAGTCAGCCATCAGCCTTAATGTGAGCGGCAAGGTTGACCTCGGAAACAAGAAGCCGAATGAGACCGTCCCGGCAAAAAGTATTAAAGTAACAAATCACCTCTCCTCGGCGATCAGCAATATTCCTATCACGCTCTCCGACCCGACAAACTTCCGGGTGCTTCCCCAGTCGATCAAATCCATTCCGGCAAACGGCACAGGGACCTTCCAAGTAGCACCCGCGCCTAATCTGTCGTTAGGAGAATATTCCACCAAGGTGACCGTGGGAGGCGGCAGTTTGGGCAAAGAACAGTTCTTTTATGTGGAATTCTCCGTCCGTAAGGTGATCATGCTGACCGCCAACCCCCTGACCTATAACGGTGAGTGGCAGACCGGCGTGACCGCCAATGAAACGGGTGTCACCATCGATGGAAACAGTCAGCGCGATGCGGGCAATTACACCGCTACGGCACATCTCAAGGACGGCTACTATATGTGGCCGGACTACACAACGGATTCCACGAAGGACATCTCGTGGAGCATCGGAAAGAGGACCCCGCAGATCAGCGATTTCAACATCACCCTGCCGGACGAGCGTCAGGAATGGGAGATGGATTCGGAGCTACCGTATGCCACCTATGACGGAACGGCAAAGGCTGCGACCGCAACGCTCAAAGCAAAGTATAGCGGCTGCGGCGACATCACGGTGAAGTATAGGAAGTTCGTATCCACTGGCACATATGCAACGCTGGATGAAGCCATAGACGCAGGTATGTATGATGTCCTTGTCTATGTTGCAGATGGCGGATCAAACTTCAACGCCGCAAGTGCGTTGGTATACAACACGAGCTTTCTCATCAAGCCGGTACCTCTTTCGATGCCTCAGCTCACCGTGAAGGCACCTACCGCACAGGGCGGCATGGGCAAGATCGTGGGCACCACGACGCAGATGCAGTACGCACCGAAAGGCACGACCAACTGGAAGCCTTGCTCCAATGGCGAAACGAGTGTTATGCCGGGTACCTACTATCTTTATCTGAAGGCTGACTCGACCGACACAAACCACACCGACAGTAGTTATGCCGAAGTTACCGTTCCCGAATACGGTGCCGGCGTGACCGTGAGCGGGACGGCGTTGAGCTGGAACAACGAGGACAATGCGCAGTACTACCTCTACCCGGCTGGCACGGACGATACCGTCATCCGCGCACAGTGGAAGAAAGACGGCACGGTCAGCGGCTATTACAACGAGTACACCGTCACGAAGGGAACCATCAGTTCCACGACCATGGACGGCAAGGCGATGAAGGCGCAGACCTTTAGCTTTGGCACCATCCCGGCGGGCAGCTACAAGCTGGTGATCTTCAAGCCAGAAAAGTATGTGCCGAAAATCGTGGAGATCACCGTCGGAAGCACCGCCCTCGACCTCGGCCAACTCAAGCTGTGGCTGTACGGCGATGTGAACTATGATGGACAGGTTCTGGCAAACGATGCAACGCAAATCATCCGAAAAGGAAATGGAGTAGGTTCCATTTTCGACACAGGTGATGCTTTAACAAAAATTGATCGGGTAACCGCAGCTGACCTTAATGAGGACGGTGTAATCAAGACGAATGATGCTGCCCAAATTACAAGATTTGCAAATGGTCTCGGATCAACATTCAACAATTTCAAATAAAAGGAGAAGAAAATGAAAAAACGACTATTATCTGTTGTTCTTTCTCTTTGCCTGATTCTTTCGCTGCTTCCTACTACGGTTTTTGCCATTGATTCAGCAGCGATTTCTTCTACGAAGAGTACAGTTAAAGCGGGTGAAACTTTTGATGTTTCACTTGTCATACCGAGTAATAGTGCAAAGAAGGCATATTCCGCCTCTTTTAGATTTTATTTTGACAATACAGTTTTTGAAGTTGTGAACTTCACACCACCTACGATTGGTGGAAAATCTGCAAATGGATTCAACTCAGCTTCAAACTTCATCTCATGCACATATGAGGGAGATTTGGGCGAAAATACATTGGACTTTAGTGGTGGGCTATCTGTAACTGCTCAGTTCAAAGTAAAAGACAGTGCGTCTCCCGGAGCATATGACTTTACTGTAGATGGAATCAACACATTTGCTTTAGAACTTGACTTGACAGACTTTACAACAGAGTATCCCCTGTTCTCTGTTCCAAGCGGACTGAAGACTACCGTCACCATTCCAAAGTCCCCCATCTCCGATGTCTCTAAAATCACTGCCAAGGTGGACGCTCCCCAGAAGGGCGTGACGCTGGACACCAGCGTTGATCTGGATACCGCGACATGGGAGATCACCGCCATTGACCCCGTGCTGGCGAATTTCGATGTGACGCCCACTCTCCCCGCGGCGCAGACCTATGACGGAGCCCACAAGACCGTGACCGTTGTGCCCAAGTCCGGCGTCAACGGCATGGGCACCGTGAAGGTGTATTATGAGGCCACCGCTGGCATCACCTATCCCAAGAGCGAAACGGCCCCCACCGATGTGGGCACCTACAAGGTAACTGCTTCCGTGGCCGCTGGCAGCAACTACAACGCCAAGGACATTGATGTCGGCACGCTGACCATCAACCAGGCAACGGGCGGCACACTGGCGGCGTACAACTTCCAGCAGAAGTACACCGACTTGACCGCAAAAACCATCACACCCGATTATTCCGACCTCCCCGCTGGTCAGACATGGACTTATAGCACTCCCACCCCCGTCACTTCCGGAACCGCTGCGGTCACCGGCACTTCCATTGGTGCGGATACCGGTGTGCTGTCCTACACGCTGACTGCTGGCGCGAAGGATGATACCGTCAAGTGGACGGTGACGATTTCCAGCCACAACTATGCGAATTTCACCAAGGATGTTACCTTGACTCTGACTGACAAGGACGACCAGGCGGCTCTGACCCTCACCGGCGGTACCACCGTGGTCTATGGTCAGACCCTGCAGCTGGGTACCAGCGGCGGCTCCGGCACCGGGGCTGTGACCTATGCTGTGACCAACGGCACCGGCGAGGCGACTATTGACGCCGCCACCGGCAAGCTGACTCCCGTTAAGGTCGGCACCGTAAAGGTGACGGCCACCAAGGCTGGCGATGCAAGCTACAACAGCATCACCAGCGCAGAGGTGGAGATCCACATCACCAGAGCGACCCCCACCGGCGTACCCAAGTACACTGCTATCACCACCAGCGGCAAGACGCTGGCGGATGCTGGCTTGACCACTGCCGGCAGCACGCTGAACCCCAACGCCGGTACGCTGGTGTGGGTGGATAATGCAGGCAATGTCCTGCCCGATACCACTGCGGTGGCGGCCAATACCACCTACAAGTGGCTCTTCACCCCCACCGACACCAACTACACGACGCTGATCGGCTCCATTGAGCTGTATCACAAGTCCAGCAGCGGTGGTGGCGGTTGGTACTACACCTACTACACCATTAAGGCAACGGCCGGCACGAACGGCTCCATCTCTCCCTCTGGCTGGACCTCCGTCCGTGACGGCAGAGACCAGACCTTCACCATCACCCCGGATAAGGGCTACGCCGTAGCCAAGGTGCTGGTGGACGGTAAGAGCGTGGGTGCTGTGAAGTCCTACACCTTCAAGAATGTCACGAAGGATCACACCATCGAAGCCATCTTCATGAAGTCCAATGGCAACCCCCAGACCGGCGTATTCGTCGATGTAGCGGAAGGCAGCTACTATGAGGAAGCGATTGATTGGGCAGTGGAGAAGGGCATCACCAACGGCGTGAGCAGTAATATGTTCGCTCCCAACGATCCCTGCACCCGCGCGCAGATCGTCACCTTCCTGTGGCGTGCGGCCGGTTCTCCCGCCCCCAAGAGCATGAGCAGCTTCACGGATGTTCCCGCTGACGCCTTCTATGCCAAGGCTGTTGCCTGGGCGGTCGAAAACGGCATCACCAGCGGCACAGGCGAGGGCAAGTTCAGTCCCAATTCTACCTGCACCCGTGCGCAGGCGGTGACCTTCCTCTATCGTGCCTCCGGCAGCCCCGCAGTCAGCGGCAGTGCCGAGTTCAGCGATGTGGCAACCAACGCCTATTATGCAGACGCAGTGGCGTGGGCAGCGAAGAAGGGCATCACCACCGGCATCGGCGGCGGACTGTTCGGCTCCGACAACGATTGTACCCGCGGTCAGATCGTGACCTTCCTCTGGAGGGCCATGGCTGAATAACCTACCATAATATGAGGGGGACGGGTTTCCCGTCCCCCTCCTTTCTCAAAGCGTTCCGCCGCTTGGGGGAATGTTTTGAGAAGGAGTTTCCCTTGGGAAGAATTTGATTTGAGAGGAGATTTTCATGAAAAAACAGACGAAATTACTTAGTTTGCTGATAAGCCTTGCACTGCTTCTTACCATACTGCCATCGACCGTTCGGGCAGAGGGCTCACAGGAAGAACCCCAACCTGTGGTCGGCGAGTGTGAGGTGTTCGTTACCAATCACACCGTACCGGAGGATGACGGCTATACCGAAGCGGAGTTACTGGAGGGCTATTTTCTCTCCGTCAGCGGGCTGTACGAAGATAATTCCTCACCGTTCCTCGCTCCCAGACCGGCGCTGCCGGGAGAGCTTTCGTCTGTATACAACGAAGTGAAGCCAATGGTCAAGCTGGTGGCCGATGGCACACGCGCCTCCACAATTTTTGAGATTCCAGGCACTTGGACAAAACCGAAGTCTGAGTGGGGCATTACCGGAGAAGTCATCAGTGCAGACGCACTGACAGCGGAGGCGTCAGCTGCAATTGATGCAGCGTTTAATCTGGACGCACTGATGCAGAGAATGCTCTCAGAGATGCCGTATGAACTGTACTGGTTTGATAAGACCGAGGGCATTGGCATGAGCTATGGTGTTTCCCTTTCCGGCGAGATCCTCACTGTAAAAAACCTGAAGCTATCCATGTACATCTCTCCGGCTTACGCCAAGATCAATGAAGACGGAGCAACATACGATCCTTTCACTGCGGATACCGCAAAAACCTCTGCAGCGAAGCGTGCAGCTGAAAAAGCCACGCAAGTGGTTGCTGCTAACACCGCCAAGAGCGACCACGAAAAGCTCAAGGCATACCTGGACTACATCAAGGACGCAGTATCCTACAACAATGAGGCTGCCAACAATAATGCGACTCCCTACGGCGACCCATGGCAGATTATCTATGTGTTCGATAACGATTCATCCACCAATGTGGTCTGCGAGGGCTATGCAAAAGCATTCAAGCACCTGTGCGACCTGTCCTCGTTCAGTGAGTCCGACCTGTTTTGCTCGTTGGTGACCGGCACAATGACTGTCGGCACCAAAGCAGGCCCTCATATGTGGAATATCGTGACCGTTGGCGGTAGGAACTACTTGGTGGATGTGACCAACTGTGATACCGGCACAGTGGGCGCGCCGGACAAGCTGTTCCTCTGCGGAGCGACAGAGAATGTGCCCGGCAAAAAATACACTGCCACCGCTGGCAGCCAAAGCATCGTGTATGAATATGATGCTGAGACGCTGAGTGACTATGCTTCATCGGACTTGAAGCTGGAGGAGATGCCCTACAGTCCAACCGGCGTATCCGGGCTGACTGTCAGCGGGACGGCGGTGAGCTGGAACGCTACGGATGACGCGCTGTACTATCTCTATCCGTCCACGATGGAGGATGCGGCTATCCGCGCACAGTGGAAGACCGGCGGCACCGTCAGCGGCTATAGCTATACCGGCACCAAGGGCACCATTACTGCCACGACGGTGGACGGCAAGGCAATGAAGGCGCAGACCTTTAGCTTCGATACCGTCGCAGCGGGCGAATACAAGCTGGTGATCTTCAAGCCCAAAAAGTATGTGCCCAAGATCGTTTCCATCACCGTCGAAAGCACCGCCCTCGACCTCGGCCAGCTCAAGCTGTGGCTGTACGGGGATGTGAACTACGATGGGAAGGTTTTGGCAAACGATGCAACGCAAATCATCCGAAAAGCAAATGGAGTAGGTTCCATTTTCGACACAGGTGATACGTTAACAAAAACTGATCGGGTAACCGCAGCTGACCTTAATGAGGACGGTGTAATCAAGACGAATGATGCTGCCCAAATTACAAGATTCGCAAATGGTCTCGGATCAGCATTCAACAATTTCAAGTAAAAGGAGAAGAAAATGAAGAAACGACTTTTATCTGTTGTTCTTTCTCTTTGCCTGATTCTTTCGCTGCTTCCTACTACGGTTTTTTGCCATTGATTCAGCAGCGATTTCTTCTACGAAGAGTATACTCACTCAAAATAAACTGTACGACAAAAAACATTGAGCCAGACCGTATCCCATGCGGTAGGAGAACCATCATGAAAAAAATCACTCGATTTCTGTTTTGCACCTTCGTCGCCATTATGCTGATGGGGACGGCGATCAGTGCCACCGCTTGCCATCAGAAAGAGGAATATCCCAGCGTACCCGA
>ENA-ORLY01004425-ORLY01004425.1-human-gut-metagenome-genome-assembly--contig:-NODE-4425-length-10073-cov-2.363045_pt1 | contig 10073 bp, 8 predicted proteins | sample MGYA00243071_ERZ508832 | MGnify/ENA primary metagenome ERZ508832 (study PRJEB26277, sample SAMN04329777) | human gut metagenome | biome: human-associated habitat | host: Homo sapiens | place: USA...
ATCTGACTGAGCATATGAAGCTCAACAGAAAGGATTATAGTACAGAAAGAGCCTTGACAATGTTGGTAGGTAAGCGCCGCGCGCTGTTGAACTACCCGAAAGACCGCGACATCAACAGATATCGTGCCATTGTTCAGGAACTCGGCTTGCGTAAGTAATTTACTTGCGGTAAATTTATTAAAGCGGCGGTATTTTCCAATGAGAATATCGCCGCTTTACTTTTATCACTGTCTTCCCTGTACAAGGGTTTTAAAAGCCTATTACAATTGTATCTTATAGAGTACGTGCTCTTTCAGCAGATGCCCGTCGGGCACTGCAGGGTGCATAAAATTCTTTTCAAATTCCATCCCTATCTTCTGCATCACCCGTTGCGAACGTTTATTGGTCAGCGAAGTAAAAGCCCGGACCATAGAAAACGGAAGATTCTCCTTGGCATAAGCCAGACATGACTTCGCTGCTTCGGTAGCATATCCCCGACCCCAATATTCCTGCTTCAATCGCCACAGTATCTCAATACTCGGAGCAAAGTCCACATCAAACATAAAGTTATGAAAGCCCGTAAAACCCACAAAGGCTCCATCGGACTTCTGCTCGATGGCATATCCGCCATATCCGTACTGAAGAAACTCGTTCCTGACAGTATCAAAAAGATTGCGGGACTCTTCCCCGGACAAAGGATGCAGAAAGAACTCCATGACAGAGGGATTCCCGTTCATCTCTGCAAAAGGAACGAAGTCTTCTTCTTTCCAATCGCGCAATATCAAACGGGGAGTTTCAATATATACCATACTTAATAATCTTTATTCTCATACAAAAATACTGAATCCGTTTTACTTCTCAAAAACATTCTCTTTATCTTTGTTGATACCTAAAACCAAACAACGATGAAAACAGCTAAATTAATTCTATTATGTTTGTCGGGAATGCTTGCCATGCAGTCCGCAACAGCACAAAGCCGGAGTGAAAAGAAAGCACAGACCGAACGTAACGTCAGGGAAGCGATAAATGCCGATCACTACAAAATCAACGTAGACTATATGCAACCCATGAAAGGTCGCAGCCGCGCCCTGACCTCCGACTACTCCATCGAAATCAGGAATGACTCCGTCTTTTCTTACCTGCCCTACTTCGGAGAGGCATACAAAGTACCTTACGGCGGCGGGAAACGATTGATATTTAATGCCCCGATAACCGGATACAGGAAAGAAAGCCTCAAAAAAGGGAAAACCCGGATTGATTTCAAAACCGGCAACGAAGAAGATAAATATGAATACAGCCTTACTATCTATTCCGACGGTTCGGCCAACATACATATCCAGCCGATGAACAGACAGGCCATTTCATACTCCGGAGAGTTGGATATAAAAGAGTAAGGAACCTCTATCAGGCTTCATGCAATCATAAAATATACGTCTGCGAATATCACTCTTGCTCTGAGAAAGCCGGAATAGCGATGGCATACAGACAAAATCTCCTGTACACCTGCAAAGACCATAAGCAAACTTTTCGTCATAGAATGTTGCACCAAGTAAAAGAATATCTTATTTTTGCAATTTACAGCTATTAATCATAACCTTTTAGACTGAAAATACTATCAAATTATGGATACAAGTAAGATTGTAGGAGAAAAAATCAAATCACTCCGCGAAAGCCAGTCCATCAGCATGGAAGAGCTGGCGCAACGTTCGGGGCTCGCCATCGAACAAATCGAACGCATCGAAAACAATATCGACCTGCCTTCATTGGCTCCGCTCATCAAAATAGCCCGCGTACTGGGCGTGCGTCTCGGCACATTCCTTGACGACCAGGACGAGAACGGTCCTGTGGTATGCCGCAAGTCGGAAGCAAAGGACAGCATCAGCTTCTCCAACAACGCCATCCACTCGCGCAAACACATGGAGTACCACTCTCTTTCCAAATCAAAAGCAGACCGCCACATGGAGCCGTTCATCATTGACGTAGCTCCCACGGACGACAGCGATTTCGTCCTTTCCTCACACGAAGGCGAAGAATTCATCATGGTGATGGAAGGAACCATGGAAATCAGCTACGGTATACACACCTACCTGCTCGAAGAAGGGGACAGTATCTACTACGATTCCATCGTACCGCACCATGTACACGCCTATGAAGGACAGGCAGCCAAAATACTGGCAGTAATTTATACACCAATCTGATAAGTATAAGGCATAAGGGAGTGTGTCAAAATACACTTGATGATTTCTTTTAGGCACGGATTACACGGATTCTACGGAAACACAGATTTTCTTTGTTCTTTTTCCGTGAAATCCGTGTAATCCGTGCCTAAAAAGAAACAAACGGCAAGCGAATTTTAGTTTTGACATACCCTCTTATATTTCATACTTCATACGTTAATTAGCATCGTTATGTTATACGAAAGAACGCTTGGCCAATGGCTGGAGCATTGGGCCACAACTACACCTGACAAAGAATACATTGTTTACTCCGACCGTAATCTGCGCTTCACCTGGAGTCAGTTCAACCGCAGAGTGGACGACATGGCAAAAGGACTTATCGCTATCGGCGTGGAACGGGGAACACACGTCGGCATCTGGGCGGCAAACGTACCGGACTGGCTGACATTGCTGTATGCCTGCGCCAAAATAGGCGCCGTTTATGTAACGGTAAACACCAACTATAAACAAGCCGAACTGGAGTACCTGTGCGAGAATTCGGATATGCACACGCTCTGTATCGTCAACGGCGAGAAAGACAGCGACTTCGTGCAGATGACCTACACCATGCTGCCTGAACTGAAAACCTGCCAGCGCGGACATCTGAAAAGCGAGCGCTTCCCTTATATGAAGAATGTAATCTACGTAGGGCAGGAAAAGCACAGAGGAATGTACAACACTTCCGAAATTCTGCTTTTAGGCGACAACGTGGAAGACACCCGTCTGAATGAGCTCAAAAGCCGGGTAAGTTGCCACGACGTAGTAAACATGCAGTACACTTCGGGCACTACCGGATTCCCGAAAGGGGTAATGCTTACCCACTACAACATCACCAACAACGGTTTCCTTACCGGCGAGCATATGAAATTCACTGCCGCTGACAAACTCTGCTGTTGCGTCCCCCTGTTCCACTGCTTCGGCGTGGTGCTTGCCACGATGAACTGCCTTACCCACGGCTGTACACAAGTCATGGTGGAACGCTTCAACCCGTTGGTGGTGCTTGCATCCATCCACAAAGAACGATGCACCGCACTCTACGGCGTACCCACGATGTTCATAGCCGAGCTGCACCATCCGATGTTCGACCTGTTCGATATGTCCAGCCTGCGCACGGGTATCATGGCCGGCTCTCTCTGCCCCGTCGAGCTGATGAAGCAGGTAGAGGAAACGATGTACATGAAAGTAACCAGCGTTTACGGCCTGACGGAAGCCGCTCCCGGCATGACCGCCACGCGAATAGACGACTCGTTCGATGTACGTTGCAACACCGTAGGACGCGACTTTGAGCATACCGAAGTGAAAGTCATCGACCCGGAAACCGGCGAAGAGTGTCCGGTAGGCGTTCAGGGTGAAATGTGCAACCGCGGTTACAACACCATGAAAGGGTATTACAAGAATCCGCAGGCCACAGCCGAGGTCATCGACAAGAACGGTTTTCTGCACTCCGGAGACTTGGGCGTAAAAGACGAGGACGGCAACTACCGCATCACCGGACGTATCAAAGACATGATTATCCGCGGCGGTGAAAATATCTATCCGCGCGAAATCGAAGAGTTTCTCTATCAACTGGAAGGCGTCAAGGATGTGCAGGTAGCCGGCATCCCTTCCAAGAAGTATGGCGAAGCGGTCGGCGCATTCATTATCCGGCACGAGGGGGCAGACCTGCACGAATCGGATGTACGCGACTTCTGTATCGGCAAGATTTCCCGTTACAAGATTCCCAAATATATTTTCTTTGTAAAAGAATTCCCCATGACAGGAAGCGGCAAGATACAGAAATTCAAGCTGAAAGACATAGGGCTGCAACTTTGCAAGGAGCAAGGAATAGAAATCATTTAAGCAGTTAGGAGTAAACCAAGTAAATATGGGGAATTAGCTTATACTATCTGTCATTCAGAGCATCGCAAAGAAGCTCTGAATGACAGATACTCTTAACATAAATGTATTTTTCAACATTCATTCAACCACTCACTCCGCTTTCTCGGGGTAGTTCATATTCTCTTCCGTCATCTGTTCCAGCACTTCATGCAAATACTTGGCAGACTCCCATTTTGCCATGGGCAGGTCGTGGAGCAGGTAATTGCCGCAATCCTGCGGAGCAGCACCGGGAACTTCGCCCTCATATCCGGCAACAAAGCGGAACGTATCCTGCATCAGCGGTACGATGTCCTGCGGCTGCAAATCGCCTTTCATCAGCAGATAATTGCCGGTAAGGCAGCCCATGGGGCCCCAATAGATAATCTTGTCCTGCCATTGCGGTTCATTGCGCAGGTAGGTGGCAGCCAGATGCTCGATAGTGTGCAGGGCGCCTTGTCCCAATGCCGGTTCGCGGTTGGGCTCTTTCATACGGATATCAAAAGTCGTGATGACTTCTCCGTTCACTTCATCCTTGCGCGATACGTAAATACCGCGCAGCAAACGGATGTGATCGATGGTAAAGCTGGGTATTTTCTTCATAAGTTATAAGTTGTGAGTTATGAGTTATAAGTTGTCGGGCAGGGTGGAAAGGAAAGTCCATGTCGTAAGGAAAGAACGTTCCGCCATCGTACCCCAAAAATCGGCATATTGCGAAGAGTGGTCTTCCACGCCCGGCGTATCGCTGATGATACGGAAGCTGAGGAAAGGAATGCCGTACAGATAGCAGGTCTGCGCAATGGCAGCAGACTCCATATCGACAGCCAGTCCAGCCGGGAAGCGGCGTTTGATGGCATCCAGCTCTGTGCGGTTGGTGATAAACCGGTCGCCGGTACATATCAGTCCGCTATGAATACGGCTTTCCAATCCGGTCTTGTTCAGAGACAAAGCATGTTCCAAAAGCGGGGCGCACCCCTTGTACACTGCAGGCAATCCCTGCACCTGACCGTATTCGTTACCGTCACCGCACCATACATCGTGGTACGCCAGAGAGTCGCTCGCCACTACATCCGTCACCTTGAGACAAGCGTCGATGCCGCCCGCCACACCGGTACTCACAATGCAGTCCGGGGCAAAACGGCGTATCAGCTCCGTAGCTCCAACCGCCGCATTCACCTTACCGATGCCACATTGCGTAAGTATCACGCGGTTGCTGCCAAGCATACCTTCCACATAGTGCAGATTACCGTAATCCGCTACCTTCTACTCCTGCAAACGTTCCGCCAGTTGGCGGTGTTCGCTATCCATTGCACTGATAACACCTATCGTCATGCTTACCGATTTCCAAATTTCAGATTTATGAATTATATGATTTAGGGAAGGCAAAGGTACGATATTTCAGCAGATTTATCTATCCAACTGGTGCATAAATCAATATTTATGTATAAGTTTGCCGCTGAAATTCAGATTAGGAGTCAAGGGAGTCGACTCCTCACCCTTTCGGCTCCCCACATAAACCATAACCCAGCAAAGATGATAAAGAAGATTCTTCCCGACTTAATTGCCATCCTGGCATTCGTCCTGATTTCTTTCGCCTACTTTTTTCCGGCGGATATAGAAGGACGTATTCTGTTCCAGCACGACACCGCCGCCGGAGCCGGCGCCGGACAAGAAGCCAAAGAGTATTACGAACAGACAGGCGAACGCACCCGCTGGACCAATTCCCTTTTCGGCGGAATGCCTACCTACCAGATATCCCCGTCCTACGACTCTACCGTACCGCTGCAATGGACACAGAAAATATACCAGCTCTTCCTGCCCACCTACGTCAACCTGACGTTTATCCTGATGCTGGGCTTCTACATCCTGCTGCGGGCATTCGGCATACCGACATGGCTGGCAGGCTTGGGCGGCATCATGTGGGCCTTCTCGTCCTACTTCTTCATTCTGATTTCGGCGGGACACATCTGGAAGTTCATCACCCTTGCCTACATCCCGCCCACAATAGCGGGCATCGTGCTCGCCTACCGGGGCAAGCTGCTGGCAGGCGGCATACTCACAGCCTTCTTCATCGCCCTGCAAATCATGTCCAACCATGTGCAGATGTCCTACTACTTCCTGTTCGTCATCCTGTTCATCGCAGGAGCATACTTTGAAGATGCGTGGCGCAACAAGACGCTTCCCCGGTTCTTCAAGGCAAGCGCCGTACTGCTGGTTGCCGCCCTTATCGGTGTGGCCGCCAACCTTTCCAACCTCTACCACACCTATACGTACAGCAAGGAAACCATGCGCGGCAAGAGCGAGCTGGTACAGACCGGTGATGCTGCCAAGCAAACCAGCAGCGGACTGGACCGCGACTACATCACCAACTGGAGCTATGGCATCGGCGAAACCTGGACGCTCCTCGTTCCCAACTTCAAAGGCGGTTCCTCCTCCGCCCCCCTCAGCCAGAGCGAAACCGCCATGGAAAAGGCCAACCCGATGTACGGGAGTCTGTACAACTCATTCCCGCAGTACTTCGGCAGCCAGCCCTGGACCGCCGGCCCCGTCTATGTGGGCGCCTTCGTACTGTTCCTCTTCGTACTGGGCTGCTTCATCGTAAAAGGCCCCTTGAAATGGGCGTTGCTGGGAGCAACCTTCATCTCCATCGTCCTGGCATGGGGTAAGAACTTCATGCCGCTGACGGATTTCTTCATCGATTACGTCCCGATGTACAATAAGTTCCGCGCCGTATCATCCATCCTCGTCATAGCGGAATTCACCATTCCCCTGCTGGCAATCTTTGCCTTGAAGCGCGTGTTGGAAGAACCCGGAATATGGAAAGCGAACAAGAAAGCGTTCGGCATCAGCCTTGCGCTGACCGCCGGTGTAGCCCTGCTGCTTACCGTAGCGCCGGGTAGCCTCGGCTCCGGCATCGTGCCCGCACAAGAAGCGCAGATGCTGCAAAATGCCGTCGACCAGCAGATGATACCCGCCAACGAGCTGTCCGGCATCCTCGCCAATCTCTCAGAAATGCGGGGTGCGCTTGTCAGCGCCGACGCATTGCGGAGCTTCATCATCATCTGCATCGGATGCGCACTGCTTTGGCTCCACGCGGCAGGCAAGCTGCGCCGGTCACTGACCGTTGCAGGCATCACGGTTCTCTGCCTTGTAGATATGTGGAGCGTAAACAAACGCTACCTGCACGACGAGCAGTTCGTGCCCCGTTCCATCCAAACGGAAACGTTCAGCAAAACCAAGACCGACGAACTCATCCTGCAGGACAAAAGCCCGGACTACCGCGTACTGAACTTTGCAACCGATGCCTTCAACGAGAACAACACTTCCTACTGGCATAAGAACATAGGCGGATACCATGCCGCCAAACTGCGTCGCTACCAGGAACTGATAGAACGCCACATCTCTCCCGAAATGCAGGCTGCCTATCAAGCGATAGCCGCCGCAGGCGGAGAAATGGACAGTGTGGACGCCTCCAAGTTCCGTGTACTGAACATGCTGAACACGAAGTACTTCATCCTCCCCGCCGGACAGCAGGGACAGACCGTTCCCGTCCTCAACCCTTATGCCAACGGCAACGCCTGGTTTGTGAAGAACGTGCAATACGTAAACAATGCCAATGAGGAGATTGATGCGCTCAAAACCATCCTTCCCACCGAAACCGCTGTTGTCGATGCCCGTTTCAAGGATGTGCTGAAAGGGATTTCAGAGGCTCATAAAGACAGCCTTTCCTCCATTCGCCTGACAAGTTACGAACCCAACCGCCTGGTTTACGAAACGGAAAACGCAGGAGAAGGCATCGCCGTATTCTCCGAGATATACTACCCGAACGGCTGGCAAGTAACCATTGACGGGAAACCTACCGGACTGGGACGTGCGGATTATGTACTGCACACCTTGTATATTCCTGCCGGCAAGCATACCGTCGAGATGCGCTTCGACCCCCAAAGCCTGCATGTAACGGAAGGCATCGCCTACGGAGCATTGGCGCTGCTGGTTATCGGAGTGGCAGCCGTTGCGCTGATTGCACGCAAAAAAGCGCAAGAATAGGTAGAATCTACGGGGCAACCGGATTCATCCACATCCAATATAACAGAGCAATACGTCTTTCTCTCTATAGCAGTACGCTTTTCCTCACAGCCTTATAACAAAGACATACAGAGGAAAATCAGGTATTGCTATAGAGAGAATTCTTTTTTCTCAGGAAGAACATCGGCTGTTGACTACTGTCAACAGCCCGGTTGACAATAGCCGGCCGATCCGTTGACAGCAGTAAACAGGTCTGTTGACAGTAGTCAACACCTGATGTTCCCAGTGGCCGAAACGGATGCCCTACGGATGAAAATACAATCCTGCAACGTCATAAATCAGATTCTCCTACAAGGAAAAGAATGAAAAAAATAGTATAAATCACCGGCAGAACGATATATTTCAGTAACTTTGCTCTTCAAATCAAAAAAACGATAGAGTATGGAAACTACCAGACAGAACAAAATAGCCCGTTTGCTCCAAAAGGAATTAAGCGACATCTTCCTGTTGCAAACCAAATCGATGCCCGGTATACTGATTTCGGTCAGCGCCGTACGCATCAGTCCCGATATGAGCGTGGCACGCGCCTACCTCAGCGTTTTCCCCTCTGAACGGAGCGAAGAAATCATCAAGAACGTCAATGCCAACATGAAGTCCATCCGCTTTGAACTGGGAACCCGCGTACGCCACCAACTGCGCATCATTCCCGAACTGAAGTTCTTCGTGGACGACTCGCTGGATTATCTGGAAAGAATCGATGAACTACTGAAATAGTGGTTAATCCCCAACCATGAATCTTCCTTTTTTTATAGCCCGCCGTTATCTCTTCTCTAAGAAGAAGCATAATGCCATTAATATTATATCCGGCATCTCGGTGTGCGGGGTGGCGTTGGCTACATTGGCGTTGGTGTGCACATTGTCCGTATTCAACGGATTTCAGGATATGGTAGCGGGGTTCTTCACAGCTTTCGACCCGGAGCTGAAAATCACCGTTCGGGAAGGAAAGGTGTTCGACCCGCTCGAATCGCGCGTGCAGCAAGTACGCGCCCTGCCCGAAATAGATGTATGGACGGAGACGCTGGAAGAAAACGCAATGGTGCAGTATAAGGACCGTCAGGCAATGGCGGTTATCAAAGGCGTGGAGGATAACTTCGAGCAACTGACATCCATAGACAGCCTGCTGTACGGTACGGGGAAGTTCATTTTGAACGATTCCGTTGTGGACTACGGCTTTATGGGTGTGGAGCTGGTGTCCGAGCTGGGCACGGGACTTCAGTTTGTCGACCCGTTGCGAGTGTATGCACCTAAAAGGAATGTACGTGTCAACATCGCCAATCCGTCGGCGGCTTTTAACCAGGATTATCTGTACTCGCCGGGAGCGGTGTTTGTTGTCAACCAGCAGAAATACGACTCACGCTATATCCTCACATCGTTGGGCTTTGCCCGGCGGCTGTTCAATTATGACACGGAAGTTTCCGCCATCGAACTGAAACTGAAACCGGGCAGCAACACCGATGCCGTGCAGAAGAAAATGGAACGCATCCTGGGCGACCGCTTCATCGTGCAAAACCGCTACGAGCAGCAAGCGGATGTATTCCGTATCATGGAGATTGAGAAACTCATCTCCTACCTGTTCCTTACCTTTATACTTACAATTGCCTGCTTCAATGTTATCGGTTCGCTGTCCATGCTGATACTGGATAAGCGCGAGGATACGGAGACGCTGCGCAATCTGGGCGCCGACGACCGGCTGATAGCCCGTATCTTCCTTTTTGAAGGGCGGCTGATTTCGGTGTTCGGAGCAATTGCCGGGATTGTATTGGGGCTGCTGCTGTGTTTCCTGCAACAACGCTTCGGACTTATATCGCTGGGTGGCGGCAACGGAAGTTTTGTAGTGGACGCCTATCCGGTGAGCGTGCATGCAACGGACATCATACTGGTATTCGTAACGGTTATCGCCGTAGGGTTCCTCTCAGTGTGGTATCCTGTGCGGTACTT
>ENA-ORLY01004432-ORLY01004432.1-human-gut-metagenome-genome-assembly--contig:-NODE-4432-length-10050-cov-2.110599_pt1 | contig 10050 bp, 10 predicted proteins | sample MGYA00243071_ERZ508832 | MGnify/ENA primary metagenome ERZ508832 (study PRJEB26277, sample SAMN04329777) | human gut metagenome | biome: human-associated habitat | host: Homo sapiens | place: USA...
TTATCCACCATACCGCAAGCATAATCAGTCCCATAACGAATATAACTGCAAACGCCTGTAATATAAAAACTACACTTATAAGTGCAAATGAAGGTGCTGCCTCACATGGCATATGTATAGCGCTATAACATGTACTTGCCTCATCTTCCCAGTTATATATCTTTCGTTTTATACATATGCCTGCTATAGTTGTTGCTATATATATGTATACAGCGATGACTGCACTAAGTATTGCAAGGTCCTTCACACATCTTTTCCATATACTATATATATGTTTATGCCTCGTAATCATCATTACTGAAAAATTATATCTCTGTACATACAATATATAAAACAATGAACATATTGTAAGCAGTCTGCTCACATAATATATGCCAATGCCTATATACACATCATACAGGCATGCTTCTGTATCAGACGGAATACCCAACCCTCTTAATATTGTATTAGGCAGCAGTATAGTTATAACAACAAGCATTACTATGGACATTCCCTTGTCATTGACACTCAGTAATTCCCTTATCTTTCTCATACCTTTTCAGCTCCATGTAATATAATCGCCTTATGTACCGGATATAATGCCATATCAAAGTAAAAGTCTGACTTTATAAATCTTGCCCTGCGTTCCTGTCTTACCAGACCATCAGACATACCAAAGCGTATAGCAAATGTTTTAGTTTCCTCTGGTTTTAATATAGTATCTCCTTCTTCATCTACTGCATATATCATTCCCTGATTATCATATCCTATAGGATATGCCACAAGCTCTACATTGGGTACAAAATCAGCTGCCAGATTGACATTCTCCTCTTTTTTGTTTGTAACATCAAAAATAATGACCAATCCATCATTATCGCTTCTCATCTTTTCCGGCATATTTTTCTTATCTACAATATCATTCATATTGCCAAAATAAAGATTAGCTACGCATATTTCTAATCCATTATGCTCTACAACGTCCCCTGCTTCATAGTACTCCTCAACTGGAGCAGGCAGTCTTGTGTTTGCATTTCTGTAAGCTAATATAAACACTATAACCAAAACAAGTGCCACACATAATAATATGCCATACTTTACTTTTTTATTTTTAAAATGTATCATTCTTCAACCCCCGCCATATATACAAAACAACATCGAGTACAACTATCATCACCATAAACAAAACATAACTTTCCCAATAATTAGGAGCCATCTGGCTCATACTAAACAGCCTGTATGGAGCAATCGCTCTTACTTTCACATACGGAAACCAGCTTGAAGCCGCATTCAGGAATTCACATAGCACTACAGGAAAAAGTAATACTATAAATGTATTATTCACCCATAAAGATACCATAAGCGAAACAGTCGCCAGTAATCCACCACATATAAACTGCAATATAAAGTACAACAGATAATATACATAAGGATGCGTAAATAATATATTACTCCACATAGAATTAGCCGAATAACAAAATGTATTATTATTCCATATCATAGAAGGAAGCAGCATGGCTGTTGCTAAAAGATTAACAAGCAATGGAAGAACTGCCACTATTCCACCTGTCGTAAATACTGCGGTAAACTTGGCTATAAGGTAATTAATCTTTTTCGTTCTGCAATAATAATTTCTTATAATTCCTGTACGCCTGTCCGTATAATATGTAGCTGCATATGGCAGAACTACCATTATCGGAAGTAATCTTATATACAACGTATAATAAACATTAAAACTTCCACCTATCCACGTATAAATAACGGTATATGGAAGAGTTAGTCCCCCATATTCAAAAAACTCCAGCGGATTAAGTGCATTATGCAGCCCCACTTTGACAAACTGCACTGTAACTATTATCATTCCTATAATAAGAGCAACCTTAAAAGCTGCTCCTTTTAGTGCCCTCTCCATTTCAATCTTTAGCATCTGTTTCATTCTATCAACCTCCAAGCCACATACATTATTACATACAGAATATTAACTACTTACTTAAGCTTGTCTGAATATGTAAAATCAAGCTTTAATAACTCATCCTCATCATATATCTCTTTACGTCCAGTTTTATGATTAACTGTATAATTAGTTCCTATATATATGTCATTATCAAGCATTAATCCATCCGTTTCTACAGCATCATATATAATTTTATGTTCATCTGCTGAATAATGACTTTTATATCTTGTAACTTTATATTTCTCTATAAAACACAACAACACAATATCCTTGCTTTCGCCAGCATTTATTGTAACTTTATCAAACTTATGCTCAACCCAGCCATCTGGTTTAACCAAAAATGGTCTATAATCAGTATCATTAATAATATTATATTGCAGATTATTATTATCATCATACTTTATGTCATAATAATACAATCCCGTTGCTAAAAATGGCTCCGCCTTTTCACCCGTATTAGTTACATTCAGTCTGAATATAATCATATCCCTATCTATACCTTTAGGGCTTTTGCATATATTAGCCTCTTCATCTATATACACATTTTTCTCATATGCATCTAAATAAGTACGCAGCTGTTCTACACTTTCATCATCCTCATACTTATAGACATCTTTAAAATCATGGGTAACATATGCTTCATCTATTCTACATTTAAGTTCCTTATTATATATATTTATTGTGTCTCCCATATTTAATATCGGCGGTACTTCCTTATCTGACGGCATCTTATAATAAGGCATCATCGTGCCATTTAGACTCTCCATTAACCGATGTTGCTATAGTTGCTTTTTCATTACCTCTTTCAGACATTGAATATACATCATCTATATCAGTTAATCTGCATCCAGTAAGTGAAGCTAAGATTGTAATAATCATTATAACCATTATACTTTTTTTCTCCATACTACCTCCCAATATACATAACTCAATTCAGATATCTTTAACTACTTAAGCTTGTCTGAATATGTAAAATCAAGCTTTAGTAATTTATCTTCATTCCATATTTCTGGACTACCTGTTTTAGCATCACTTCCGTGATTAGTTCCTATGTATATATCATTATCAAGCATTAATCCATCTGTTTCTACATCCTCATACACATATTTATATCCTGTTACATTCTTCCCTCTATATCTTGTAACTTTATACTTCTCCACAAAACATAATAAAATAATTTCTCTGCTTTCTTTTGCTTTTATTGTTGCCCTGCAAAATTCATGTTCTCCCCATCCATCAGGTTTTATAAAGAACCCCTTAAAATTATTATCATGTATAGTATTATATTGCAGGTTATTATTATCATATTTTATATCATAAAAATTAAAATCACTTGTTAAAAACTGACTATCTTCATTCCCTGTATTAGTTATATTAAGTCTGAATATAATCATTTGCCAATCTATCCCTTTGGGACTACTACATATATTAGCAGCTTCATCTATATACTCATTTTTCTTCATTTTATTTAAGAATATTATTAACTGTTCTATGCTTTCACTATCCTCATATAAATATACATCCGTAAAATCATTTGTAACATATGCTTCCTCTATTTTACATTCAAGTTTATTCTTATTACTAGTTTCATTTATTGTATCATCCATATTTACCATCGGCGGTATATCTACCCCTTCAGGTATAGTATAATACTTATTATCATCATGCCATTTAGACTCCTTATTATCAACAACTACTGTTGTTTTCTTTTCATCCTCTATATCTGCCATAGAATATACATCATCTATATCAGTTAATCTGCATCCAGTAAGTGAAGCTAAGATTGTAATAATCATTATAATTATACATTTTTTCTCCATATACTTATTCATCCCCTATCTAATTTATAATTCAATCGGTTGGGGACTATTAATTATCCCCAACCGATTAAGAAGTAAGCTTTACTTCTTTTACTCTTTCAAGTTTTTAATACCCGCTCATATTATCCGGACTCCAATATCCGCTATAACTTGTCGCCTCATAATCGCAAAGAGTTGCTTTAATCGTTGCAAAATTCTTATCGCTCTCTTTTACCCAGTTTTTCATATACTTTGTTGTACCTTCATAGAATAAATGACTAGAACTATAACATGCACCATCATCTGTATGATAATCTTCATATCCATTGACATAAGCCAAATATCCCACATCTGAACCATCAACAGAGTCACACCTCATCCAAGACGCTGACTCATCATCTTTATGTTGTCTATATGTTTCCTGTGCTGCATATCCATCAAAATTGAAATCATAATGATAATCATCATTATTATACGCATAAACATGCGCTGTCTGCACACCTGTAAATAATAACATTCCTGTGAAAGCACCTACAATAAGCTTTCCAAAAAGGCTTGTCTTATTATACATAACGCACTTCCTTTCTCTGATTTAATCATCAGTAACCCCCTTGTTAATAAGTAACTTTATAGAACCGGTTCTGTTGTATTTATTCTACCACACAAAAACATCTATTTTTTCAATTTGTAATAATTGGTAGGTTTTATTGTAATATTTGGTCAATAAATGTTAAAATACCAGCCCTTTCAACATCAGATACTTCCCCTGACATCCCTAGGCTGGTATATAAAATATATCCCTATACTTACATTCTCATATTCCTTACTCCGACCGACACACTTGTTACATACTCATATTCTGTTTTTTTGACATCATACATTCCATCATACTTCTTTATTATCTTCCTGACACTGCCTATACCTCTGCCGTGATTTTTATAATAATCTATGGTTCTGGCTTCCGGCGTGTTTATATAATTATTCTTTATAATAAATACTATATTATCTGCGTGGCATATAAGCTTAATATCTATATATGCATCCATATTATTCTCAAGTACACGGCTTACAGCATGTTTGCTGTTATCTATAAGGTTGCCTATAATCACGCCAAGGTCACTATAATCAACATCCAGCTCCTCTGGCACTTTCACGTCATAGGTTATATTTACACCTTCTGGCACTTCTGATAACTTATACGACAATATACTGTTGACCCTTAAGTTCGTACAGTACTTTGGCTGCCCGGCTGTGTTAATATTATCAAGTATATTATCAAGTTCTTTTTCGGCTTCATCATAATCCCTTAACTGTATGGCATAACTGAGCGTATTCAGTCTGTTCTTAAGGTCGTGTCTTATGTCCTTAAGCTCCTCCTGTGCCTCTTTGATATTACCATACAGCCTGTTATTCGTGTCTATCTGTATCTTAAGAATGTCTTCCTCATAGCTATGACGTGCGCCTGTGTCTATCTCTATCATACTTATGCATACAATATCCTTGGCTAGACATATCACAATCATAAGTATTACATATAGCACATACCTGTCATTTATCTGCTGTGTCATTAACTTATACACCATCATAAGAATTATATTCTGTGCAACAACCGTCATTATAACAGCTATATCCGTAATCCTGCCTATGCTTACTTTTCTATAATTATTATATCTGATAAATGCAAACAACATTATTATACTTACAAATATAATAAATGGAATTATATAAATCGATGCTGTTTCCTCAGTATACACTATACTGTTACGTTTTATGCTCCATATGACTTTAATGACAACCGATATATTAATAAGCATATTTACATATATAAGTACTGCCGATATATTTTTATACAGCAGAGGAATGTCCGATATATTCAATATAATAAGAATAAGCGCAAGTACAGCACACAATATATAATCATCATATAATATAAGTCTGTACAGGCTCACACTTATCGCTGCCATTATTATTATGCTTTTTAACAGCTGCTTTGTATCAATAGCTATCAGCCATCTTATGTTATGACGTATTCCTGCCTGTGTACTATTATCTGTATCATATTCGCCTGTATATTTCAGGGACTTGATAAAGCTTCTATATATTATGTATTCAGTTATTCCAAGAAGTATAAACCAATATTCCCACACCATCAGTACTCTCCACGCTTATGTTACAGACACGTATTTATTAAAGCCATCAACGAATTCCCTGCCGTAACGTCTTGCTATCGAAACCGGTACTTCCTCGCTTTCACGCCCTGTCTTATACCATACCATATCTGACTTTATTCTTGATATATACTTATAGTTTATAATTATCGAACTGCCTGCCATTCCAAACATATCAGAAGGGAATTCTTCTTTGATATCCTTTATCTTTCCATATGTCCTGTATTCTTTACCAGATGTTACGATATTAATATACCGCATATCTGAATATATGCACACTATATCGTTATAGTCTATCCTGTATACAGACTTTCCTATATGAAATATGAACTTGCTGCCATCGCCTGTATACAACTCGTTAATCTCACTGAGTATCATACTAAGACGTTCTTCACCTGCCGGCTTTACTATGTAATTAAATGCATGTACATCAAATGCTTTCTGCATATAATCCGTATGGCTTGTTATAAATACTATAACAGCCTCCTTATATCCCGCCTTTATCCACTTTGCAAGACTTATTCCATTGTCATCGCCAAGTTCTATATCAAGAAAATACACATCATATGGTATGTCTTCATCACTAAGTTCTTCTTTCATATCCTCCGCACAGTTATATACATCTGTTTCTGCTTTTATTCCAAGCTTATCCGCTGTCTTATCAAGAAGCCTGACAAACATATCTGCCTGTACACTATCATCTTCGCACAATGCTATCCTCATACAATTCTACTCCTCATCAATGCAGCTTATGCCAGCACTTTAATCAGTACTGACAGACAGACCCGCACCTAACTAACGAGCAAGCCAGCCTCCATCAACTGCAAGTGTGAAACCATTAACATAGTCTGATGCCTTAGAAGCAAGGTATACTACAGCACCTTCCATATCCTCTGGTGTTCCCCATCTTCCAGCAGGTATCCTGTCAAGAATAGCTTCGCTTCTGTCTGCATCATCCCTTAACTGGGCTGTATTGTTAGTTGCCATATATCCCGGTGCAATTCCATTTACATTGATGTTATACTTTGCCCATTCATTAGCCATGGCTCTTGTCAGACCTATAACAGCACTCTTACTTGCTGTATATGAAGGTACTCTTATTCCGCCCTGATAAGAAAGCATAGAGCATACATTGATAATCTTGCCGCCTTCACCCTGCTTTATAAGCTGCTTTGCAAATGCCTGACTTAAGAAGAATACCATCTTTTCGTTGACCTGAATAACTGAGTCCCAGTTCTCTTCTGTGAATTCTATTGCATCCTGTCTTTTGATAATTCCTGCATTATTGACAAGTATATCTGCTCTTCCATATGCAGCAATGGCAGCCTTCATAATCTTATCTATAGATGCCATATCTGAAAGGTCTGCTAACACCTCTGTAAAGACGCCGCCATCCGCTTCAATCTTATTCTTAGTTTCCTCGCAAGAACGCCTTGCAACTCCAAGCACCTTAGCTCCTGCCTGTGCAAGTGCAACACACATTCCCTGTCCAAGTCCTGTATTAGCACCTGTTACAACTGCTACTTTACCATCTAACTTAAATAAATCTAATATCATATAATCCATCCTTTCTTAACTCTGTCAATATAAAACAGGACATTATAATCCTGTCTTATATGTAACACTTTTATGTCTGCTGCCGTCCGGTTCTAATTAAATCCTATAAGCTTATTCATAACCTTATAGCCAGTCTTTGATATTCCCCTTCCAACTCTTCCCGGAATATTAACTGTACTTCCAAGAAGGCTGTATCTTAACTCCTTATACAACTGCTTATCTGTATCCTTGACGTACTTCCACAGCTCCTTTTTCTTGTTAAGATTTTCTTCTGTACCCGATATGATAAGGAATATAGAAGAAACCTCCATCATTCTCCTTAAGTTTGTGCGCATATACTTCCTGCTCTTCTCATTCTCTGGTGTATTAGAAAGATATGAGTCTATCAGTCTTTTAGTAACCCTTAACTGCTGGTCTATTCTTGATATCATAACCTTTTCATTGACTGACTGGTCATCTCTTCCTATAAAATATCTGTAGAAATCCACATTCAGATAATACAATGTCCTGACATGCGGCAGTGGATAATACACATAAATATTATCTACATAGAATGTATGCTTCGGCAGCTCCAGCTGACAGAGCTTCAGCATCTCGGTTCTGTAGATCACCGAATGCATCAGAATGTACTGATCCAGCCGGAAACGTCCGATGTCATCCCAACGGAAAACCTGGTTCTGCGGAAGGACATTATCATAACGGATCACCTTCTTATGCTTCATCCCGACTTTCTCATATACATAATTGGAGATCACCATATCCACCGGTGAATCTGCATCCACAAATCCTTTGACTGCATCAAGGATTTTCTTTAATGCCTCCTCATCTACCCAGTCATCACTGTCCACAACTTTAAAATACTTTCCTGTCGCATGTGCAAGACCACAGTTTACTGCATCACCATGTCCACCGTTCTCCTTTTCCACTGCTTTTACAATGGTCGGATACTTCTCCTGGTACCGTTCAGCGATCTTCTGCGTGCCATCCTTTGATCCATCATTGACAACAATGATCTCTACATCCTCTCCTCCGACAAGTATCGAATTGATTGCCTTTTCCATATATGCTTCTGAATTATAGCATGGAATAGCAAATGAAATATATTTCATATATCGCTCCTCCTGAATCATACCCCTTAAGTTATCATTTTATTTTTACAGCTATTGTTTTTACATTATAACATTGAATGAATGATATTGTAAAATCTATTTTTTTCCTATATAGTAGAAGTGTATGTGCTGTTGTTCCTCACAAAGGGGAAAATACAGCAAATCTGTACATCAATTATACTAAGGAGGCATTTTTCAATGAAAAAAAATGTAATCGTAGGACAATCTGGCGGACCGACCGCCGTTATCAATGCCAGTCTGTATGGTGTTGTATATGAAGCACTCATGCAGAAAGAACAGATTGGAACTGTATATGGCATGATCAATGGAATTGAGGGATTTCTTGCAGATACTATCATGGACATGAATTCCGTCGAACAGTCCGGTGAACTGGAACTGATCAAAACAACCCCCGGCTCTTTCCTTGGCTCCTGTCGCTATAAACTGCCGGAAGATCTGAAGGATGACGTTTATCCGCTCCTCTTTAAAAAATTTGAAGAATACAGCATCGGTTACTTTTTCTATATCGGCGGAAATGACTCCATGGATACTGTAAGTAAACTTTCCCGTTATGCTGCCATAAGTGGCAGTGAGATCTGCTTTATCGGGATTCCAAAGACCATCGACAATGACCTGGTTCTCACAGATCATACACCGGGATTCGGAAGTGCTGCAAAATATGTTGCCTCCACTGTCCGTGAAATTGCCATCGATGCCTCCGTTTATGATAATAAAAAGTCCGTCACCATCGTTGAGATCATGGGACGCCATGCAGGATGGCTCACAGCAGCCAGTGTTCTTGCAAGAAAATTCGAGAATGACAATCCGGTCCTGATCTACCTACCTGAATCTGCATTTAATACAGACACTTTCATTGAAGATGTCAAAAAGGCACTGGAACATACTTCCAACCTTGTTGTATGCGTATCCGAGGGAATTAATGATGGAAACGGTACATTTATCTGCGAACTTGCAAGTGATGTCGGTGTCGATACTTTTGGACATAAAATGCTCACCGGTTCAGGAAAATACCTTGAAAATCTTGTCAAAGAAAAACTAGGCGTAAAAGTCCGCTCGATTGAACTGAATGTAAATCAGCGTTGTTCCTCTTCCATGATCTCTGCTACCGATCAGGAAGAAGCAATCCAGGCCGGAATTTCCGGTGTACACTTTGCACTTGATGGTATAACCGGCAAGATGATCGCCTTCCACCGCACAGAAGGAGCTGATTATAGTATTAATTATGTTCCTGAAGATGTGAATCTCATTTGCAATCAGGAGAAGACCGTACCGCCTGAGTGGATCACCGGAAACGGTTCTGATATCGGACAGGCTTTCATCGACTATGCACTCCCACTCATTCAGGGGATTGTAAACGTGCCGGAAGAAAACGGACTGCCGAAATTCGCATATCGAAAGTAAATTTTACTGTAAATTTGTATTTGTTGGGGTGAAAATATCGCGACAGCAGGAAGTGTTTCTGACAG
>ENA-ORLY01004433-ORLY01004433.1-human-gut-metagenome-genome-assembly--contig:-NODE-4433-length-10043-cov-2.488461_pt1 | contig 10043 bp, 6 predicted proteins | sample MGYA00243071_ERZ508832 | MGnify/ENA primary metagenome ERZ508832 (study PRJEB26277, sample SAMN04329777) | human gut metagenome | biome: human-associated habitat | host: Homo sapiens | place: USA...
GCAAATCGTGGGCGTATAGGAGGCGTTTTCAATGTTGCAGCCCTGGTAGACAGATCCGTCGGCGCACAGCAGCGCCGCGCCCACACAGTAGCCCGAATAAGGCACGTAGGCATGCCCCATCGCCTCTACAGCCAGCGACAACAATTCTTTCGGTTTCACAGGCAGATTCTCCTTTCCCCGCGGCACGCGCCCACCGCCCGTCCGGCAGGCGCGCCTCCTGCCGCCGAATTTTTCCCAAGCTACGAAATAACCTCCCGGGCAAAGCTTTTCCCGGGCGTATCCAGCCCTACCTGCAGCAGCTCCGCCACAGTGGCGGCGATGTCCGCGAAGCTGGTCCGGGTCCCCAAATTCCGGGGCTTTACCTTGGGACCTAGAACCACCAGAGGCACATACTCCCGGGTATGATCCGTGGTCGCGGCATAGGCCGGGTCACAGCCGTGGTCGGCCGTGATCAGAAGCAACTCCTCCGGTCCCAGCTTCTTCACAAAGCCCGGCAGCCAGGCATCAAACTCCGTCAGCGCTCTAGCATAGCCGTCCACATCTCTCCGGTGACCGTAGAGCATGTCGAAATCCACCAGATTGACAAAGCACAGGCCGTGAAAATCCCGGTCGGCATAGGTCAGCGTTTGGGCCAGGCCATCGGTATTGCCTTGGGTGTAGACCTGCTCCGTCACCCCCCGATGGGCAAAAATATCGTAGATTTTACCCACGGCGATGGAATCCAGCCCCGCCGCCTTTACGGCGTCCAGCATGGTCTGCTTCGGCGGCTCCAGAGAAAAGTCGTGACGGTTGGCCGTGCGCTTGAAGCCGTGCTCCGCGTCGCCAACGTAGGGGCGGGCGATCACCCGGCCGACGCCGTGCTTCCCTTGCAGGATGGCCCGGGCCTTCCGGCAGGCGGCATACAGCTCCTCCAGGGGAATCCATTGCTCATGGGCTGCAATTTGAAATACGGAGTCTGCAGAGGTATACACGATCCATTTGCCGGTTTCCCGCTGCCGCTGGCCGTAATCCCGGATGACCTCGGTCCCGGAGTAGGGCCGGTTGCACAGAATTCCCCGACCCGTCGCGGCCTCAAACGCATCCAGCACCTCCCGAGGAAAGCCTTCGGGATAGGTCGGCAGGGGTTCCGGCGACACCAGGCCCGCAATTTCCCAATGGCCGATGGTGGTGTCCTTCCCCATGGAAGCCTCCGCCAACCGGGCCACTGCGCCGGCAGGGCGCTCCACGCTCCCCAAGAAGGACAGCCCCTCTACATTTCCCAATCCCGCCTGAACCAGATTGGGGATGTGCAGCTCCTTCGAAGCCGCGCAGGAACGTAAGGTGTGGACCCCCACATCCCCAAACGCTTCGGAATCGGGCATCGCCCCTGCGCCGCAAGAATCCAATACAATTAAGAAAATCCGCTTCATACAGCTTTCACCTCCGATGTCTCCGTTCCGGGATGCAAATCCCCCGGTTGCTCAGCGCTCCGACTTCACGGCGACTTCCAGGGCTACCTTCATCATGTCCGTAAACGCGTTCTGGCGCTCCTGGGCCGTGGTTTCCTCCCCTGTGAGGATGTGATCGGAGACCGTGCAGATGCAAAGGGCCCCCTTGCCGTAACGGGCCGCGTTCATATACAGGGCGGCCGCCTCCATCTCCACGGCCAGGATTCCCATTTTCTTCCAGCCGTAGTTGGCATCCAATCCGTTGGGAACTCCTTCGTGGTCTCCGTAGAAGGCGTCGGAAGACAAGACGTTGCCCACATGATACCGGCATCCCAGCTCCCGGGCCGCTTCTACCGCTTTGGTGAGCAGGTCAAACGAGCCGATGGGCGCGAAGGTGCCCGACAGGTGAAACTGGGCCGCCCAGTTGGAATCGGTGCAGGCGCCCTGTCCCAGGACCAGATCGTAAAGCCGGACATGCTCCTGCAGCGCACCGGCGGAGCCCACCCGCAGGATGTTCTCCACACCGAACACATTGTAAAGCTCATGGGAATAGATGCCGATGGAGGGCATCCCCATGCCCGAGGCCATGACGGAGACCTGGACACCCCGGTAGGTCCCGGTATGGCCCTGAACGCCCCGGACGTTGTTCACCAGAACGGGGTTTTCCAGGAAGGTCTCGGCAATGAATTGAGAACGCAGGGGATCCCCGGGCATCAGAACGGTTTTGCCGAAATCACCGGGTTTGGCGTTGATGTGTGGGGTCGGATATTTCATCATAAATCGCTCCTTTGCTGCAGTTTCCGTTTAAAGCCCCATGGCTTTGGCTAATTTGACAATGCGGGAGGTGCCTAGGCGGGACGCGCCCAACTGGAGAAATTTTTCTGCATCTTCCAGGCTGGAAATCCCACCGGCCGCCTTGATTTTCACATTCGGCCCCACATGGGCGGCAAACAGCTCCACATCGTGGAAGGTGGCGCCGGCCTTGGAAAAGCCCGTGGAGGTTTTGATATAGTCTGCCCCGGACTGGGTGACCACATGACACATCTCAATCTTTTCCTCGTCGGTCAGCAGGCAGGTCTCCACAATGACCTTCAGCAGCCGCCCCCGGCAAGCCGCCTTGATCTGCCGGATCTCCTGCTCCACCAGGTCGTACCGGCGGTCCTTGACCCAGCCCAGATGAATGACCATATCCACCTCATCGGCTCCGCCCTCTACGGCATCGGTCGCCATGAAGCATTTCGCCGCTGTGGTATCATAGCCGTTGGGGAAGCCGATCACTGTACAAATCGGAAGCCGCTCCCCCACATAAGCCTTGGCCTGCCGCACGTAGGCGGCGGGAATGCAAACCGAGGCGGTATGGTACTGCATTCCGTCGTCGCAAATGGCCCGGATTTCCTCCCAGGTCGCCGTCTGCGTCAACAGTGTATGGTCACATTTGGAAAGAATTACTTGTACGTTCATCATTCATTCCCTCTTTCTAAAATTATAGTCTGCCGATTTTAGGAGTCCAGTGTCTCTCCGTTTCCGTGGAGCTTCATCTTCCGGCGCTCCCGAATCCCCCGGACCCAGCACTTGTGGCACATGGCAAGGTAGCTGTCGTTGCCTCCCAGCAGAAGCTGCTGCCCTTGCGTCACAATGTATCCGTCCGCATCCACCCGGGCGTTGACCGTCGCCTTGGCCCCGCAGTCGCAAATGGTTTTGATTTCCAGAATGGTATCCGCCACCTCCATGAGGCGGCGGCTGCCGCCGAACAGACGGCACTGGAAATCCGTCCGCAGGCCAAAGCACATCACCGGCAAATTGTAGTCGTCTACAATCGCCCGAAGCTGGTCCACCTGCTCCGGCTCCAAAAACTGGCATTCGTCCACAATGATGACATCGCAGCTGCCCTGCTTCCGCTCCCGGAAGCAAGTATAAATGTCCTCCGAGGGTCCTATGATTTCCACTCTCGCCTCCAGGCCGATGCGGCTGCGCAGAATCTTCGCGCCGTCCCGGGTGTCAGTGCCGGGCTTGATGAGCCAGACGTTTAAGTCGTTTTCCTCGTAGTTGTACTTGGTGATCAGCGCCTGAGCCGTCTTGGACGAGCCCATGGCCCCGTATTTAAAATAGAGTTTTGCCATCCTTCTTCCTCCCCGGCCGCCGGTGTTCCTGCGTTCCTGTCCATTATACCAAAACTTCCCGTTCTTTCAAGGTGCAGTTCCGTATTTCCCTGGAAAACCCTGCGTGTGCCGGCATGAGGCCGCCCTCAGAGGATCCGGGCAAGGAACCTCCCCGTATGGTACCGCCGGCTTGCTGCCACAGGCGGACTCCTCATCTCGGCCGGGGATGTTTCCGGGTTGGAAAGGCGCAGGCGGTGAGCGTGCAGTTCCGTTCCCGCAGGGAAATTTGCCGACCGGATTCGGCTCTCTGGGAAATCCTAATCCCGTCTAAAATACTTTTTAAAGAGGTCAAGAAAGCGGTCCAGCTCGTCTGTATTGAGGGAGTAGTACGCGCGTTTTCCATCGTTGTGCACGGTGACCAGATTGGCGCTCATGAGAATGCTAATGTGCTGAGAGATGGTGACCGGGGAAATTCCCAGATGGTTTGCCAGCTCCCGTCCATAGGCGGGGCCGTCCAACAGTTTGGTCGCGATGTTGAAGCGGTTTTGGTTGCCCAGGGCGGTGAGCACCTGAGTGAGGCGGACGTCTATGCCCTGGGAGAGAGAAAAATGATCTTTTAAAAATTTGTACAGGGAGCCCACGCAGAAAAGGAGCACCGTTTGATCCCGGTTCAACGCTACAAGGGAATACCCGCTATACACAACGCTGGGACAGATGACGGCCGTTTGAATTTTAGATTGGTCTAAGAACGTGAGTTGCCCCAGCATCGTGGCTTCGTCCTCCGGACAGGAGGCGCGGAATTCCTCCAGAAGCGGCTCCACCAGACTCCGGCACTGCCGGAACGCTTCGGCGACAGGAGATAGGGTTTCTTGAAGCATGTCAATGTAGCTGTCGGGATTGAGCGCCAGGTCAATTAGGGTCAGCTTCGCGCTCTGGGGCTAATCGCTGCCCTTGATCATGGCAAATAGCTCCTGGATGCAGATGTCGTTTTCGCATTCCTGGGAATCCGCCTTTAGAAAGCCGGAAATTCGCTTCGGGATGTTGGAAATATCCTTTCGCAGGTTATGGAAAAAAACATCCTCCGCCCATTCTACGTAGGCTTCCACCTCTCCCGGCAGCAGCACGTGGCAGAGATAATCGTCAGAGGGATGGTTTGCCTTTTTGTCACTGGGATGCAGGGGGGCAAACAGCGTCTGCACGGTTGACTCCGGGACGGTGATGCCGGCGGCGAGTCTGCGTTCCAGCTCGGTTAAAATGTGAGAGTACTCCTCCAGTGTCTGCTTGGTAGATTTGCTGCAGAAGCCGAAGGTCTTTTCTATGTCGGTGTTCCAGGAAATTTGGGCTGCCCAGTTTGCAAGAAATAGCGTGGCTTCCAGCAGCGGAATCGGCTCGTAACGAATCATAAGGTACCTCCCTACGGCGCAGGCGGCGGACGTCTTGTGTGTTGTTCCCAAATTATAGCAGCTTTTTTTCAAAATGTCTATTGACAACGACGAAAATGTAAGGTAAAATTTGAATCACAGATGTGTTCGTAAAATTACGAACTGAGCAGTACAGAAAATAGGAGGTATTACTATGAAAAGAACCATCGCATTACTGGCTGTGCTCGTTCTGCTGGTGTCGGCCGTCGCCTCGCCCGCTTCGGCAGCCGGCCTGTCTCCCCTTTGGGGAGCGGCTTCTTCCTCCGCAGGAGAGGACAGCGCGCCTGCCGCCCAGCCGGAGCTTCTTCCGCTGCCGGCAGAGGGAGAAACAGCAGACCCGGCGACAACCACGTCTCCGGTTTCCACCCCAGACGATGAGAAGCCGGTGAATCTCTATGGCTTTGTAAAATATTTGTCGGCGGGAATGCTGGATGGACTGCCCGCGTGGCAGAGCAAATCCCACTGGTATACCTTCCAGGACACCAATCCAAGCGCCGCCCAGGAGATTGGGTTGATGCCGGATTCCACCGATGACAATTGGGTCTTTGTTACGTGCGCCGAGCTGGTGGACGACACCGTGTACGGCTACACCTACGACGGCCGGTTCTTCACCATGGATTTTGAGGCGCTGCAACGGGGAGAAGTTCAGGTGGAGTACAAGCAGACTTATGATATGTACCAATTCTACCCCACGGAGATGTCTTATGATTACAGCTCGGGAAAGATGTATGTGATTAGCTTCCTGCAGGAGCTGTATGAAGTGGACTTGGAAACGGGTGAGCTGGATCCGGATTCCGGCCGTCAAATTTACGGTGAGATCCCCGACGCAGACGACAGCGTATACGACATGGACTATATCCTGGGCTTTTCCATTGATCTGGACGGCAATGCTTATGTGATGCTCGCCGGTATGGGCGCACAATGGGGCGGCAACGGCTGCTCCCGGCTGGCCAGCCTGGATCTGGAAACCGGCGAATACACCGTCATTGGACAGACCACAGCAAAAGCGTTCCAGGAGCAGACCATGTGTTTCGACCGCAACACCGGCAAGCTCTATTGGGCGCAGGGGTGCAGTCCATATTTGCCGGATGAAATGAATCTGTACATCGTCGATACGCAAACGGCGGAGCTGACGGATTGCGGCCAGATCGGCGAACACGGCGCAGGCGTCCTGGGTATGTTCATCCCCCTGTGCAGGCATACGGAGATCCTTGCCGTGGAGGAGGAGGCCCCCACTTGTACCAACGACGGCCATGCCGCCTACTACCACTGTCCGGACTGCGGCAAGTACTTCAAGGATGCAGATTGTATTGAGGAGACCACCTGGGAGGAGCTGATTCTTCCCGCTACCGGTCACAAGACCGAGCTGCGCAACGCCAAGGAGCCCACCTGCACGGAAGACGGCTACACCGGCGACGAGGTTTGCACCGTCTGCGGCGAGATTGTGAAGCAGGGCGAGGTCATCCCGGCCCACTGCGACTCCCAGGCCTTCTCCGACCTGGACATCAACCGCTGGTACCACGAATACACCGACTATGTCATTTCCCATGAGCTGATGAACGGCGTCTCGGACAACCGGTTTGCGCCGGATTCCAAGCTGACCCGGGGCATGCTGGTGACCACCCTGTACCGCCTGGCGGGAGAGCCGGAGGTGACGGAGCTTTCTTCCTTCACGGATGTGCCGGAGAACCGGTACTTCACGGAGGCCATTGCCTGGGCCCAGGATGTGGGCCTGGCCAAGGGCGTCACGGAGACCCGCTTCGCACCGGAGTCCTCCGTCACCCGGGAGCAGGCTGTGACCTTCCTGTACCGGTATGTGACCTTAATCCTGGAGCAGGAGCCCGGCCGGGGCGGAGATCTCACCCAGTTTACAGATGCCGGTAAGATCTCCAAATTCGCCGAGGAGCCCATGGCCTGGGCGACGGCGGAGGGCTTCCTGGAGGGCTACGGCGACGGGACGGTCGGTCCCCAAAAGTCCGTAACCCGGGCGCAAATGGCCAAGTTCCTGACGATTCTTTCTCAAGATTTCTGATCGCTTCCTCATGCTTCTCCTTTCTGCAGGAAACGGCCCCTATGGGTTTCCCATAGGGGCCGTTTCCCGGTTCCGCTTTGGGATAAGAAACCCGGAAAAAAGCAGTTATCCCTTGCGTATTTCAGCTTTATGCGGTAAAATACCGGTAGATTCGTTGGAATGGAGTGGATGGGATGCGCATCACGGAAAGGAAGATCCGGGAGCTGGTTCCCGACGAGGACTATGCCAGAGGGCTGGCCTATTATCAGCAGGGGCGAGTCCACGGCTATCGGGAAATGAAAGCGGCGGACTCCGTCAAGATCTCCTGCAGCGTGCAGGGGACCAGGCTTTACTCCGTCATTGCCTCCTACTCCGCCAAGGGGGTGGCGGCCTTGTGCACCTGCCGCCGCTTTGGGGAGCTGCACTCCTGCAAGCACCTGGTGGCGGCGCTTCTGACCTTCGCCCACTACCGGGGCGACGGCGCCAAGAGCGACCTGAGTGTCAGCCGGATGCTGGAGGCGTATCTGAACCGGCCGGAGTCCGAGGTGGACCCCACCCGGCAGGCGCAGCTGGTTCCCCGGCTGACGGTAGGGTCCTATGCCGCGTCCTATCCGTCCCTGTCCTTCCGAGTCGGCTTTGACAAGCTGTATGTGGTGAAGAACATCAAGACCTTTTTGGAGCTGGTGAGCCGGGGGGAGGAGGCGAGCTACGGCAAGGGGCTGCTCCTGTGCCATGCGGCGTCTCAGTTTGACGGGCCGTCCCGGGCCCTCATCGCCCTTTTGATGAATGAATTTCGCAGCTTCCGCACCTTTGAACCGGGTGACGCGATGTACGATGATTATGAAAATCCCATGAAAAGCAGGTCGGAGCTTCAGCTCACCGGGGCGGCCTTCGACCGCTTTTTTCAGATCTATCTGCACCGGCAGGTGGCGTGCAGCCTGGAAAACTGCGACTCCGTCCTGCTGGAGGAGGGAGACCCGCCGGTGACGCTGCGGCTGCGGGGGGGGACGGACCGTGCGGATTTGGCGGTGGAGCTGCCGGAGGGGTGCCGGTTTTTCGGCTACAGCGGGGCGCTTTACGCCCTCTGCGGCGAGAAGCTGCTGCGGTGCTCCCGGGATTTTCAGGAGCGGGTCTACCCCATGCTCTCCATCGGCTCCAGGGAGATGAAAATCTCTCTGTCGGACCTACCCGCTTTTTGCAGCTGCGTCCTGCCGGAGGTCCGGGACTGGGTCTGCATGGAGGACCCGGACCGGCTGCTGCAACAGTACGCGCCGGAGGAATGCACCCCGCGCTACTACTTCGACCTGGATGAGGACCGGCTTTTGGCGGAGCTGAGGTTCCGGTACGGGGAGCGGGAGGTGCCCTATGGTCCCGCCGCCACCCAAGATCTTTCCGTAAAGCGAAATGCCAGGCAGGAGCAGGCGGCGCTGGCGCCCCTGCGCCGGTGCCTCCAGGAGGACCGGGCCGGGTTTTTCTTCCTGGAGGGGGAAAATGAGATTTTCGACTTCCTCACCGAGACGCTGGACAGCTTCCATGCCTACGGAGAGGTCTATGTTTCCCAGCGCCTGGGGGACAAGCAGATTCGTCCCTCCCGGCCGGTGGTGGGGATCTCCGTTTCGGAGGGCTTGCTGAGCCTGGACATCGACACCGGCGAGTTCCCGCCGGAGGAGCTGGAGGCGCTGTATGCCAGCCTGTTAAAAAAGCAAAAGTATCACAAATTGAAAGACGGCCGCTTTCTGACGCTGGGCGGGTCGCCTTATGAGACGCTGGCGGAGATGGTCCATATGACCCGGCTGCCGCCGGGAGAGCTGGCGGGGGGACATGTGACCGTTCCGGCCTTTCGGGGGCTGTACCTGGACGGGGTTTTGAGCGGAGACGAGGGACTCCAGGTCAACCGGGACGAGCGGTTTCGCGCGATGATTCAGAATTTTCAGTCTGTGGCCGAGGGAGATGCCCCTCTTCCGGCCGGACTGGAGTCGGTGCTCCGGCCCTATCAAAAGGTGGGCTTTCAATGGCTGAAAACCCTGGAGAGCTGCCACTTCGGCGGCATTTTGGCCGATGAGATGGGCTTGGGCAAAACGGTGCAGGTCATTGCGTACCTGGCCACGGTTCCCCACCGGCAGACCGGGATGCCCAGCCTGGTGGTGTGTCCCACCTCGCTCATCCTCAATTGGGGAGACGAGCTGGCCCGGTTTGCGCCCCAGCTCCGCGCCGCCCTGTTGCTGGGCCCGGCGGGGGAGCGTGAGCGCATGATGGAAGATTGCGCCGATTGGGATGTTTGGGTCACCTCCTATGACCTACTGAAGCGGGATACGGACCGGTACCGGACGCGCAGCTTTTACGCCTGCATCCTGGACGAGGCCCAGAATATCAAAAACCAGTCTACCATGGCCTCCAAGGCGGTGAAGCGGATTGCCTGCCGGCAGCGGTATGTGCTCACCGGCACGCCGGTGGAGAACCGCCTCAGCGAGCTGTGGAATCTGTTTGATTTTTTAATGCCGGGCTATCTGTTCTCCCATACGGCCTTCCTGGAGAAGCTGGAGCGTCCCATCGTCCAGAGCGGAGACCCGGAGGCCAGGCGGCAGCTCAGCCGCCTGGTGCAGCCGTTTTTGCTGCGCCGTCTGAAGCGGGACGTGCTGAAGGAGCTGCCGCCGAAAATCGAGCACACCCGGAGGGTTCCCCTCTCCGAGGAGGAGCGGAAAACCTATCTGGCGGCGGCCGGTGCGGCCAAGGCCGCCTATTTCGGGGAGGGGCAGAATAAGCTGCAAATCCTGGCGGCGCTGACGCAGCTGCGGCAGATTTGCTGCGATCCCCATCTGTGCTTTTCCAACTACCAGGGCATTTCCAGCAAGCTGGAGGCCTGCTTGGAGCTCTGCGCCGGTATGGTGGAAAACGGGCACCAGGTGCTTGTGTTCTCTCAGTTCACCTCCATGCTGGAGCGAATCCGGCAGCGGCTGGAGGAGGCCGGGATCTCCAGCTTTACCCTGCAGGGCTCCACGCCCAAGGAGCAGCGGGCGCAGATGGTGAAGGACTTTCACAACGGCGGAGCCCAGGTTTTTTTGATTTCCCTGAAGGCGGGCGGCAC
>ENA-ORLY01004436-ORLY01004436.1-human-gut-metagenome-genome-assembly--contig:-NODE-4436-length-10040-cov-2.617083_pt1 | contig 10040 bp, 13 predicted proteins | sample MGYA00243071_ERZ508832 | MGnify/ENA primary metagenome ERZ508832 (study PRJEB26277, sample SAMN04329777) | human gut metagenome | biome: human-associated habitat | host: Homo sapiens | place: USA...
TTTTAAAAAAAAATATTACCTTTTAATTTTTTCTATTTTCTCTTTTTTTTAAAATTTATAAACTTTTTTTTTTTTTTTTTTTTTTTTTTATTAAATTTTTTTTTTTTCTTTTTTTTACAAATAATCATAATTTTATTTAAAGAATTAACAATAGTGTTTATTTGATTATATAATGTAGTATTTTGTACTACACCTTTTACTGCTGATAATTCCATAAATTCTGCTGATACATTTTCTGTGTTTTCAGTACTATTGTCTTTTAATGTAAACATATATGCATTTGTTTTATAGTCTATGTTATATATTTTTTCATTTGCATCCATAATTGCAGCTAATCTTTCAGATATAACTATTCCGTCATCATTTGGTTTAAATTATTATTTTTGTAAAGAATATAAATGAAGGTGCTTTTTTTACAGCCCCTTCTTCATCCTTTAATATAAATTCATTAATTTTATATAATTCTTTTAGAGGTATTTTGTTATTTAAAGCAATTTCTTTTATACTTTCATATTCTGGATAAATATAAGTTTCGTTATCATTAATTACTTTAAATAATTTTTTGTAAATTAGTCATATCTTCTTTCTTACATACAACTGTCATTCTATATGCTGGTCTATTTTTCTTCATGTAAATCGGTGTAAAAAATACATCTAATGCTTTATTTTTGAATAACAACTCCTGTGTATATCCAAGTACCTCTCCTGTGCAGTCATCAATATTTGTTTCCATTACAACAATATCTTCATTTGGTCTTTCCATTTCTCCATAATATACTTTCAGAATATTAGGAATCTTCAATTCCTTTGAACCTGCTCCCCATCCTATTTTCATTACATTCATTTCAGGTAATACTGTAAATTCATCAGCTAATTCTGCTATTATTGCTGCACCTGTTGGAGTAACAAGTTCAGTGTCTATATCTATTTGTCTAAATCTTACATTAGAAGCTGAAAATATTTCACTTGTTGCTGTTCCTACAATATCTACTATTGAGTCTAATGCTCCTACTTCGTGAAAATGTACCTCTTCAAGTGGTTTATTATGAACTTTGCTTTCCGCATTTGCAACTCTCATAAATATTCTTTTTGATAAGTCTTTTACTTTTTCATCTAGTGACGAATTGTCTATTATTTTATTAATATCTTCTACATTTCTGTGCTCATGATGGTGATGTTCTTTATGATGATGTTCATGTTCTAATATTACATCTATATATGTTCATGTTATTCCATTTTTAATCTTTTTGGAAATCTCTATATGATAACCATTCTTCTTGATGTTTTGCTACGTCTTTGTCCTTGTATAGTGTTAAAATATTCATTGTCGTAAAAGAGCCTGATATACCTATTCTCATTGGACATACTTTTGCACAATAATTACATGTTGTACATGGGATTAACGGTATACTTTTTAATACCTCTTGTGCTTCTTTTATTGTTACCTCTTCATCTTCTGATAATTTTGTAAAGTCTTTCATATATGATAAATTATCTTTCATTTGTTCAATATTACTCATTCCTGATAATACTGTAATTACTCCATCCAAGTTTGCCGCAAATTTTATTGCCCATGATGCAATAGATATAGGTGTAGAGTGGAATGAAAATTTTATTTTTAAAAAAGAGAACCAGAAAGTATTTATATTTCAATCTCTCTCTCAGCTAATTTGTTTACAAAGTATCTATCATGCGAAACAAATAATATAGTTCCTTTATATTTTTTCAAAGTCTCTTCCAATATTTCTCTTGTAGAAATATCCAAATGATTTGTAGGTTCATCTAATATTAGAAAATTAGATTTTTGAAGCACTAATTTTGCTAGTATTAGCCTTACTCTTTCTCCTCCAGATAACTCACATAAATGTTTGAACACATTATTTCCAAAAAACATATATCTAGCCAAAAATGTTCTTGCTTTTGTTTCATTATCAGTATAGTCTGATAAAAAATATTCTAATACAGTATTGTTTTCGTTTATAAACTTTATTTCTTGAGGTATATACCCAATTTTTACGGAAGGTCCTAATTTTACTTCCCCAGTAAAATCTTTTTCTTTACCCATAATAATTTTTACTAATGTGGATTTTCCTGAACCATTTTTTCCTTTTAAATTAATTTTTTCTCCATAATGAACATCTAAGTTTAAATTGTTAAATATAACTTTTTCATCATATTCTTTTGTTAAATTCCTTATAGTTAATACTTCTTTACCCGAACGTTCTGAAACATTTAATTCTATTGGTAATTTGTTTTTCTCTAAATTAACTTTGTCTACCAATTCTAATTTTTCTAATCTTTTTTCTATTGATTTTGCTCTTTTAAAAAACATTTCATTTCCTGCTAAATGTCCAAAAGTTCTTAGTTTTTTTATTGATTCTTTCATTTTTTCTATTTTCTTTTGCTGACTTTTGTAAGCTTCAAATTCTAATAAAGTTCTTCTTTCATCTTCTTTTAGAAAATATGAATAATTTCCAAAATATATTTTTGTTTTCCCATTCTCTAATAATATTGTCTTTGTAGATACTTTATCTAAAAAATATCTGTCATGTGAAATTAAAAGTATTGTTCCTCTATAATTAACTAAAAAATTCTCAAGCCATTCTAATGTTTCAATATCCAAGTGATTTGTTGGCTCGTCTAAAAGTAGTATACTTGGATTCTTTAGTAGAATTGTACCTAAATTTACTATTGTTTTTTCTCCTCCGCTTAAAGAATTATATTTTTTATTTAAAAATTCTCTATCAAATTTAAATCCAGAGCATATCTTTTTAAATTTACTCTCTAATTCATATCCTCCTAATGCAATATATTTTTCTTGTAAGTTTCCATATTTTTTTAATGTTATATCCAGATTATCTGGGTTGTTTGCCATAACATTTTCTAATTCTTTAAGTTTTGTCTCAATTTCTGTGTATTTTTCAAAACTACGTTTTAGATACTGCTCAACTATTAAATTTTCTTGTTCTTTATTGTAAAATTGCTTCAAATATCCAATAGTAGAATTATTCCTTATATTAATAGTCCCTTCATCTTGTTTTTCTTCTCTATTTATAATTTTTAAAATGGTTGATTTACCAGATCCATTTTCTCCTATTAAAGATATTCTCTCTCCTGTTTTAACTTCAAAGTTTACACCATCTAAAACATTTTTTAAGCCATAATTTTTCTTTATATTGTTTAATTCTAGTTCTATCATTTTTATATCTCCTTATATTAAATTACTTCTAAGTATAACGAGATATATGCTATTTTATTTACTATTACAACTTTATAGCAATCATCTCGTTGTAATAGTTTTGCAGCCGAAACCTCTATGTTTTATTTCGGAATATAGTTTTTCTTCTCTACTCACGTTTTTTCCTCCTTTTAATTCAGCATTAATGATTTATACCCTAAATCTCTTATTTTCTTTTCTTATTTTACTATATTTTATTAAATATATCAATAAAATTTATTTTTTCTTTAAAACAATAGCAATAAAATTTAAATATTTACATGCTCCTGCTTCAATAGCTTTTTTGTCTCCTTTAGAATATTCATTATCACATTGTATCCAATCATTCCAACATTCTTCATTACTTTCCATTTCATAAATTGAAATTATTTCACTGTTCTTTGATTTTGAAATAATGTTTTTCCAATATTCTATATCGTGAATATAATCTAACTGTTCTGGTGTCCAAGATAGTAGTAATTCTTTGTGAATATTATCATGGCAATCTTTTTTCATATTTCATTTTTTATTTCCTCCTATTAAATTATTCTTCCTCTTTAATAATATTTTTACTTCCAATGTAAGTTGCTAAGAAATAACATCCATAAATCACTCCTATAACAATTACAGTTGCTATAACTGATGGTAATAATTGTTCTTTAGATGCAAGTAACTCAAATATAGACATAGCAAATTGTATTCCAAATATTGAATGAATTATTGCTAGTAAAAGTGGTAATACAAAAAATATTCCAATTTGTCTAATCAAAGCCTGATTTATCATCTTTTCATCACAACCTATTTTTCTTAAAATAATATATCTTTGTTTATTATCTGAACTTTCTGTTAGCTGTTTTAGTGCTAGAATAGCACAACTTGCTATAAGAAATATAATTCCTAAATAGATAGCAATAAATACTATTATAGTTGATAACCCAACACTTGCTTCAACTATACTTATTTTTGATTCTCCATCTAATGTACTATTTTTATTATTTAGTTTTTGCACTAAACTAGAGTCTTCTCTTGAAAAAATTTTTTCAATCTCTTTTTTTTCATCATCAGTTTTAGCATTATAATTAGCAGCTAAAAACCATAACTGTTGGTCTTTTTCGCCTAAATTGCAACTATCTGGAACTAATATAATTCCTACATTTGTATGGCTTGTTGATATCTGTACAAATCCATCTTTACATTCATTATATTTTGGTTTATAATTTTTTTCTTTTAAGTTAATTACTGTGTTTTCTTTTAATCCTAAATTTCTGATATTTGCTATATTTTCATAATTGCAAATTATAATATATTCATCATCTTCTAAAGAATATTGTTCATTTCCATATAATTTTGCAATCTTGTTATAATCAGATATTTTCATTATTTGCTCTGGTGTTTCTAATTTCATCATCGGGAATTGTTTTTTTACTTGAGGTAAAGATTCTCCTAATGTTGTTTTCCATGTTAATCCATCTAGCATATAAATTGGTGCTTCTATAACATCTTTTAAATTATTCATATCAAAACCATTTTGAGTGAGAGTATATGAAATACATTTTTTAGAATCTTCTTGTAATTCTTTTTTATACATTTCATTCCCATTACTATCTACAGTTTGTTCTGGCAAATTGGCTGTTTTGTATAAATTTAAATCTACTGGTGTCATTTTTTCTATATCTGCTTGCATAGAATTTTTTAATGCAATCGATGAAGATAAAGCTGTAATTGTCATAAATAACATTAAACATATTACACTTATACTAATTACTGTTGTATTAATTTTATTGTGTAATTGTCTTAGCACAAACATGTTTGTTCCTTTTAAATATATGCTTTTTTTAGCTTGAACTAATCTTAATAATAAACTTGAAAAAGACCAAAATACTAAAACTGTTCCAATTATTCCAATTAATACTGAAATTCCAACAGCTCTTGTTGTTTCATCAGCATTTGTCATTTTAAAAATCCCTTTTGTTACCATCCAATAAGCATATCCTAAACCAACTGCTGCAAGTATAAAAACTATAATACATACTATTGGATTTTTCATCTTTATTTTTTCATTCTTTTTAACTGCTGTTAATAAATTTATTAATTTATATTTTGATATTGTAAATGCATTGAAAAATAATACTGCTAAATACATTACCGCAAAATATATGCATGTTTTAATACAAGCATTTTTAGAAAATACAAATTCAAATTTGCTCATATCTGCTTGGAATAATTTTGCAACTAATATAGACATAAATTGTGATGCAAAAATTCCCAATATAAGACCTATTGCAAGAGAAATAATTCCTACAAATACTGTTTCTATTAATAAAATTTTAGAAATTTGTCTTTTTCCCATTCCTAAAGTCATATATATTCCAAACTCTTTTTTTCTTCTATTTATTAAAAAGTTATTAGCATATACAATCAAAAGCCCCAATACTACAGCAATAAACACTGATACCATGCTAAGCATATTAATCATAAGTTTTATCATTTGCTTAGTAGAACTTGATACTTGTAGCATTGCTTCTTGACTGTCAAGAGAGTTAAACATATAAAATACTGCTACTCCTAAAACTAAAGTAATGAAATATATTGCATAATCTTTAAAGCTTTTTTTCATATTTTTTATTGATAATTTAAATAACATCTCCAAGTTCACCTCCTAATAAGGTTTGGATTTCTATTATTTTTTCAAAGAATTGCTTTCTTGTATCATTTCCTTTTATTAATTCGTTAAAAATTTTTCCGTCTTTTATAAATAATATTCTGCTTGCATAACTTGCTGTAAAAGAATCATGTGTGACCATAACAATAGTTGAATTTAGTTTCTTGTTTAACAATTCAAAGCTTTCTAACAAGTGCCTTGCTGATTTTGAATCTAATGCTCCAGTCGGTTCATCTGCCAATACTATTTGTGGGTTCGTAATAATTGCCCTTGCAGATGCTACTCTCTGTTTTTGTCCTCCAGATATTTGATACGGATATTTACCTAATATTTCTGATATTTCAAGTTTTTTTGCAACTTCTTTTACTCTTTTGTCTATTTCATGTGCATCTGTTTTTGCAATAGTTAAAGCTAATGCAATATTTTCATAAGCTGTTAATGTATCTAGCAGATTAAAATCTTGGAATATAAAACCTAATTGCTCTCTTCTGAATTTATTTAGTTGATTTCCTTTTAATTTAGTAATGTCTATCCCATTAATTATTATTTTTCCTGCTGTAACTCTGTCTATTGTAGAAATACAGTTCAAAAGTGTTGTTTTTCCGTGAGCCACTTGCCCCCATTATCCCAACAAACTCTCCTTTTTTTACTTCAAAGCTAATATTGTCAATAGCTTTTGTTAGATTGGATTTGCTACCATAATATTTTTCAATATTTCTAGCTTCTAATACATTTTCCATTTCTATCATCTTTCCTTTCTTTGTTTTGTTATATTTATTGTAATCTCTTTTTTTATTTTTTACCATCGATTTACATTACAATAACCTTACATTTTTGTAAGCTAGAAAATTTACTTTTAATGATTTTTGATTAGGCTATATAAAATCCTTAATAATGCTATTATTTTTTCTATTTCCAAGTTCTTTTTATATTTTCTTCTTCTTTATCTTTTATTGATTTAAATAAATCAATTCCCAATTTATTGCATATACTACTTAAAACAATAAAAACGTCAGCTATTTCACTTTCTATTGTGTCATAGTGATTGATTTTATCATTATCTATTCTCATATTAGTAGCATTTTTTCTTATAGATTTTGCTAATTCGCCAACCTCTTCTAAAAGTAATAACATTGTCTTTTCAATTTTTTGATCTGCAAACCCTCTAATTTCAATCACTTTTTTTATGTATTTTTGTACTTCTTGTACAGTATTATTTTCATTTAATTCATTCCAAAGCTTTAATTGTCCATCATCTTTCTTTCCCAGATACCTTTCTAAAATTAGTCTATCTCTTAAAACAACAAACTTTGTACTATATATGGAAGAATATTTTGATGCAGTTAGTTTACCAAAACATTCAGTTATAAGTTCTAATGCCTTTTCTGGAGTTTCCCACAACATTTTTGCTCCTTCATCTTTTTCTTTCTCTGTTACATTTAATTGCTGAGTATCTTTTAAAACTTTTCCCACAAATACATAAGAAATTTGTTTAAAATTATTTAATGTTTTATATTCTTCTGTTGTTCCTAAACATTCTATAATTTTTACTTCACAACCAGTTTCTTCTAGTACTTCTCTTTTAAATGCTTCCTCTGGTTTTTCATTACCTTCTAGTCCACCACCAGGTAATTTGTACTCATTTTTATTGCTTTTGTTAAATACTGCAATTTTTCCGTCTTCTCTTATAACGATTCCTCTGGCACCTAATCTCAATTTAGGATTTTCCATATTAATAGTTCTCTCTCCAATGTCTTCATCTGTTACTCTACATATCAATTCCATACCTTTTTCCTTTCTTAAAAGATGTTTATTAATTTTTATATTTTCCCAACTACTCTTTTTACTCTTTTAATAAATTCCTCTTTATGTGATAAAGCTTGTCTTAATTCTTTTATAGCCTTGTCGAACTCTTTGTCCTCTAAATATATTTTGGCATATCCGTTTTCTCCATATTTTTCTGTTAAATGCTGATAAATTCTTTCTATTTGTTCTTCTTCAGATAATCCTACATAATTTCTTTTTCCATAAGAATATGACCTTTTTATTGTATTGTCTATATCAATAATCGTCCTATCTGCTGTGCTTATTATTTTTCCATATATGGTTCTAGGTTCATGGTCACTAGATGCTCTATGATCTTCTATAGCATCTTTTATTACATTTAATTGTTCTTTTGTAAACCATTTCTTTATATTTTCATCTTTCATGAATATCTCTGCTGATATAATCTCATGTGTTTTTCTATTAATATAATGTCCCAAATCATGATAAGAAGCTATTGTATAAACCATATCCAGATTAACATCATATTTTTTTGCTAGTTCTAAACTTCTTTTTATTACTGTTTTTATATGTTCAATTCCATGTCCCTCTTCATTTCTATTATATAGTGGAAATATTTCATTCTCTACATATTTTACTAACTCTGGATCTATATTAGTATCTTTTATAATTTCATATTCTGTTTTCATTGACTTACTCCTTCATCTTTATATAATAACTTTACTTAGCCATTCTTTATAAAATTTTAAATCTGTTTTTACTTCTTGCTTTTCTTTTAATTCTTTTTCTGTGGTGTTACTCCATAGCATCATATTATCAATAATTGTTTTCATAAATACTATTCAAATCTTTTACACAGTTTTGAACCTTACATAAATAATTGGTGTTTTCTTTTCTCTCTCCATGTTCTGGTAAATCAAAACTTAATAATTGATAACCTCTATTTATAACTTTTTCTGCTAATATTTTTATAACATCATCTTCTTTATTAGACATATTTCCATGTACTGCTATAAAAACCCTATTACTTTTTTTTCCCCATATTATTGAAGGAATATTACTTATATTTATTCTATCTATTTTCATTAAAACCATGGCCTCCTTTGTAATTTGTACGTTCCTATGCTTGTTATTCTATAATATTATTCTAATTTTGTCTATACTATTTAACTTTCTCTGGAACATTTTATATATTGCTATAATTAGGCCAAAAAATAATGAGCTTGCAATGCTCATTATTTTTATTATACAGTTTCTATTCTACATTATTTCTTTTTAATAGGTACCCATACTTCTGCGTAATATTTTTCATCCATAATTCCATTTTCATATTTAGATGGATCTGTATACATTTCTATATTATATCCTCCAGCTATTTCAAAGTCATTTGAATTAGGTAGCCATTCTTTAAATATTTTTTCGCAAGCTCGTAATTCTCATCACCCTCAAGCTCAGGATAACGTACCCATGCAACCTTATCATGGTTCTTAAGATACTTTGCAACCGCAAGGGCATTCTCGCAATGTCTCTGCATCCTTAAATGAAGGGTCTCAAGTCCAAGATTCAGATAAAATGCATTCTGTGGAGCCTGGATAGAACCAAGGTCTCTCATAAGCTGTGAAGTTGCTTTGGTAATATATGCTCCTTTACCAAATTTCTCTGTATATATTATTCCGTGATAAGACTCATCAGGTGTAGTAAGCCCCGGGAACTTATCTGCATGCGCCGCAAAATCAAAATTGCCGCTGTCAACAATACATCCTCCTACACTTACGCCATGTCCGTCCATATACTTAGTTGTGGAATGTGTTACAATATCTGCACCATATTCAAAAGGTCTGCAATTAATCGGTGTTGCAAATGTATTGTCAACAATAAGAGGAATACCATGTGAATGAGCCAAAGCTGCAAATTTTTCAAAATCAAGCACATTAACAATAGGATTAGTTATTGTTTCACCGAATATACACTTTGTATTCGGCCTGATATATTTTTCAAGTTCGGAAAGCGGAAGAGTCTGGTCTACAAATGTACACTCAATTCCCATCTTCTTCATCGTCACTCCGAACAAATTATATGTTCCTCCGTATATTGTCGATGAAGCGATAAAGTGGTCTCCGCTCTCGCATATATTAATTTTTGCTGCAACAGCGTCATTAGTCGGATTCTGAAGCCTTGTATAAAAATATCCTGCTGCTTCCAAATCAAAAAGCTGTCCCATCTCATCACTTGTAGCGTAAGGAAATGTCGTACTCTGAATAATTGGTAATTGTCTTGATTCACCGGACTTAGGTTTCCATCCTTCGTGAATACATTTTGTTTCTAATCCTGTCTGCATATGTATATCTCCTTAAATCGTATTTATTTACTATTCTT
>ENA-ORLY01004437-ORLY01004437.1-human-gut-metagenome-genome-assembly--contig:-NODE-4437-length-10040-cov-2.286560_pt1 | contig 10040 bp, 4 predicted proteins | sample MGYA00243071_ERZ508832 | MGnify/ENA primary metagenome ERZ508832 (study PRJEB26277, sample SAMN04329777) | human gut metagenome | biome: human-associated habitat | host: Homo sapiens | place: USA...
CCGGCTCTTTCTTTTCAATTGTCTGCACAAAAGAGAGCCAGTCTTTTTTTGTCTCAATTACCTGAAAATATTTTTCCAGTTTTTTATCTCTGCCAGTATCCTCCGAAAATCGCTTTAAAATGGATTTCAAATCCAAAGACTGAATCATCTGGTATGCTTTTTCGTTAAACATATCCTCAAACGTACACTCTGAAAGCACCACTCCCAATTTGCAGTTTGTCCTTATAGTCGCTAAATCTTTACTCATTTTTGCCATGTCCACATGGTTCTTCAACGCCTCTTTCGCACGATTTGGTGTTACTTCTTCTACATGCTCAATCGCATTTTCAACCGTACCAAACATCGTCAGAATTTTAACTGCTGTCTTCTCACCAATTCCCGGAACACCCGGGATATTATCTGAAGCATCTCCCATCAGCCCTTTGAGATCAATAATCTGAGATGGTGTAACACTGTATTTTTCAATTACCTGCGCTGTATGATAGTCTTCGACAACCGTCTTTCCACGACTCGTTTTTGGAATGCGGACCAAAATAGTATCCGTCGCTAACTGCAGCAAATCGCGGTCACCGGATACAATCGAAACAAGATATCCTTCCTGCTCCGCTTTTTTCGCCATCGTTCCTAAAATGTCATCCGCCTCAATGCCTTCTTCCGCATAAATACGGATATTCATCACTTGAAGAAGATTTCGGATTACCGGCACCTGTTCACTCAATTCTGCCGGCATCGGTTTTCTTTTCCCTTTGTATTCTTCGTACATTTTATGGCGGAAAGTCGGTGCTTTTTCATCAAACGCTACTAGCAAATGCGATGGCTCTTCTTCGTCCAATATTTTAAACAAAATATTTAAAAATCCGTAAATCGCATTTGTATGCAAACCCTCGCGGTTTGTTAAATCCGGTACACCATAAAAGGCGCGGTTCAATATGCTGTTTCCATCAATCAGTACAAGTTTGTTTTCCAATTTTTTGACCTCTTTATTTTTTGATTTTTATTTTCCGTTTGCTTGTGTAACCACTCTCATAGCGTTTTCCTTTTTTGCTGTAATATGCTTTCACACGGATATAATACGTTCCTTTTTTCAGACCGCACGCTTCAAAACGGTTTCCATTCAATATATATTTCTGTGTTTTTTTCACAGCAAAGGAAGATGCCGTCGAAACTTCCATCTGGTACCCATGTACCATTTTCCCACTCGAATAAGTAATCGCAAACGATTTCTTGTTTTTCTTCAATTTCTGAATTTTCGGTGTCTGCGGCACAATTTTAAAGGAAATGGTTTTCTTTCCGGTAAAATTGCCCATGCCCTGTATAACAACCGATGCTTTTCCGATTTGAAGATTATTCCGGTACACCAATGTATAGTCTCTATTTTTCTCTAATTTTACTTTCCCCACCTTCAACGTCACATTTGGTTTCACCCATCTTCCGGTATAACTCTTTGTCTTTTTATAATGACAAGTTACCGAGCGAACCGAACGTTTCACAATGGTATAAGAAACTTTTTTCGTTCCCTTGTAATTACCGATTCCCTTAATCGTAATTGTTGCTTTTCCTAAATTTTTATTATTCTGATAAGATGCCTTGTAATCTTTTCCGGAATCAAGCACCTCTTTTCCATCCTTAACCGTTTCGTTTCCTTTGATTGCCTTACCTTCATAAGCATATTTCTTTTTCAAACGAATCATTTTCTTTGTCAGAGCTTTTTTCTTAACCGGAACTTTCACGCGGATAATCACCGTACGGTACATTGCTGCATTTTCCGGCACATATTTCGCACGATAACCGGAATTTCCATAAACCGGCACAATCGTACTATCTACCCAGCTAAATCTCTTCGGCAGACGAATTGAAGAAAGTTTTTTCTTGTTTGAATATACAAAACTTCCAAGTGTCACTTTCGGAATCTCCGGAATTAGTTTTGGCACATAGGTCGTTGTCTGTCCTGCCAGATAACCGGAATATTTCTTTGCTTTCACCTGGCAAATTAAACGATATCCGATATCTTCTTTTGTCACTTTGTAGGTAAGCCCGGTTGCTCCTTTAATTGCTGCCGCTCCGTCAATGGTCGTGACATCATCTTCTTCTTTTACATTTGCCGCAAATTTATGGATGGCATCCAACTCATACGTGCCATCGTCATCGCTGTCATCTTCTTCGTCATCATCGTCTTCCGCTTCCAAATCGTCTTCTTCGGCTCCGCCTGTCTCATCTAACACGGACTCAAAACTCTCTGCATCCTCTGCTTTTTTTACACGATACCACTGATAAGACAATTCACCCGGATCCACTGAATCCAGTGATGGTTTTGCGGTAAGCGTCTCATCAATTGCCGGTGTTCCGGTTATTTCCACACTTCCGGCAATTGCCATTTTGTCAGTCGTAAAGACCGCACTTTTTGCCACTGCCGATTCATTTCCTGCATCATCTGTCATAAAAGAATAAATTACATATTCCGTTTCCGCTGCAAGTCCATTAAATGAAAAATTAGAAGCTTTTGCACCATCTACTCTTCCATAACCAACAATCCCATAATGAGAAGTCACACGCGACAATATAAATTTCGTTGTCATGCCACCGCTTTCTTTCTCTGCCTCTTCGCCTAACGCCTTTGGCAGTACCACATAATAAAATTTACCCGGTTCATTTCCGGTAATCAATCCGGAAGAAGTCGTATCGGTATCACTGTCAAAACCGGAAACCGATGTAATCTGTGGTGCTGTAAAATCAGCTACAATTGTAATCGTTTTCTTTGTCGTATCAATCGCATTCTTTGTCGCATCTGCCTGTTTCGATGCTAAATAATAAGCAATCTCATTTTTTCCTTCTGTCAACGTCACAGACATCGTATCTGCCCAATTTGCATCCACTGAAGCCTGACTGCTGATTCGATAGCCTGCCGGTGCTTCTATCTCAACCTTATCGTCTGTCAATCCTGTCCTGTCTGCAATATTAATTGTATCTTTTTCCGTCTTTGCCACCGCATTCGTATGATAAGCACGAATTTCATAAGCCGGAGCATTTTTTGCCAGCTGATAAGAAATTTTCTGTTTCTCATCACTGCTCCTTTCATCCTTTAACACAAACTGCTGTTTTCCGGCAGTTTCCGATGAAATCGTAAGTGTAACTCCATCCGGCAAATCCTTTTCATCGGATACTGCGTAATGCACATCTCTGATAAAGGTACGCTTCTGTCCATAATACTTCCACAAGCCGGAAAATGGTGTTACCGTAACAATTTCTTTTGGTTCAGCCGTAGGCTCTATCGTAGCTGCCCCTCCGGTCACACTTCCACCTGAAGTCACATTTGCATTAAATAATACAATTTCTCTGTTTTTTTGTTCCTTCGCCTGCGTATTCACCGGGGTCATCCCCATAAATAATGCACATGCTAAAATCCATGCTAATCCTTTTTTTAACTTACGTTTTCTCATAAGTTCTCCCTTCTAATATAACTTAATTCATGATAAATTATATTTTACACGTAAATGTGTTGAAACACAATATAAAAAGAAAAGTTTGTGGGAATTGTTTGGGTTCCGTAATTTCGTAGAATAGCTTTGCGTCTCGTGGGCACTCTCGTTTAACAAACTCGTAAGGGTATGGTCTTGCAAAACACGCAAGCCTCATACCCACGTGTTTGTACCCACGAGTCACAAAGCTTTTCTACGGAATTACTGGAATCCCAAATAAATTGTCATCAAACATTTCCCCCAGTTCACAAACATAATCAAACTTACTAACTTTTTTTCTAAAAAAGTGTTGACACATTAAAAAAAGGATGGTATAGTAAATATCGTTGTGAGCGGATGTGGCGGAATTGGCAGACGCACAAGACTCAAAATCTTGCGGTGGTGACATCGTGCGGGTTCAAGTCCCGCCATCCGCACTCACTAAAAAGCACTAAAAACTACGAAAAACGTTGTTTCTAGTGCTTTTTTATTTAACGAATTAGATTCTAAAATAATTTGCTTGTAGCAAATATTTAATGACAATTTATTGGGATTCCAGTAATTTAGAAAAAAGACATTGTGACTCGTGGGTTTGACCACTCACGAGACGCAAAGTCTTTTTTCTAAATTACGGAGCCCAAAAAATTAGTCATATTTTTTACTGTTACATTTTGGGTATTTCGATGCAGTAAAATGATGTGTTTTTTTCATCACCGAACTCGATTTCAAAAAGTATGTATAATACGGTTTTTTGTTGGTGTTTGTGCCATTGATAATCGGGTCGTCAAAGGTCACATCAATGTGATACCACTTACCGGAAAGTTTCACCATATTCCATGCATGGCCGACGCTACCGCTTGAACCGGTTACAAAGCGACACGGAATTTTAAGTTTACGCATCACCATCTGAAAGGCATGCGAATAACCATCACACACTGCCACTTTTTTCAGCAGCGCTCCCTTTGCTGTGTGGGATACACTCGGTACATATCCGCGTTTCAGACTGTAATAATCATATTTTACATTTCGAATCATCCAGTTATGTACTGCCTGTACTTTTTGATAATTTGTCATATCTTTTTTAATAACCGATTTGATAATCTGGTTTACCCGTTTTCCAACTGCTTTTCCGTATACCGTTACTTTGTACTGATATTTTTTACCGCCGGAAGATGCCTGAATTGTCGTGGTGCCTTTCTTTTTTGCACGGATTTTACCACTTTTTGTAACAGATACCACACTCTTTTTCTTACTCTTATACGTTACTGTATTAATGCAGTTGAGCAAAGGAATCGTGTCGGTATCACCCGCAAGAAGGTAAATATGGGAAGATGCAAATTTAATTTTGTTTGTTGTCGTAACGGCAATTCCTTTTTTCTCGGCATACGAATACGCCTTACTTAATTTTGGTGCTGCAAAATTTAAGATTTTTCCACAGTCATAAAGGATATTGTCTGTCAATGTAACAGTTTCTTTTGGAAAAGAAATCACACGAAGTGATGAACATTTGGCAAAAGCATACTTTTCAACTGTCGTTACACTTGACGGAAGAATAATTTTCTTCACCTTTGAATTGTTATAAAAGGCAAGCGAAGAAACCACCGTTACCGTATTTGGTACGGTTACGGTCGTATCGCTTCCCCGATAAGAAATCAATCTGCCATTTTCAATCAAAAAATCCGAATTGTCGTAGGTACTGTCGCTGTTTTCTGTCGTTACCTCTCCAGACACAACGGAAAAGGATGCCGGCATGCGCTCTCCTAAGATTTCTCTTAAAATCGAAACCAGCACATCGGTATCTGACTGGCTTCCGTAAATTCTCGCATACTCGTCCTTTGTCACCTCATAGCGGGCGTCATCCAGATAAACATAATAATGCGTCACCTCTGCCGCCCTGCTGTTTTTACAAAATACAGGCAAAAGCATACCGCATAAAATTAATAAAACAACAATTCCTCCGATTCTTCGGATTTTCTGATTTGTATTCATTCTAACCTCTTTTCCAATGCCTCCACAACAATTTCAAGGACTTTAATCCTTGCGTATAACTTGGAATTTGCCTCAATAATATGCCATGGGGCTTCTGTCGTCGATGTGCGTAACATCATCTCATCGACTGCTTTTTCGTAGTCATCCCATTTGTCACGGTTGCGCCAGTCTTCATCTGTAATTTTCCACTGTTTTTCCGGCGTTTCCATTCGCTGCTTAAAGCGTTTTTCCTGCTCATCTTTGTCGATGTGCATCCAGAATTTCAAAACAATTGTACCGGATTTTACCAAATGGGCTTCCATATCATTAATTTCCTGATAAGCACGTTTCCATTCTTCCTCCGTGGCAAAACCTTCCACACGCTCAACTAACACTCTCCCATACCAGGTGCGGTCAAAAATTGCCATGTGTCCGTCCTTTGGAAAATGATTCCAGAACCGCCACAAATAATGATGTGCTTTTTCAATATCATTTGGCGAAGCAATTGGCACCACTTCATAACCACGCGCATCCATACACTGGGTAATGCGCTTAATGGCACCGCCTTTTCCACCGGCATCCCAGCCTTCGAATGCTAGCACCACAGGCACACGCTGCAAATACATCTGATTGTGAAGTTTCTCCATCCGCTTTTGCAAATCTTTTTTCTTTTTCTTATATTCCTCAGGCGTCAAAGAGAGCGTCAAATCCACACCTTTTAACACACTGTTTTGCAGATATGCATCTGTATCCTCACTTTTAGAATCCGTTTCCGGATTTCCTTTTTTCTGATTCTTCTCGACCGCCTGCTCCAGTCGGTTTACAATTGTCGTTAAAATTTTATCTACTGCAAATTTTTTGTCCATTGCCTCGACAATTGTCCACGGCGCATTTGCCGTATCGGTCTGTACCAGCATAGTATCAAATTGTGAGAAACATTTGTCATAATTCTCATTATTTTTCCAGTCTTTTTCTTTGACACGCCAGCTCGTGTCCTCACTGCCTGCCAAATGGTTTAACCGTTTTTTCTGCTCCTTTTTTGTAATAGCAAGAAAAAACTTAATCAAAACAACTCCATCGTCGGTAAACTGCTTTTCGTACCGGCAGATTTCGTCCGCCTGTAAAATATCCGGGAACCCCTGATACCAGCTGTGATCAAAAATATGAATTCTTCCTTTTGCCGGCATTTTCGTCGCATAACGCCATAAATATGGATGCCTTTTATCCTCTTTCGTTTCCTTTTCCATCGTAAAAACCTGAAAACCTCTTGGGTCAAGAGGACGAATCATCCGTCCAATCATTGTTCCTTTTCCGGACGCAGAAAACCCCTCAAACACAATAACAATCGGAATCCCCATACTCCGGCACTGCCGCTGCAGTTCTCCCATACGAATTTCTAAATGTGCCAGTCTCTCATCATAGTCTTTGCGAACTTCTTTTCGCTCCATCATTACCTTATCAAGCATAAGTAACACCCCTTTTCACAATCTTCTTGGTCTGCCCCACATCTGATTTTTACGGAGTAATTGGTACTTAGCATACGCATGTTCCAAAATTTTGCGTTCATTGGCAAACTTCAGCAGATGATATGCCTCATGGTATTTATAATACCCCGAATCCTGAAAATATTCCTCCCTTTGTGGTTTTGAATAGAAACTATCCGACTGCATTAAAAACCAATGAACATCTTTGGATACCGTCCCCTCCGGCACTTCAAATGTGTAGTGGCTTCGGTCAACATAATCAACAATCCGGCACAGCGCACTTGCCTCCTCCTTTACTTCACGTAATGCCGTCTCCGGAAAACTTTCTCCCTGCTCAACTGTTCCTTTCGGAAGAACCCAGCCTTCATATTTGTGTTTCACATTTTTATACAACAATAATATCTTACCCCGGAAAATTACTACTCCGCCACAGCTTGTTGCTTCTATCATTGCAATCCCTCCTGCGTGGAAATCACGTTCCTCTGTACACGTGTTTTTTTTCTTAGTATACCCCATTCTACCAATAAGCGTCAAACACCTTTTTAGCAATCGGAACAGCATAGGCACTTCCGGTTCCCGCAGCCTCTACAACTACGCTGACGCAAAGCTTTTTACCATTTTTTTCCGCGTAGCCGACAAACCACGCATGAGAATCCGTCGAACCGTTTTGGAACTCCGCAGAACCCGTCTTTCCACCTGCCTTATATGGCGTTCCATAGTATAAAGACGTCGCCGTTCCACCTTTTACGGTTCCCCTCATTAATTTCTTTAATTGTTTTGCCTCTTTTTCTGACATTTTCTTCCCGAGTGATTTCGGTGTATTTTCAGAAACCGTATTTCCGTTTGCATCCTCAATCCGGTCAACCACATATGGCTGCATCAATTCACCGCCATTGACTGATGCACAGACAAGTAAAATATTTTGCAGCGGCGTAACCAGTGTCTGTCCCTGTCCGATTGACGCCTGTCTTACATCGCCCTGCGCCGTCTTGTTATCAATCGTAAAACGGGACGATTTCTGCTCCATTTTTTCAAGCGGAATGCTTTTATTGTAATAAAAGGATTCACATAACTTGCGCCACGAATTCCGGTTCAAACCATCTCCGATGGAGCAAAATGCTGCATTACAAGATTCGGCAAATGCCTTTTCCAAATCCACTTTTCCGTGCACTTCACCACCATAGCACTTAATCTGCTCGCTGCCTGTTCCAATTTTTCCGGTACAGGTATAATGAAATTTTGAATAATTATCCTGTTCTCTCATAAATTCAAACGCTGTATATAATTTAAATGTAGAACCCGGCGGGTACAACCCTTGTGTTGCCCGATTATAAAGCGCCGACTGCTCCCCAGAATCCGATGTCAGTTTGTTCCATTTGGCGTCCGTCAATTGATTGGGGTCGTATGATGGTTTACTCACCATCGCCAGTATTTTCCCGGTTTCCGGGTCCATCACAACAACCGCTCCACGCTTTGAACCAAGTGCATTACTCGCCGCTTTGGAAAGCCCGACATTCAATGTGGTAACTACATTGTTTCCCGGATTTTTTTTACCCTTTAATTCATTAATCGTACTAAGAAACGGATTCAGTCCGGAGGTCAGCATCGTATAGCTTTCTGATGCCTCCAACCCGGTTTTCCCGTGCGAAGAACGTCCGACAACATGCGCAAACAAGCTGCCATACGGATACTTTCTCGTTTCGTTTCCTGAAGAGTCCGTAACTGTCTTTGCCAGCACGTTGCCTTTGTCCGATAAAATTTTACCTTTCGTCACACGCTTAGCTAAAAGTTCCTGACGTTTATTTGCCGAATTGTTTAACACCTGATCCGAATCGTGAATGATAAAATAAACCATATATCCGGCAAGAATAAAAAAGATTGCCATCACAAGATAGGTCACAACCGCCATTTCCCGGTTCTGGCGTTTACTGCCTTTTTCCGGATTTTCGATTACTTGCTGCTTGTTCTTCATTTGTCGTGACCTCCTCTCTTCGGTTTCTCACATACATTCCCTGAATAATACTAAAAATCACAATCGTCGTTATAATGGAACTGCCGCCGTAACTGATTAACGGCAGCGTCACACCGGTTGACGGAATAAATTTGGTTACTCCACCGATACTCAAAAACACCTGAAAAATCAAAACCACACTCAATCCGAATGCACACAATTTATAAAAATTCTTTTTCATTTTTAAAGCGATGTTGACAAACATAATAAAGGAACTAATGTAAATCAAAATCAAAAAGATACAGAAAATGACCCCCATTTCCTCTGCAATCGCAGAAAAAATAAAATCACTTTCCACAACCGGCACACTCTTTGGCATGCCCTGTCCAAGTCCCATGCCAAACAATCCTCCGGTTCCGATTGCAAACAAACTCTGGCAAATCTGATAGCCGCCCTGATTCATGTTCGACCAAGGGTCCTGCCACGCCGCCACGCGCACACGCACATGTGCAAATAACTGATACGCCACAACGGATGCCGCCGTCCCTGCAAAAGCTCCTGCCGCCAGATAGCGCAATTTCATCGTTGCCACATACAGCATCATAAGATATGTTACAAAATAAATCAGTGCTGCACCCAAATCCTTCTCTAACACAAGGATTCCCACATGTACTGCCGCCGCAATACTGATCACGGCAACACTCTTAAAATCTGTCCGCTTTGCCAAAAGGGAAGCGATGAAAAACACATAAATAATTTTTACAAATTCAGACGGCTGCAATTCAAATCCGCCAATCGAAATCCAGTTTCTTGCGCCGTATTTTTCCACACCGATTACAAACACCAAAAGTAACAGCAGGACACCGGCAAGCGCATACTGCCAGCCGATTTTTTCCCAAATCTTAAACCGCTCAATAAACAACGGCACTAAAAGACACACTCCCAAAGCAAGCGATGCCATCACAAGCTGTCTGATTGCATAGTCATAGGAAAGTCTGCCAAGCATAATAAATCCAATCATCATGCAAATCATCATGTTATTCCAGATTAGTTTTGACATTCCCTTGTAAAACACCTGATAGATTTTCGTAAAAAACAGGAAAAAGAACAACTCAAGTGCCCACAAAACCACATATTTAATTTCTTTTTCTTCCACTAAAATAACTGCACTGCAAACCAAAT
>ENA-ORLY01004438-ORLY01004438.1-human-gut-metagenome-genome-assembly--contig:-NODE-4438-length-10037-cov-2.874096_pt1 | contig 10037 bp, 4 predicted proteins | sample MGYA00243071_ERZ508832 | MGnify/ENA primary metagenome ERZ508832 (study PRJEB26277, sample SAMN04329777) | human gut metagenome | biome: human-associated habitat | host: Homo sapiens | place: USA...
CCTTTGCGCCTTTTCGGTGTATGAAATATACCGCTCAACCGGCACAATCGAAAATGAAGTGATGTTTACTGTTTCTATGCTCATTGCCGTTTTGGCTGCTTTCGTACACATTCCCCGTTCCGAGATCGTACTGACGGTGGCATTTATTTTTGCAACTGTAGCATCCATTTGGCTGATGATACGGCAAAAACATTGCAGCTTGGACTCTCCCGTCAAGGCATTTTTCATTGTGCTCCTGATCATTGTGCTCTTTAAAGCCATTCCGGAGCTGAGAAGCCTGAATAGCGGACTGTATTATCTGATTTTTGCTGTCACATTGTGCTTTGTCACGGATGTCGCCGCCTATCTGATCGGGCGAGGTTTGGGACGGCATAAGCTAATGCCGAAGGTAAGCCCAAATAAGACCATAGAAGGCTCCCTTGGCGGCCTATTGTTCGGGGTGCTATTGGCACTGCTTGGCGGGATCGTTGTTGAGAAATTTGTAAAGATTGAAGTAAATTACGGAACGCTGGCACTTTGGGCGCTTATGACCTCCGTTGTCGGCCAGTTCGGTGATCTGTCTATGTCAGTGATCAAACGTATTTGCGGCATCAAAGACTATGGCATTCTGCTGCCGGGACACGGCGGTATACTGGACAGGTTTGACAGTCATTTATTTGCCGTTCCGTTTACTTATCTTTTCTGCACATACGCAGGCGGCTTCTTTTTATAAGCGCAGGAGGAATCATCTATGAAAAAATACCGTGCCGGGATCGACATCGGCTCCACGACCGTAAAGCTTGTGGTACTTGATGACGCCGATGAGATCCTTTACGGAGAATACAGACGGCATCAGGCCCACACGCAGGAAACCCTATCCACTTTGTTGGAAGAAGCCAAGAAATCTGTTGGGGAATGTGAACTGCAGGTTTGCATTACCGGCTCCGGTGCGATCAATCTGGGGAAAGCGTTGGATATTTCCTTTGTCCAGGAGGTCGTTGCCGTCGCTACAGCCCTGAAAAAATGTGCGCCGCAGACGGATGTGGCGATTGAACTTGGCGGCGAGGATGCTAAGATCATATACTTTACCGGCGGATTAGAGGAGCGAATGAACGGTGTCTGCGCCGGCGGAACCGGCTCTTTCATCGATCAAATGGCATCGCTGCTGCAAACGGATGCCGCCGGACTGAATAGAGAGGCTGAGCAGTACAAGCAGATCTACCCGATCGCAGCACGCTGCGGCGTATTTGCGAAAACAGATATTCAGCCCTTGATCAATGAAGGGGCAACCAAAGCGGACCTTGCAGCATCTATTTTTCAGGCAGTCGTGAACCAGACGATCTCCGGTCTTGCCTGCGGAAAGCCGATCCGGGGATGCGTGGCATTTCTCGGAGGTCCGCTGCATTTTCTGCCGGAACTGAAAAAGGCATTTGTACGGACTCTTGGTTTGACAGCGGAAACGACTGTTGATCCGGATCACTCCCATCTGTTTGCCGCCATGGGCGCTGCAATGGAAAGCACGGAAAAAGACACTGTCCCAATCGACACCCTGATCGAGCGTCTGAAAAACGGCGTCTCGATCTCTTTTGAAATGCCCCGGCTTCCGGCTCTATTTGAAAGTCACGCAGAATATGAGCAGTTCTGCTGCAGACACGCTCGGGCTTCCGTTGCCCGTGGTGAGCTTTCCGCCTATCGAGGGAACTGCTATCTGGGAATCGACGCTGGTTCTACGACAACCAAGATGGCGCTGATCGGGGAAAACGGTGAACTGCTGTATTCTTACTACACGAACAACAACGGCAACCCAATCGAGGCGGCAAAAAAGGGTATCCACGAACTGCAAACGCTAATGCCGGGGAATGCAAAAATCGTCCGGGCGTGCTCTACCGGCTACGGAGAGGCACTGCTGCAGGCTGCCTTTTCTCTGGATGACGGAGAAGTGGAAACGATTGCTCACTGTACGGCCGCTTCTTTCTTCGATCCAAAAGTGGACTGTGTGCTGGACATTGGCGGTCAGGATATGAAATGTATCCGTCTGAAAAACGGTGCTGTGGACAGTATCATGCTTAACGAAGCCTGCTCCTCTGGCTGCGGTTCCTTTATTGAAAACTTTGCAAACTCTTTAGGATATACTGCAGAAGAGTTCGCACAAACCGCACTATTTGCCGAACACCCGGTTGACCTCGGTACCCGGTGCACGGTTTTCATGAATTCCAATGTCAAGCAGGCACAAAAAGAAGGTGCCTCGGTTTCGGATATTTCCGCCGGCCTTGCCTATTCCGTGATCAAAAACGCTTTGTATAAGGTCATCAAGCTGTCCTCGGCGGAGGAGCTTGGCAGCCATATCGTCGTGCAGGGCGGTACTTTTCATAACAAGGCTGTCTTGCGGGCGTTTGAAGAAATTGCCGGTGCAGAAGTGATTTGCCCGGATATTTCCGGCGTGATGGGTGCTTTCGGTGCCGCATTGATCGCCAGACGCAATTACACCGGAGCACCGACACCGACTAAGATGCTTTCACTGGAGCAGATCGAGGCGCTGACCTATTCCTCTTTCACAAGACGCTGCGGCGGCTGTGCCAACCATTGTATGCTGACGGTAAATGTTTTTGACGGAGAGCGCCGCCACATCACAGGAAATCGCTGTGAAAAGATGGTCGGCAATGCCGAGCGGAAAAAAGCTGCACCCAATATGGTTGAATTCAAGCGCCGATGCATATTTGGCTATGAGCCGCTTGCAGAGTCAGCTGCCGCACGGGGGACGATCGGTATTCCCCGGGTGCTGAACCTATATGAAAACTACCCGTTTTGGGCAACCTTTTTCAAACAGCTGCATTTCCGGGTCATCTTATCCCCCTTTTCAAGCCGAAAGATCTACGAGCTTGGGATGGAGTCAATCCCATCCGAATCGGAATGTTACCCCGCAAAGCTGGCGCACGGCCATGTACAGTGGCTCATCAACCAAGGCATCAAAACGATCTTTCACCCCTGCGTATTCTACGAACACCAGGAAACGCTGGGAGCACAGAACCATTTTAATTGCCCCATTGTTGTTTCATATCCTGAAAACATCAAAAACAATGTGGAAGCCGTTACCAATGGAGCCGTGCGCTACATACGCCCATTTATGGCGTTTACCGATGAAAAGACGGTTGCTGACCGCATGGTAAAGCTCTGCCGTGAGGAATGGAATATTCCCGCACCGGAGGTGCATGCGGCAGTAAAAGCGGCATGGGCAGAACAGCAGCGGGTCAAGGCAGATATTCGTACGGAAGGCAAGCGCCTGCTCAATCAGATGAAGCATAACGGCGAGTGCGGAATCGTGCTGGCGGGGCGGCCGTATCATATCGACCCCGAAATCAACCACGGGATCCCGGAACTGATTGCCTCCTACGGTCTGACGGTTTTTACTGAGGATAGTCTTCCCATCGATTTTGAGCCGTCCCGGCCCTTGCGTGTTGTGGATCAGTGGGTATATCATTCCCGGCTGTACAATGCAGCGGAATTTGTCTGCCAACATGATAAATTGGAGATGATTCAGCTCAATTCTTTCGGATGCGGACTTGATGCCGTAACGACAGATCAGGTAAGCGAGATTCTGGAGGCTTCCGGCAAGCTGTATACGCTTTTGAAGATCGACGAGGTCGCCAATCTCGGCGCTGTCCGTATCCGAATCCGCAGCTTGCTCTCTGCTATGGCTATGCGAAAGCAGGATCAAAGCAGGGCGACGGCAAAGCCTGTGGCGTATCACCGAACAGAGTTCACCAAAGAAATGCGGGAAAAGGGGTATACCATTCTTGCGCCGCAAATGAGTCCGATCCATTTTGATATTTTGGAGCCCGTGTTCCGCAAGCACGGATATAACCTGGTTGTTCTGGACAATGACAATCGCAGTGCTGTGAATATGGGACTCAAATATGTCAATAACGATGCCTGCTATCCTTCTATTACGGTGGTCGGACAATTTATGGATGCCGAACTTTCCGGCAAATATGATACCGACCGTTTGGCAATCGTTATGACACAGACCGGCGGATGCTGTCGTGCCAGCAACTATGTATCCTTCATTCGCCGCGCCTTGGATAAGGCCGGATACTCCCATATTCCGGTCATTTCCCTGAACGCCAACGGGATGGAGAAAAATGAGGGTTTCAGCCTGTCCGCCGGTTTAGTCACGGATGCCGCAAAAACGATCGTCTACGGAGATCTTTTTATGCGCTGCCTGTACCGTGTGCGACCGTATGAGGTCATACCCGGTTCTGCCGATGCGCTCCATAAAAAGTGGCAGGATATTTGCATCGACTCACTCATAAATTCAAAAACGCAGTACACCTATAAGGAAGTATGCCGTGGAATCGTCAATGCGTTTGACAGCTTCACCATCGATGAAACGATCCGTAAGCCGAGGGTCGGCATTGTCGGTGAGATCCTTGTGAAGTATATGCCGCTGGCAAACAACCACTTGGTGGAACTGCTGGAACGGGAAGGTGCCGAGGTTGTTGTTCCGGATCTGCTGGACTTCTTCAATTACTGTGTTTTCGGCTCCCAATACAAGGCGGAATACCTCGGCACCAAAAAATCTTCGGTCATCGTATCCAAGGCGGCAATAAGGCTGATTGCCGCTCTGCGCAAACCGGCAACTGATGCGCTGAACGAAAGCAAACGGTTTGAGGCCCCATTGTCTGTTTACCGGATTGCTGAAATGACAAAACCCTTTTTGTCTTTGGGCAATCAATACGGTGAGGGGTGGTTCTTAGCCGGAGAAATGATCGAACTGATCACACATGGCACGCCGAATGTAGTTTGTATTCAGCCGTTTGCGTGTCTTCCAAACCATGTTGTAGGCAAGGGCGTGATCAAAGCGCTGAAAAAAGCATACCCGCAAAGCAATATTGCTGCGGTGGATTATGACCCCGGTGCCAGCGAGGTCAATCAGCTGAACCGCATCAAGCTTATGCTGTCCACAGCAAAGAAAAACATAGGTCTCGATGGCTGACGAAATGAAGCAAAACGGAGTTTTTTCTCCGGTTTGTTTCGTTTCAGTTTAGAAATGGACAGTATACTCACCACAATGAACGAAAAGGAGTCGGGTAAGTATGAAAGAAGTTAAGTCACCGAGAAAACCCCTGATCTATTATTACGGCATTGTTTTGTTGGTCATTCTGGTTTTCAACATGGTCATCTCTCCGTTGCTTGCAAATGCCAGAGTGAAAGAGGTTGATTACGGTACCTTTATGAAGATGATCGAGGATAAAGATATCGGCAGCGTAGAGGTTGCCGATTCCGAGATCGTATTCACAGACAAGGACAATACCCAGATCTACAAGACTGGCGAAATGAACGACCCCACCCTGACAGAGCGGCTGTATGCATCGGGAGCTCAATTCACACGGAATATTGAAAAAGGCATGTCTCCGCTGCTCAGCTTTTTCCTGACATTTATTCTGCCGATCCTGATCTTTGCTGCCCTCGGACAGTATATGGCGAAGAAAATGATGTCCCAGGCAGGCGGCCCAAATGCGATGGCGTTCGGTATGGGAAAAAGCAATGCCAAGGTCTACGTTCCGTCCACGGACGGCATCCGTTTTGCCGATGTCGCTGGTGAGGATGAAGCAAAGGAAAATCTTGCCGAAATCGTCGATTACCTACATAATCCCAAGAAGTATTCCGATGTCGGCGCATCTATGCCCAAGGGCGTATTGCTTGTAGGCCCTCCGGGTACCGGCAAAACGATGCTGGCTAAGGCTGTTGCAGGCGAAGCCGGTGTTCCGTTTTTCTCCATGTCCGGTTCGGAATTCGTGGAGATGTTCGTCGGTATGGGTGCATCAAAAGTGCGTGACCTGTTCAAGCAGGCCAAGGAAAAAGCGCCCTGTATCGTCTTTATCGATGAGATCGATGCCATCGGTAAAAAGCGCGATGGTCAGATAGGCGGCAACGATGAGCGTGAACAGACGCTTAACCAGCTTCTGACCGAGATGGACGGCTTTGAAGGCAACAACGGCGTCATCATTCTGGCGGCCACCAACCGCCCCGAATCCCTTGACCCGGCCCTGACCCGCCCCGGCCGCTTTGACCGCCGGGTGCCCGTGGAGCTGCCCGACCTCAAGGGCCGCGAGGAGATCCTGAGGGTCCACGCTAAGAAGGTCGCGCTGGCCCCGGGCATCGACTTTACCACCGTGGCCCGGATGGCCTCCGGCGCGTCCGGTGCCGAGCTGGCCAACATCGTCAACGAGGCCGCGCTGCGGGCCGTCCGCGCGGGCCGCAAGAGCGTGACCCAATCCGACCTGGAGGAGAGCATTGAGGTGGTCATTGCAGGCTACCAGAAGAAAAACTCCATCCTGACCGACCACGAAAAGTGCATCGTAGCCTACCATGAGATCGGTCACGCTCTGGTCGCCGCCAAGCAGACCCACTCCGCCCCCGTGCAGAAGATCACCATCATCCCCCGCACCTCGGGTGCTCTGGGTTACACCATGCAGGTGGACGAGGGCAACCACTACCTGATGAACAAGGAGGAGCTGGAAAACAAGATCGCCACCCTCACCGGCGGACGTGCCGCCGAGGAAGTGGTGTTCCGATCCATCACCACCGGTGCTTCCAATGATATCGAACAGGCCACCAAGCTGGCCCGCGCCATGCTGACCCGCTACGGCATGAGCGATGAGTTTGACATGGTGGCACTGGAGACCGTCAACAACCAGTATCTGGGCGGCGACACTTCCCTTGCCTGCTCTGCCCAGACCCAGTGTGAGATCGACCAGAAGGTGGTGGAGCTGGTCAAGGCCCAGCACGCCAAGGCTGTGCAGATCCTGACCGACAACCGCGCAAAGCTGGATGAGCTGGCCCAGTATCTGTACCAGAAAGAGACCATCACCGGCGATGAGTTCATGGAGATCCTGAACCGGGAGAAATAATTTTTACACCCCTGCAATAAACGAGCCGCCCGTTCCGTATTCATTACAGAACGGGCGGTTTTTCGTCCATAGTACAGGAGGTATATTTCTTATGAAGATTCTGAATACAATGCTGGGCCGTCAGGCCATTGCCGCAGCCCTGGTGCTGTCCCTTGCCATCCCCATGAGCGTCGGCGCATTTGCCGAGGAGCCTGCCGCTGCGGCTGCCGCCGATGACACCGTTGTTGCAGGCTACCTGCCCCCGCAGGACGAAAGCGTAATGCTTCAGGGCGAGATCGCGCTGCACAGCGGCGACGTTGCCGTGGGCGAGACCGACCCCGCCTACGGCGGCTACGGCGCACCGGAGGGTGACCCCATTCAGGGCGACATCATGCTGATCTCCGCTGACGAGGCAAAGACCACCGAAGCCCGGTACACCGTCAAGGGCCTGCTGGGCCGTCAGGTCCTTTACACCGCCCGGCAGGAGGGCCGCGTCCTGACGCTGGACGTGCCGGACTGCGCCGCCACCTTCCGCACCACCATTCAGGATATGAAGACCCTGATGAATCAGGGCGTATCCACGCTGGTGCTCACCACGGAGAAGGGTTCCACCACCCTGAACCTTTCCCTGCTGTGCGAGGGCCAGACCGACACCCAGCGGGTGGTGCTGCGGCAGCTGGGCGACAGCGCTTTCCTGACGGTCGGCCTGCGCTGCCGCCGCGACCTCATCGTGGGCCGCTGAGTGGGGTGTGTTCCCCTTTCCTGAAGCTTAACAGAAACACAGCAGGAGCGCTCTGCCGGTATGACCCGGTGGGGCGCTCCTGCCGTGTTTGGGAAATATCAGAGGATGTCAAATTTTACTGCGCGTTCTGCTTGAGGTCCTGTGCCTTCTTCCAAGCACGCAACACGCTGATCTTGGTAACCATGTTGTCCGGATAGAACTTCACCTGTTCAGGGGGCAGCTCTGTATCCTGATCGTTCAGGTCAGGCATGAGGTCGTGCTCCATGGCCCAGCGGGCAGCATGCTGCAGATCCATATCCTGCTCTTCCTGGCCAACATCGGGGTAGAGGATCTCAGATTCCGGCATAGGCTTGCCTGCATCCTCCCACAGCATCATTGCAAGAGCACTGCGGTTGCTGGGGAAGTAAGGCAGACCCCACATCTGGCCCACAAGATCGGTGCCCAGCGTGTAGCCGACCAGTGCGCCGCCAGCCACAACAGCCGTACCGACAATGATGGGGCCAACAACATCAGAACCACCCTCAATGTCAGCGCTGCGGTACTGTGCGGCCACATCCACATCATCATTCATGGTAAAGGTAATGGACTCTGCTTTGTAATCCTGATCCAGCGGCAGTTCGCCGGTAGACCAGAGATCAAACACCATACCCTCGGGAACCTTCGTCTGGTCCAGCGTCACGGTGACTTCTGCACCATCCGGCACAAGGCAGGTCTGCTTGCCGCTGGCCTCGTCGGTGCTGGTTTCCAGTGTATCGGTCACATCAATGTCGCCGTCTTTCACAGCAAAAGTGCCGCCGGTCACGGTCAGGGTATGATTGACGACAGGCTCATCCTTCTTCCACTGTGCCGTAAACACTTCATCACCCGTCAGGACAAGCTCACTCCCGGCGTTATAGAGCTTACCGTTAAGGCTCAGCCATCCAGCAAACTGGTAGCCTTCTCGTGTGGGAGCCGCTGCAAGCGTCACGCTCTCCTTTTCACGGGAATAAGCATCGTTGTAGTCGGCATTTTCGGCACCAACGCCTTCATTCAGGTTGTACTGAAGGCGGTACACACTTGCAACTTCCTTATGTGTTTCCGACCAGCCGCAGTAGTCGCAGGTCTTCGTTACATCCCGCCACTCATTTCGCGCGTCGAACTTTGTCCACTCCGAATAGGTGGTGGTAAAGGCTTTGTCCTGCTCACCATCGGTATAGGAGTGTGTCTGCATCTTGCCGTTTGTCCAGACCAGTTCACCGTTCAGATATACATCTGTTTTACCCTTGTTGTTAGTAGCTGCTTTACCGCCAAAGCCAAACATCTGCGAGCAGGTCGTCGTTTTATCCCGGGCAGCAGTAATGGTCTTGGGATCATTGATATTGATGATGTACTTATGGCTGCCCATGTTGCTGTCGTTGATGTTCAGCGCAGTTTTATTGTTACTGAACATTGATACATAGGACTGGAAGTTGGAATTCACGGTGCAGTTGTTAAAGTTAACCGTGATGTCATGGGCTCCTGCACTGTAATCCGTGTAAACATTGATTGCTTTTCCGTTCGCATTGAAGGTGCAGGTATCAAATGTCATGGTCGGGGAACAATACGTCCAGAGTGCATAATTAGAGCTTGGTGCATTGAAGGTCGTATCCTTGAACACTGCACTGGTATAGCCCCAATAGTCTGTCTTGCCGTTGATGACGCAGTTTTCCACCACTGTATTGTCAATACGGATGAAGCCCAGATAATCTTTATCACCGGAGCGAAGCGTCATATTTTTGAAGGTGACTGTTCCGGCACCATCAAAGCTGTAATCGCCGTTATACTCTGTGCCCAAAAGATTCGGGTCCGGCACCTCAGCACCGATATACCAGGTCGTTTTATCAGACCCCTGCCCCACAAAGGTCAGGTTTTTTCCCTTGGGCTTTTGATTGTCTTTGATTTTTTTGTACAGTGTATAACTGCCCGCGCCAAGGGTGATGGTATCATCGCTCGATGCATTTTCCACAGCAGCTTCCAAAGACGGATAGCCCTTATGACCCTGATTTTCGTTCCATGCTACATACGTTTCTTCGATGCCGGGTGCGTCATCCGCAAAAGCCAGCATGGGAAGCATCTGAAGCATCATTGCCACTGCCAGCAGGGCCGCCAAAAACCGGTTTTGACTTTTCTGTTTCAACTTTCTTCATTCCTTTCATCACTATTTGCATTTTTGCAACGGATTCCCCGCAAGGAACCCTCCAGATTCCTACCGCACTGTCACCTCCCCTGTAGGTTCCATTTTCCGCATTGCAGGTCTCAGCCAGGTTGCTGAGTGCTTTGTTCTCAAAGGAATTTTTTGTCATTTCATTATTGGGGGGGGGGGGGGGGGGAGGGGGGGGGGGGGGAGAGCGAGGGGGGGTGAAAGATATGAGAGGAGCGGGAAGAGAAAAAGTCAAAGAGAAGAGAGG
>ENA-ORLY01004440-ORLY01004440.1-human-gut-metagenome-genome-assembly--contig:-NODE-4440-length-10033-cov-3.478505_pt1 | contig 10033 bp, 8 predicted proteins | sample MGYA00243071_ERZ508832 | MGnify/ENA primary metagenome ERZ508832 (study PRJEB26277, sample SAMN04329777) | human gut metagenome | biome: human-associated habitat | host: Homo sapiens | place: USA...
AATAGTTTTTATAAAAACTTTACACTTTATTAAGTAATTGCATGTAATATAAGTAATTGATAATAACTTATTATATCTCTATTACTTTATATATAATACAGCACAAATATTTTTAAAGAAAAAAATAACATAGACTATATTAATCTACATTATTTACTTTTATAGTACTTACATACTTTATATTTAATACTTTATCATATAGTAATTGCTTATTTTTTAATATTTTTATAAAACTATATATATAGAAAATTATAAATATTAAAAATGTATTTAATCCTATTATTACTGATAAATAGTTAGGTATATTTTTAGCTAATAACATTTCTAAATGTACCACTAATGAAAATATTCCATAGTAATATAAATATATAAAGATATTTCTTAAAGTTATTCTAAGTAATCTCTTATCTGGTACTTCTAATGATACATTTATTATTCTTCCAAAGATAGTTTGGTTATGGTTAAAATATGGAATGATAATAAAGTAAAGAACCGCTAGTGAAAGATTTATATATTTATTATTTATTAAAAACGATACTAGCATTATCATTAGTAGATAGATAAAGATATCTCCTATAAAGAGTGTTATTCTTCTTAAGGAAGATACTTTTTGCCCTTCTTTTAATGATTTGGTATCGATATCTTCTCTTGTTGGTAAATGTTTTTGGATAGGACTTATTATTAAATATCCCAGAAGACCTCCTAGTGTGTTTATTAATAGGTCATCCACATCAAAATTACGATATGCTCTAGGATAGATATAATATAGTCCTGTTAATTGAGTTAATTCAAAGAATAGTGATATTAAGAAACTTATAATTATTGTTTTCTTTAATGAACATTTATAGTAGTATCTTAAATATACTCCTAATGGCATAAACATTATTATATTAAAGATAACAGTATATATACTAGGTATAGTTATTATTTTTAGAATGTTTATTTGTTTTAATTCTATTAGGTCCTCTACTATATCTTTTATGAATGTTAATGGAATTAACTGAGGATTAATCACTTTCATTTTGATTACTTCTTCTTTGGTTGGAAGAGGTAATATTACTAAAAAGTAGATTGTCATTAGATATAAGATAAAAGAATATATTATTAAAGTTCTTAATTTGTTTACTGATCCATAATGATGATATTCATATATTATATATGGTAATGTTATTAATAAGGCTAAAAAAGGAAAGATTATTAAAGCTGCTTTTATTGGTACTAAATAGCTCATCTTATCTCTCCTTTATTATGGTTTTACTACAGTAGTATGTTACTAAGAAATATCCTCCATAGATTACTACTAGAAATACTGCTGTTAATATTATTGATGATAGTAATGATTCTGTTCCCATTGTTTTTAAGATATAGTTAGCAAATTCTATTCCAAATATTGAGTGAATTATAGCTAGTAATAATGGGAATAGAAAGAATACTGCTATCTGATTAAATAAGGCTTTGTTTATCATTTTTTCATCGGTTCCTATTTTTCTTAACATATTAAATCTTTCTTTATTATCAGTACTTTCTGATAATTCTTTTAAGGCTAAGATGGCCGCACTTGATATTAAGAAAATTATTCCTAGATATAGTCCTACAAATGTTACCATGGCTCCTAGTCCTACGGATGATTCATAGATATCTATTTTAGTATTATATGATAATAAGGTATCTTTGTTAAAATGGTTATTTATTATAGTACTAACTATATCTTCAACATTTTCTTTTTCTTCTTTAGTGTCTGCTTGATAGTTAGCTGCTAAAACATTTTTATATGGATGAATACCTTCTAAGGCATTATCTGGTAATATTATTACTCCTGTATTAGTAGCACTTCCACTTAGTTCGATAAAACCATCTTGACATTTTTGATATTTTGGATAGTAGTTTTTACTATTTATAGTTAGTTTGGTATTATTTTTTAGGGATATATTTCTAATATCCGCCATCATCTTATAATTGGCTATAATTACATATTCATTATCTTTCAGAGTTAATTCTTTTTTGTTATATAGTTTTGCTAAACGATTGTAGTCACTTAATTTTATTAGTGCTTCTTTATCTTGATACGCTAGTAATGGATAATCTTTTCCTATTTGTTCTATTTGGTCTCCAAAAGAATCTTTTAGGGTTATTTCTTCTACTCTATATGTATTTATATCTACTACATCTTTTAGATACTTGTATACATCTAATCTTTGTAAGGTATCTTTGACAGTGGTGTTATAATCCTCTATTATGTCTTTTGAAAAGTTTTCTTGTTCTTCTTTAGATAATGGTTCTTGTAATTTTGAGAACTGAATATCAACAGGTGCTAAATCTTTTAGATTACCTGATAAGGAGTTCTTTATAGATAATGCTGAGGAAAAGATACATATAGTAAAGAATAGCATTAGGCATATTATTGTCATTGAAAAGACAGTGGTATTTATTTTGCTACTTATTTGACGAACGGTAAAACTATTTAGTCCTTTGTAGTAGTATTTTTTTAGATGCATTACTATCTTTAGGATTAGACCTGATAGTGACCAAAATATTAGAAATGTTGATATACAACCTAGAGCAATAGGCACTAATATCCCACTTATAGCATTCATAAGTGGTGAAGTACCAAAACCATCTGTTACTAGATAGTAAGCATATGATAGTGCTATGACTGCGATTATGAATACTATAGTGCAAATGATAGGATTTTTTAATTTTACTTTTTCGGATTTTTTATTACCATGTAATAGGTCTATTAGTTTACATTTGTTTACAATTATGGTGTTAAATATCATTACTATTAAATACATTATGCTAAAGTATAATAAGGTTTTTAGGGCTGCTGAAGATGAAAATGTAAACTGAAATTTTGTTAGGTCTGCTTCAAACATATTGGCTACTAAGATACTCATTAGTTGTGATAAAACTATTCCTAGGGCTAGGCCAACTCCTAAAGAGATGACTCCTATTATAAGAGTTTCAAAGAAAAGTATTAGTGATATTTTTCTTTTTGACATTCCTAGGGTTAAGTAGATTCCAAATTCTTTGTTTCTTCTTTTTATGAGAAAACGGCTGGCATAGATGATTAGAAATCCTAGAATGAATGAGACAAAGACACTTACTCCTCCTAGAATGGTGGTCATTAGTCTTATTATTTCGCTTGTTGATGATGATACATTTAGCATTACTGTTTGACTATCTATGGCATTAAAAACATAGAAAATAGCTACTCCTAGTACTAAAGTAAAGAAATAGATAGCATAATCTTTGATACTTTTGGTTATGTTTTTTATAGACAATTTAAAGAGCATCATTTATGTCTCCTCCTAGTAAGGTTACGACATCTATTATTTTATCAAAGAATTCTTTTCTGGTATCATTTCCTTTACGAATTTCGTTATATATTTTACCATCTTTTATGAAGATTATTCTAGTAGCGTAACTTGCGGCATAAGCGTCATGGGTTACCATTAGAATAGTGGCTCCTAAAGCATTATTTAGGTAGGTTAGTTTTTCTAGGAGCATTTTTGATGACTTAGAATCTAGAGCTCCAGTTGGTTCGTCTGCGAGTACTAAGCAAGGATTTGTTATTATGGCACGAGCTGCTGCTACTCTTTGTTTTTGTCCTCCACTCATTTGGTAAGGATATTTTTTTAGTACTGATTCGATGTCTAGTTCTTTTGCTACTTTCTTTATTCTTTTATCTATTTCTTTGGGACTTACATTTTGAATTGATAAGGCTAGTGCTATATTTTCATAGGCTGTTAAGGTATCTAATAAATTAAAGTCTTGAAAGATGAAACCTAAGTCTTCTCTTCTAAACTTGTTTAAATCATTTCCTTTTAGTTTTGTTATGTCAGTTCCTCCTACAAAAATATGGCCGGCGGTTACTTTATCAATTGTAGATATACAATTTAGTAATGTTGTTTTACCTGAACCTGAAGAACCCATGATAGCGACAAATTCTCCTTTTTCTACTTCAAATGATATGTTATCTATGGCTTTGGTTAAACTTGATTTACTTCCATAGTATTTTTCAATATTTTCTATTTTTAGTATATTTTCCATATTATTTTCCTTCCTTTCGTAATTAATAATACTAGATAATAGGATATTTGTCGTAAGTTTAATATTACAGTATATTACTTTTTTGTAAGGTTAGTCTTCTGGGTGATAAAGTTTATTTTTACCAAAGGTTATTTTGACAATGGTATATTCTTTTTCTTCAGATTCTATCTCTATTTTATGACCTAGTTTGGTACATAATTTTTTGGCTATGTATAAGCCCATGCCTGTTGATTTGGTTTTATCTCTGCCATTAGTACCGGTAAAGGATTTTTTGAAAACATTAGGGATATCACTTTTTGGTATGCCAATACCGTTATCTTTGATAAATAAGGTTATTTGACTACTATCTTCTATAACATTTATTTTGATATAGGAGCTTGGAATATCTTTTTTGTATTTGATGCTGTTATTGATAATTTGATTTAAAATGAATTCTAACCATTTGGTATCGGTATAGACTTCGGTATTTTTTATATCGACGATTAGGTCAATTTTATTTTCTAAGATGTCATCTTTATTTTTAAGAGCTACTGATGAGATTATTTTTTCTAGTTTTACTTTTTTGAAGATAAAGTCTTCACTGGTATAGTTACTTCTTACATAATAGAGGATTTGGTCGATGTAGTTATCTAGTCTTTTTATTTCTTCAATATATTCTTTTGGTACTTGGTTTTTATGATTATGGGTCATAAGGATTAGACTTGATATTGGTATTTTTACTTCATGTATCCACATCTCAATATAGTCTTTGAAGTCTTTGGTGCTATTTATGTAACTACTGACATTTTCAATCATTGATTTGTTGATGTCATACATGATGTTATATATTAGTTCTTCTTCGTAAGTAGTTGGTTTGGATATGGTTTCTAGGACTAGGTATTTTTTATCTAGATTTTTGGTGTTGGTTATGAGGGTGTTATAGAAGGTTCTTTTTTGGAAATATGATATTAACAGGGCTATGATTAGTGTTAATAGTAGTAATACTATGGTTACTATTATTAGTCCCTCTGGTACTTTGAAGGCTATGTCTAATAGGGTTATTAGAATTATTGATATGATAGTAATAATGATTATGGTTATTTTATCTTTTAGATAGTTTGTTAATTTCATAGTAGTATATATCCTTGTCCTTTTCTTGTTTCTATGGCATTTGGATAGCCAAAGTCCTCTAGTTTACTTCTTAGTCTACTTATATTTACGGTTAGTGCATTATCATTTATGTATTCTTCATTATTCCAAAGGATGGTCATTAATTCATCTCTTGATACAATTCTATTTTGGTTATTTAATAGGTGCTGAAAGATTAGCATTTCATTTTTGGTTAGTTCTAATTCTTTGTTACTACCAGATAAGGTACCTCGTGATGGTGAGACTTCTAAATCTTTATATTTTAGTACTTCGGTACTATTATCTAATCTTTTGAAGATATTTTGTATTCTTAGTAATAGAATGGTTGGGCTATAAGGCTTGGTTATGTAATCGTCTGCTCCATAAGAGATGGATAATATTTCATCGGTTTCATTTGCTCTTGAGGTTACCATTATTACGGGAATATTTGATTCTTTCCTTATTTCTTTAAGTAACTGCTCACCATTTTGATATGGGATATTTATATCTAAGAGAATTAGGTCTATATTACTTTTTAGTATTTCTTCTTTGGCATTTGAGAAGTCCTTTAGTATTAATGCTTCATAACCTGCATTTACTAGTAGTTCATATAATTCTTTAGATATTATGGTATCATCTTCAATTATCATTATCTTTTTCATATATTATATTTCCTTCTTTCTATAGTTATATTATATCATTATTTTACTCTGTTTTATATTACAAGTTTGTAAGGTATGAAAAAAAGACTTAGTACATCATTGTGATGTGGGTAAGTCTTTTCTATTTTTCGGTTAAAATTATTTTCTTCATATTATAACTTAAGATTTTAAGCGCTGTGAAACATAGTTGTATTTATGTATTTATGTATTTATTGACTAATACTTTTAGTTGGCGTAAAATCTTACGCTTGGATACTCTTTTCTCATTTTCATTATATTTTCATACGTATATGCCTTATATTTTGGAAATGCTTCTTTCACTTCTGTCACCATATACAAGATATACGAGTCTTTGTATTTTTCCATAAATTTTAGTTCTCCTGCTGACATATTAAATACTGGCTTAATTCCAGATGTTGATTTAACTTCAACGTATTGTTTTTTACCATTTAGAATATATTCTATATCATAAGGAGATTGTGGAAAGTCTACGCTTGTATGGTATAGTTCATTTTCATCCATAAGTTTCTCTAATAATAGATTATAAATAAACTCTTCTCCGAGTTTTCCATTCTCGGCTTTAGATTTGTTGATTAATTCGTACGAAATATTAGTTCCTTTTAAATCTGGTGTTTGTTCTACTACAACCACATAATCGGCATCTACAATTTTATTTGGATCTATCATTAGTTTTTTTCCAACGCCTTTTGCCCTCTTAAATACCGTTGATAAAGGTATTCCTTCTGGGCCAATTAAAGATGTTATAATATTTAATTTTCTTTCCTGTTCACTATATTCAAATCCTCTGACAACGAATGCAAAACCACCATTTTGTTTTTTTATAGCTTCTAACACTTTATTATTATCTATATTATATCCATCAGATTTATAACTATATGTTATTGGATAATGTAATTTTATTCTTCCTAAATGGGTATTTTTAGCTTTAGTTCCATCAGCTTTTGTTATGTATTCATCTGTTTCTCTCTTCATATACATAACGAATTGATAATTTGTTTCTAATTTGACACCATCTAAAAACAAATTATCAAAAACAAAAACATCATCTATGTTATTTCCTGAATGCGAGCTTCTTTGGCACTGATAAATCATCATTTCAGTAGGATTATCTAATCTACAATTATATTTTCTCAATTCGAAAATGTCATTACGCCATTTTTCTGGGTTGATACTTTGATTTAATGGCGTTGATACAGTAGCAGTTTGCCCCCTATCATAATCATTATAAGTTCCATAGAATAATGACTTTTCATCTATTTTAAATCTTATTTTATTTTTCATATAACTATAACACCTCTAATCATTCAACCAATCTTCATCAAATTCTAATAATTGTTTAAAAATGAATTCTAGTAGTATTGTAACAACGTTTACGTCCCATCCGTTCCCAGCTCTTTTGGATAATTGCGTATAAGATAAATTGCCAAATATTATATCTACTTTTCGCCCTTCAATATCTAAACCTTCTAGTCCCATCAGTCTAAATTGTTCAGTTACAGACATTTTTCTTACAATTTCTTTTTTTGGATTTGATTCGATAACTCTTAAACTATTATGTTCTGGCATTGTTATCGTAATTGAATACCCATCATGCTTAATTTTTTTATTATAAACATCAAAGCATAATGGCTTATTTACTTTAAAGCTTTCAATATTATGTTTTTCTTTTAGGTGCTCAATTTGTTTATCCGATAAATACATTTCTTTAGGAACATATCCTTCTGGATCTAAGAAGTCAGCCATAAATAAACCATTTGACTTTTTTGGCGGCTCCATCGAAAAATCTTTCGGTAGACCGCCTAATCTGGCAAACATCCAAACTCTTTCTCTGTTTTGAGGAATTCCATAATCCTTACTATTTAAAAGCGCAACTCTTAATGGAGACTCATTTTTATCGTTTTTATCAGCAACATACCCCATTTCTCTTAACATATTTTCCATTTGTATTCTAGTTGTTTCAAACTTTTTTGAAAAAAAGCCCTTGACATTTTCTAGCAATATATATTTTGGCTTTTTTGATTCACATATTCTCATAATATGTTGAAACAGCGTTCCACGACCATATGGATCATCTACACCTTTTTGCATACCAGCAGTAGAAAATGGCTGACAAGGAAACCCCCCCATAAAAATATCAAAATCAGGAACATCATCTGGATTTAACTTTGTTATATCACCAAAGTTTTTAATATTATTGCCATTTTTATCTTTATGATTAAGATCATATAATTCACATGCGTATTTGTCTATTTCTGAATATCCAACTATTTCAAAATTAAAATTCGGATACTTTTCTTTTAATCTATTAAGAGCAAAATGACCACCGCCATATCCTGCAAATCCTTCAAATACTCTTAATTTTTTTTTATTACTACTTTTCATTTTGCCTCCTATAAATTAGGATTTATTATAATCATAACACTATTTATATAAATATTTATGTATATAATATTACCTCTTATATCATTATATCATATAAATTGTTATTTTAAGCAACTATTTTAGCACGTACTTGTCATTTGTTTTATATTTTTGTTTAGTCAATAAATATTAAAATTTTTCTATACTAAAACGATTGCAAAATGAAAAGCAAATTTTAGTTTCATTATTTCAAAAAGAATTTAGTCTTACACACGATTTTATTTGTATATTTATAAAACTAAATTTTTTGTATTTTGCATATATATTTTTTATAATACTCGAATAACGAAAGAAATATATATTTTGTGTCAAAGCAATTCTTGATGAAAGAGCAATTATTTAAAATGGAATGTGAAACTGCTCAAGCGAGACTGATATTACCATAACTATATTCAATGCTTCTGCTACATAGAAAAAAGAATTGCCAATGATACCGCTTTATATCTAATCAAATAAAATATGTTAATGCATAGGATAGAGCAAAAAAAGTTTAATTTATATTTTATATAAATTCAAATTTTAACCAAATACTATATAAAAAGTTATTTATTCATATTATTTTATTCTTCTGCTAATTAGTCTATTGCGGATAATATGTAAATTTGCAATTTCTTCGTCACTTAATATTTCTTTTAACACTAATTCATCTACAAAATTAGTTATTTCTTCAACATTAAAATTATTTTTTATCATATAATCTAACTTTTTTATATTTTCTGAATCAATAGGTGTATATGGAATTGGTAACGACTTAAATTCAGATGGTATCAGTTCACATACTCCACCACCATAAAACCTTCCGTAATATTCACACATGGTCAATGTAAGTGAATTATAAAAACAAAATGCAAAACTACATTTTTCGTACTTTTCATTTAATCGAATATTATACGAAATGTCAGTAGTATAAACATTAGCATTATTAATTACTATTCTTGGTAAAATATGATATCTTTTGAAAAATAATAAATCACCTTTCTCAATTATCGGTACATTATACCATGGTTTGTGAGTACTACATTTGTAACTTTTATGATATTTTTTTAATTCCCCTATTTTTATATATTTTTTTAATGAATCGGATACTAGACTTTCTGAATTAATTAATGTTAATAAAAATACTGCTTTTTCTTCTTTTATTAATTTGTTAAAGTCTTGTTTTTTAAATAATAATTTATTACCTATTAATACGCTCTTTGATATTATTGGCAAACTGGCTGCCTTAGTAAGCTTTATGAATTCTTCATTTTTTATAAAATAGTTATTGTTCCCAGTAACGATGCCTGGTGATATATTTCCAAATTCATTTATCTTAGAAAACTTATTAATTGTTTTTTTTAACATTTCTGTTTCCTTATCAGAAATTATAGAATTTGTCCATTTTCGTAATGGCTTGTTTTTCATAATTTTACTTTGATACATTATTTTATTTATATTTTTCTCACTTTCAACAATTTTGTATTTAATATATTCTTTATCAAATTTTAAATCATTTGTCATGTATAGTAAGCATACATCTTGTTCTATATCCGGAAACACTTTCTTGTTGAATACAGTTATTTCAATTTTATTAAATTTTTTTTCAAGAAAAACTCTCAATTCTTCTGAATAGTTTACCTGAAGAAATTCAAATGGTAAAACAAAAAAGATTATACCATCCTTTTTCAATAAATTTACTGCGCCAAGAATAAATGATACCCACATATTTTCTACTTTTTTATTTTTTCACTCTAATATTTCAATCAATTTATTTGAATTTTTCTATTGTTCAC
>ENA-ORLY01004442-ORLY01004442.1-human-gut-metagenome-genome-assembly--contig:-NODE-4442-length-10027-cov-2.717588_pt1 | contig 10027 bp, 10 predicted proteins | sample MGYA00243071_ERZ508832 | MGnify/ENA primary metagenome ERZ508832 (study PRJEB26277, sample SAMN04329777) | human gut metagenome | biome: human-associated habitat | host: Homo sapiens | place: USA...
TCCCTTGCTTGCTATTGTAGATAAGATAGTTTGGAAAGCATATAATGTTTCTCCTCTGTATCCTATTAAAAATCCTAAATTTTCATTATTTATGTTTACTTTTAGTCCTGATGATGTCTTTTCTATGCTATATTTAGCATCTTTTTGAGTTTTTTCTAAAAATTCTTTTAAGAATTTTTCTACATTTTTTTCTGCTTTTTCTTGTTCTTCAATAGATAATTCTATTTCTTTTCTATCTTTTTTTACATTTTCATGTTTTTCATTTTCTTTTACTGTTAATTGTACTTTAACAACTCTTGGTGCTAAAATACTGAAAAAACTGCGTTTTTCCCCACTTTCTAAAACTTTAATATCAACCATATTTTTAGTAACTTTTAATTCTTTTAAACCTTTTTCAATAGCTTCATTTGTTGTTCTTCCTTCTGCAATAATTGTTTTAGACATATAAAGACCTCCTTTTAACTCTAAGTTTAATCATCTTTAATAACTTTATTTAACACTAATCTTTCACCTATCATAGCAATATTATTTACAAGCCAATATAAAGCTAGTCCTAATGGTGCTACAAGAGATATTGAAACAGACATTATTGGCATCATCCAAGACATCATTTTATTTGACTGAGCCATCGCTTCTTCCATTTCACTTTTTTCTTCTTCTTTTTTATCTTTTTCCTCTGTAATATCAATTATTTTATCAGTTTTCTTTTTATTATCTTGCATTGATGTTGTTATTCTCATTGATATAAATGTTGAAATAATATAAAGAATTGGTATTATATATACTGTCCAGTCCCCTAAGTTTTGCTGTGGAATTTTACTTAAATCCAATCAACAAAATTGCATATTTATATTTGCTTTACTTAAGTTTTCATCTTCTGGGAATTTTTCTTTTAAATAATTTAATTCTCTTATTATATCTATCTCTGAATAAGCATCACTTACAGGCATTCCATCATCTTTCATTTGTTGTACATAACTATTTAATTGTGTTTTATCTATTCTTTTCATATATGTTAATGGAAATCTGACCATATAAAATATTGATATTAGTAAAATAAATTGAATTATTGTACTAAAACATCCACTTAATGGACTCATATTTTCTTTTTTATATAAATCCATCATTTCTTTATTTAATTTTTCAGGATCATTTTTATATTTAAATTGTAAAACTTTTACTTCTTCTTGAATTTTAGTGTTTTTCTTCATCATTCTTTGTTGTTTTATTGATAATGGTAGCATTAAAATTTTTATAATTACTGTAAATAAAATAATAGCTAAACCATAATTTCCAACAAAATTATTTATGATATTTAATAAATATCCAAAAATGTTTGCAAAAAATTGAAACATCACATTCCTCCTACTTATTTTAGTGGATCATATCCTCCTTTTGAAAAAGGATTACATCTTAAAAATCTATATATTCCTAAAATTGTACCTTTTAAAGTCCCATATTTTTCAATTGCTTGTTTTGTATATTCAGAACATGTAGGATAAAATTTACAATTTATATCTTTACTTTGTAACCACAAAGAAATGTTTTTTTTATAAAAATCTATAATCTTTAAAAATACTTTTTTCATTTTTTTCCTATACTTTTATATTTGCTTTTTCAAAAATATTATTCATATCCTCTTTTATATTCTCAAAAGTAGCTTTTTCTGTATCTACTTTTTTCTTCCACAAAAACACTATACTTTTTCCATTCATTATTTGTGGTTCTAAGATTTTATAATTCTCTCTAATAAGCCTCTTAATTTTATTTCTCTTTACGGCTTTGCCCGTTTTAACACTTATGGCTAGACCTAAAAAATTAAAAGATTTATTGTTATCTTTTATAAAAGCTTCTATATTTTTTCCAGAATAATATTTTCCTTTTGATAAAACATTTTTAAATTCATAATTTTTCTTTAACATCTTTGTTTTTTTCATTAATTTTCTTCCCTTCTTGATTGGTAGAATTTAAATGAAAAAACTTAATTTAAGTTTTAATTATATTAAAAGGCAAGAATAAAATTTTAAAACGTTTCTGCCTGCTCTAGTTTTCATTCTTTTCATAAATCCATGTTCTTTTTTTTCTTGTCTTGTTTTTGGTTGAAATGTTCTTTTCATTATAGCACCTCCTACTAGCTTTGTTTTTTTATTAATATCCATTTCTGGAAATTCATGCAATATAACAAGTATATCGATTATACAGTAAATAATTATGGTTTGTCAAGAGTTTTTCTAAAAAAGTATTAAAAAGAACTATGTAAACTATAAAATAGTTTTTATGTAACAAATTTGTAATATTTTATATATTATCCACAGTTTTTTCTACATTTATCCACAATAAAAAATTTTTTTCCACAATTCTATTGACTTATTATGTTTTTTTTTGTTATTATATGAATTACAAAAAAAAGACAAGATTTTTACCGGAAAATCAATAAAAATATGTTCGTAATTTTTTTGCTTTTTTTACTTAAATATTACAAAATTATCAACATATGTGGATAACTTTGTGGATAAATTTTATATAGAAAGGATGAAAAAAATGTCAATCGATAAAGATGAACTTTTAAGCAAATTAAAAGAGTTACTAAAAGATGAACTTTCAACAATTTCTTACGAAACCTGGATACTTCCTTTAGAGATTGAAAGTATTAAAGATGATCATATTATATTTATTGTAATATCTGATTTTCAAAAAGATTTTATTGAAAATAAATTTAATAGCTTAATTTTTAATACTTTAAGATATATAACAAATAAAGAATGGACTTTTTCAGTTATAGAAAAAACTAAAGAAAATGATAATGGTCAAGTTATTTCTGACAAAAAAACAAATATATCTGATACAGAATTAGAAAGCAATCATCAAACATTAAATCCCAAATACACTTTTGAAACATTTGTAGTAGGAAACAATAATAGATTCGCACATGCAGCAGCTCTAGCTGTTGGAAACGAACCAGGAAAATCTTATAATCCATTATTTTTATATGGAGGTGTTGGTTTAGGAAAAACCCACTTGATGCATGCAATAGGAAATAGAATATTAGAAAATAATCCAAAATCTAATGTTTTATATGTTACATCTGAAAAATTTACTAACCAACTTATAAATGCAATAAAAGATAACAAAACTGAAATTTTTAGAAATAAATATAGAAATATTGATGTTCTTTTAATTGATGATATCCAATTTATTGCTGGAAAAGATAGAGTTCAAGAAGAATTTTTCCATACATTTAATACCTTAAGAGAAGATGGAAAACAAATTATAATCTCAAGTGATAAACCACCAAGAGATATAGAATTCTTAGAAGATAGATTAAAATCAAGATTTGAATGGGGTCTTTTAGCTGATATTTCATGTCCAGACTATGAAACTAGACTTGCTATATTAAGAAAAAAGGCCCAAGATGAAAATATAATAATAGATGATTCTATTTTATCAGATATAGCAACAAAAATAGACTCAAACATTAGAGAACTTGAAGGAGTATTTAACAAAATTGTAGCAAGAGCTTCTTTAACACATAGTCCTATAACAATAGAATTAGCAGAAAACATTATAAATGAATTTAAGTATGAAAGCGAAAAAGTAATATCTTGCGATTTTATAAAAGAAACTGTATCAAAATATTTTAGTATAGATAAAGAAGAATTAGCAGGAAGTAAAAGATCTAACGATATAGCATTTCCAAGACAAATTGCAATGTATTTATGCAGAGAAATTGCAAATATGTCATTTCCTCAAATAGGTATAGAATTTGGTAATAGAGATCACTCTACAGTAATGCATGGATATAATAAAATATCAAAAGAAATAAAAGAAAAAAATAGTACCAAGTTAATTGTGGAAAGTGTGAAAAACATAATTACGAGTGAAAAAAAATAAGTAATTTCAAATGATAAAGTAGTATTTTTAAATTTATGTTTGCAAAAAAAATTGTTTGTTAAAAAAATTTAAAGTTATTCTTACGGAAGCAACGCATTTGATATCCACACCTTATTGTGAATAACCTGTTAAAAAACTGTGTAAAACACAAATATACACAATTAATTTTTCAATATGTGGAAAAAAAACAACTTTATCCACCAAATTATTCACAACCATTTTTCTAGGGATATCAACTTTCAACATAGTTTTCCACAGTTTCCACAAGACCTAATACTAATACTACTAAATATATTTATTATTTTATTATATAATTAAGGGAGGAACAAAAAATGAAAATAGTTTGTTACAAAGACAAAATCTTAAAAGCTATAAATTCCGTAGTAAAAGGTGTAGCTTCTAAAACAACAATGCCTATATTAGAAGGTATATTAATTCAAACAAATGATAATGAAATAAAATTAACAACATATGATTTAGAAATTGGAATAGAATACATAATGGAATGTGATGTTAAAGAACAAGGAAGTACAGTTGTAAATGCTATAATGTTTAGTGAAATTATTAGAAAATTACCTGATACTGAAATTTATATTAGTTTAAACGATAAAAATTTATTAGAAATAGAATGTGAAGGTTCTTTATATAAATTAGCAACAATGAATCCAGAAGAATTTCCAGAACTTCCAAAAATAGAAATAGAAAACTCAATAGAAGTAGAACAAAATACACTAAAAAATATGATTAGAAAAACAATATTTGCAGTAAGCACTGAAGAAAATAGACCAATATTTACAGGATGTTTATTTGAAGTAAAACAAAATAAATTAAATGTAGTTGCAGTTGATGGTTTTAGATTAGCTTTAAGAAGTATATATTTAAAAAATCAAACAAATGATTTTAGTGCAGTAATACCAGGAAAAACATTAAATGAAGTAAATAAAATATTATTAGATTCTTTTGAACCAGTAAAAATAGGAGTATCAAAAAATCAAGCATTATTTGAAATGGATAATTGTAAAATTGTAACAAGAGTTTTAGATGGAGAATTTTTAAATTATAAAAATGTTATTCCTGAAAATTGGGAAACAAGAATAAAAGTAAATAAAAATAATTTACAAAATAGTTTTGAAAGAATTAGTTTAATATCTGCATCATCAGTAGAAAAAGAAAAGAAATATCCTGTAAAAGTAAATGTTGATATAGGAAAAGTTGTTATATCTTGTACAAATCAAACAGGGGAAGCTAAAGAAGAATTATTTGTTTCAACAGAAGGAAAAAATCTAGAAGCAGGATTTAATCCAAAATATTTCTTAGATAGTTTAAAATCAATAGATGACGAAGAAATATATGTTGAATTTGGAACAAGTATATCACCATGTTTAATAAAATCAATTGAAAATAAAGATTATGTTTATATGATTTTACCAATAAGACTTAAAGAAGACTAATAAGAAATTTAGATATCCACAATTTATTAATAAATTGTGGATAAAATTAATTAAAAAATAATTATAAAAAAAATAGAATAAAATAGAAAAAATTAGAAAAAAATATAAAAAATAAAAAAAACGACAAATTAAAATCCAAAATAAGACGTTTTAAAAAATTAAAAATATAATTTAATTATAAAAAATAAAATTTATTAAAAACTAAAATAAGAATAAATTAGAAAAAAATTAAAAAAAATAGAAAAAAAGAGATAAAAAAAGAATAAAATAGTTCAAAAAATGTGGAAAACATATTTTAAATTATAAAAATATAAGAAAATAAATTTAATTAATTTATAATTTTAAAAAAGTGGAGAAAAAAATGTGGATAAAAAATATAAAAATAAAAAATTTTAGGAATTATAAAGAGGAAGAAATTAATTTAGAAAAAAATATAAATATTTTTTATGGAGAAAATGCACAAGGAAAAACTAATATAATAGAAGCAATTTTTTTATGTAGTTTAGGAAAATCTTTTAGAGCAAAAAAAGATATAGAGATGATAAAATTAAATGAAAAAAATGCTGTAGTAGAATTAGAATATGAAAAAACCGATAGAGAAGGAAAAATAAAAATTGAATTAGGTAATAAAAAAAATATATATTTAAATGGAATAAAAATAAAAAAATTAAGTGAATTATTAGGAAATTTAAATATAGTAATTTTTACACCTGATGATATAAATATTTTAAAAGGTGGACCTCAAAATAGAAGAAGATTTTTAGATATAATGATAAGTCAATTAAGACCAAATTATATGCACATTTTAAATTTATATTTAAAAACAATAGAACAGAGAAATAAATACTTAAGACAAATAAAAGAAGAAAATAAAGATGAAAAATTATTAGAAATTTGGGATGAAAAATTAGCTGAATATGCAACAAAAATATGCAAATATAGAGAAGAATTTATAAATAAAATAATATAAAAAATAAAAATAATTCATAATAAAATAACAAATGAAAAAGAAGAAATAGAATTAGAATATTTGACAGAATGTATAGATAAAGAAAAATATTTAAAATTATTAAAAGAAAGAAGAAAATTAGATATTATTAAAGGATTTACAACAAAAGGTATACACAGAGACGATTTTATGATATATATAAATAATAAAGAAATAAATATATATGGATCTCAAGGACAAAATAGAACAGCTATGCTTTCTTTAAAACTGGCAGAACTTCAAGTTATATATGATGAAATAGGAGAATATCCAATTTTATTATTAGATGATTTTATGTCAGAATTAGATAAAAACAGAAGAAAAAATTTTTTAGAAAATATAAAGGACACACAAGTAATTATTACAGGTACAGAAAAATTAGATATTGAAAATTTAAAATATTTGGAATATAATGTGTCTAATGGAAAAGTTATAAAATAAAAATTAGGAGGAAGACAAATGGAAAAATACAATCATAAATATGGAGCAGAACAAATTCAAGTATTAGAAGGGCTAGAAGCAGTAAGAAAAAGACCAGGTATGTATATAGGAAGTACATCAGTAAGAGGATTACATCATTGTGTTTATGAAATAGTTGATAATGGTGTAGATGAAGCATTAGCAGGATATTGTACAGAAATAAATGTTGTAATAGAACCAGGAAATATAATAGCAGTACAAGATAATGGTAGAGGAATACCAGTAGAAATGCATCCAAAAACACATATATCAACAGCTGAAACTGTATATACAGTTCTTCATGCTGGTGGAAAATTTGGTGGAGATAGTGGATATAAAGTATCTGGAGGACTTCATGGAGTAGGTGCATCAGTAGTAAATGCACTTTCAGCATGGACTGAAGTTACAATTGAAAGAGATGGCGGAATCTACAACATGAAATTTGAAAAAGGAAAAACTGTTCAAAAACTTGAAAAAATAGGAGAATCTAAAAAAACAGGAACATTAGTAAGATTTTTAGCAGATGATACTATTTTTGAAAGTTTAAATTATGAATATGAAGTTCTAGAAAAAAGATTAAGAGAAATTGCATTCTTAACAAAAGGATTAAAAATCACTTTAGAAGATAAAAGAGATCCTGAAAATGTAAAAAAAGCAGAATTTTGTTATGAAGGTGGATTAATATCATTTGTAGAATTTTTAAATAAAAATAAAGAAAAAATACACCCAACACCAATATATATAGAAAAATCAGGAGAAGTACCAGTAGAAATAGCAATACAATATACAACAGCATATAACGAAAATATTTATACATTTGTAAATAATATTAATACAGTAGAAGGTGGAACACATCTAGAAGGATTTAAAAGAGCATTAACAAAAGTATTTAATGATTATGCAAGAAGTCATAATATATTAAAAGAAAAAGATACAAATTTACAAGGTGAAGACATAAGAGAAGGAATAACAGCGGTTGTATCAGTTAAAGTAAAAGAACCTCAATTTGAAGGACAAACAAAAACAAAATTAGGAAATAGTGAAGTAACAGGTGTTGTACAAAGTATGGTAAATGATGCATTATCAACATTCTTAGAAGAAAATCCTAATATAGCAAAAGCAATATTAGAAAAATGTGTAAGTGCATCAAGAGCAAGAGAAGCAGCAAGAAAAGCAAGAGAATTAGTAAGAAAGAAAAATTCTATGGAAACATCAACACTTCCAGGAAAATTAGCTGATTGTAGTAGTAAAAATCCAGAAGAATGTGAAGTATACATAGTCGAAGGAGACTCTGCAGGAGGAAGTGCAAAACAAGGAAGAGACAGAAAATTCCAAGCAATTTTACCACTTTGGGGTAAAATGCTAAACGTTGAAAAAGCAAGAGCAGACAAAATATATGGAAATGATAAATTAAATCCCGTAATATTAGCTGTTGGAGCAGGAATAGGAGCAGACTTTGATATAACAAAAATAAGATATGGAAAAGTAATAATAATGGCAGATGCCGATGTCGACGGAGCACATATAAGAACACTATTATTAACATTCTTCTTTAGATATATGAGACCTTTAATAGAAAATGGAAATGTTTATTTAGCACAACCACCACTATATAAATTATCAAAAAAAGGAATGGAAGATGTATATGTATATACAGACGAAGAATTACCAAAAGCATATGAAGAATTAGAGAAAAAAGGAATATCTAGAGACCAATTAGGACTACAAAGATATAAAGGCTTAGGAGAAATGAATCCAGAACAATTATGGGAAACAACAATGAACCCTGAATCAAGAATTCTTATAAAAGTAACAATGGAAGATGCAATAAAAGCAGATGAAACATTCACTTTATTAATGGGTGATGAAGTAGAACCAAGAAGAGAGTTTATACAACAAAATGCTAAATATGTACAAAATCTTGATATATAAAAAACTGTTTTTAGGGACGGAGGAAAAAAACAGTTTTAATAGAAAAATATTTAATGGCAGGTTATAAAAAATAACCTGCCATTAATCTATAAAGCCAATAATAATCTCTACTAAAACCAATATATCTAATATTAAAACCTAATATATATTGCTATATAAATAAGCTCGATACCACATATATTAATCAGTCGCTCGACTATTAATCCACCACAAGTAACTGTATTCATCCAAATCGAGGGACTAGTAACAACCACTTTAAGATACTAGATAAAAGAATAATCTTAGCTCGAATATATTACATATATTTTGACCATATATTAAATAGAATTAAATAAAAATATAGCCTACACACACATAATATACTCTTATCGCCGACATATAATAATATATTTTATACACTATTATACATCTTTGCTCGAATAATAATAAACCAGAAAATAAAGATCTATTAATACTCTTTGCTCAACTATTATCAACCTTATAATTTTATTATGTTCAAAATGAAAAAAAATATACAAAAAAATAAAAAAAATTATTTAAAATAAAAAATAAAGAAATTAAATTTTTAAATAATATAATTTTAATTATAAAAAATAAAACTAATTAAAACTTAAAATAAGAATAAATTAGAAAAAAATAGAAAAAATAAGGAAAAAGCTAGTTAATAATATGTGGATTTATATAACAAAAAACAATTTAAATGTGGAAAAATAAATAAAAAAATTATAAATAAATAAAAATAAAAAATGAAATTAAAATAAAAAGTCGAAATTTGTCAAAAAGTTTTTATTGACAAATAATAAAAATGAATGTAAAATATAACAACAAATAGGAGGTGAATAAAATAAGAAAATTAACAGTACAGGAGTGGTTACCAATAGAAGAAATAAATGAAAACGGAATTATAAAAGTAAATAAAAATAAATATATAAAGATATTAAAAATAATTCCAATAAATTATAATTTAAAATCCGATTTAGAAAAAAAGACAATTTTAAATTCATACAAAATTTTATTAAAAACTTGTAATTTTGATATTCAAATATTAATTCAAAGTAATAAGCAAGATTTAAGTCAACATATTTTAAATATTAAAAAAAATATTCAAAAAGAAGAAAATAGATATTTAAAAGAAATATCTGAAAATTATATAAAATTTATTCAAAAATTAAATTATTCAAAAAATTCAGCATCAAAAGATTTTTATCTAATAATATCCAATGAAAAAATAGAAAATTTTAATACAATAGAAATTATAGAAAATGACCTAAAAGAAAAATATTTTAAAATAAAAGAATGTCTATCG